>Ga0247841_10011271_pt1 | contig 11938 bp, 9 predicted proteins | sample LaCruzMarch2015__2_FD_192410 | JGI IMG/M metagenome (GOLD analysis project Ga0247841, IMG submission 192410) | Freshwater microbial communities from meromictic Lake La Cruz, Castile-La Mancha, Spain - LaCruzMarch2015_18m | ecosystem: Environmental > Aquatic > Freshwater > Lake | place: Spain...
CCCGGAGGAATTGACAAGAAAAAAGTAGATGGCTGATAGGACGGCGATGATTGCGATAGCACAGACCAACTCTATAACCGTGAATCCCGCTTGATATCTGGGTGTCTTCATTCCGGCGCGTCTCCCGTATATCGTGAGTTCGGGCCTCTTGGAGGGAAGCAAGCCCGGCCGACAGGGGCGTCCAGCGATCGGCGCATCGCGCTGCGGCCAGGTCATGGCCCCTGCGGCCGCGGATCGTCCGAGCAAAGTACTAGTCCACATTACCCAGGATGTCAAGACTGATCTAGTGTAGATTCAGAGTGTTATGCTTCCAACATAAACGGAAGTAGCCGTGCCGGTCATGAACACATGATTATTATTACCATTCCACTCTATTCCTAACTCTCCTCCGAGCAGCCGCACGCGTGCCAACGCGCCTGAAAATCCTTTCAGGCGAGCTGCAACAGCAGCCGCGCACGCCCCCGTGCCACAGGAAAGGGTCTCTCCGCAGCCTCGTTCCCAAACCCGCATTGTCAGAACACCGGGACTTTCCACACGGATGAATTCCACATTGGTTCTGGCCGGAAACAGTGCGTGATTCTCAATGGCCGGACCGTAACGGGAAGGCAAAGGGTCCGGGTCCTCGTCCACAAAGATTACGCAATGTGGGTTCCCCATCGAGACCAGGGTCGCTTGGAACAATCGGCCTTCGGATTCGACAGGACAATCGATGACGGGGACCTGCACGCTCTTCAGCGTGGAAGGGATCTTCTCCGGCTCAAAGACCGGCCGGCCCATGTCGACGCGAATTCTTTCCGCTTTTCCGTCAGCCCCTGGAAAGACCTGGAGGATTTTCACTCCGGCCCTGGTTTCCACGGGCAGGGCAGTCTTGTCGGACAGGGCGTTGTCGTACACGTACTTGGCCAGGCACCGGATACCGTTGCCGCACATCTCGGCGTACGAGCCATCAGCATTGATATAGTCCATGAAGAAATCCGCGTGCTCCGAGGGCCTGATCACTATCACGCCGTCCGCGCCGACTCCGCCGCGGCGATCGCAAATCCTAATCACATGCTCGCTTGTAAGCCGGAACTTTCCGCCCAGATCGTGGAACACCACAAAATCGTTCAATGTGCCGTGCATCTTGTGAAAGTCGACTCTCATGGCACAAGAGTAGATCATCAGGCAAGTTTTGACAACGGGAAAACGGCGCCCGGGATTTGCCGCGGAGAACGCCGAGACTCAGCTTCTTCTTCGCCTGACCTCAGCGAGTTTTCAAGAGTCTCGCGGATCAGGACGCCAAAAGTTTTTCCAGAATGGCAGCGGCATCCTTTACAAACGCGGGACACACCTTACTGAAGAGTTCATTTTCTTTGGCCTGTTTGTATCCGTCTTCCGTGCTGACGTCTGCTCCGAGCAAGATACGGCAGTCCGTTGTCCCGTGCAGGGCTTCAAAATGTTTGAAAAGTTCTTGCACGCGAGAATACGAGACTTTCTTTGCCTCTGCTTCGTCCTCACGGTCCGATGCCAGTCCCAAGACCATCATCCCGGCGGTCACCGCGCCGCAGGTCTTCCCCAGATGGCCCATACCGCCCCCAAATGCCCGGGCCACTCGCTTGGCCATCTCCGGACTTAATCCGTATGATTCACCGAAAACGATGAGCACTGACTGACAACAGTTTAGCCCTGAGTTAAGAAGCTCCGCGGCTCTTTCGCCATTGTTCATGAGTGAGATCCTCGTTGATAGGTGGCTTTCTCCGACTTGAACACTTTCATGGAGAACGTCAGGAATGGGCTGAAGGAGGCTTGTCGCTGAACCGGCCCATGAATGCATTCCGGGACGTCTCGGGTACTATTGCTCCGGTTCGATTGCCCGGTCCTGGAGCGGGTTCACTTCCAGAAGGGGCGTGCGTTGAAACGACCACGGTATGGTGGTTTCCGGCGCGGCCCACATTCCTACCTTGGCTTCTTTGGCCTGGTCTTCGAGGTGTTTATACCCGCGCTCGAAGGGCACGAAAGGACGATACCAACGTGCTAATCCCTTGCTGAGGAACTCCTCGCTGAGGTTTGGTCCGCTTTCTCCGTACACCCGGACCAATCCGATGATCCGGCCATAGGGGTCATGCACGAGAATGCCGGGCTTGTACCACGGTCCCTTGATTTGCCCCGTCAAGGGTTGAACGGTCACGGCCTTTCCGAGCAGGCGCTTGAGGGCATAAGCTTCGGCTTCATTTGCGTACGGCTGCGGCGGCAGTGGACTATCGATACCATAGAGACGGACATTCCTGATTTCATGGTCTGTCTTTACCCTGATCTCATCAGGCCGTACCACTTGGACGACCTGGCCGTTCCAAGGCGCATAATCTTGCGGATAGATCAGGGCCAGGATGAATATAATCGACCACCTAGCCCCGTCCATGAGATATCCTACAATGAGGTCCAGGAAGCCCATGCCGGTCCCCCTTGATGCTTCAACACCGGGACGATGTTAATGAAGTGGCGTCACAGGTCAAGGGTTTTCGTCAACAGGGACACGCAGCGCCGTGATTATCCCGTGGCATCTACACGAGGTCGCAATTAGGTTCAGACCGGGACGGACCCGATTAGGAACGTCGCAAAGGTCTCGATAAAGATAGCCGCCCACCCCTGGCAGAACCTGAAAACTCCTTAGCACCACCGTGTTGAAGCATGGTACACGGAGCCCTTCCAATTCCAGGTAAAGCGGATCACGAAGCTCACCTGTCACGGTGCAGAGATCACCCTCGGGGCAATCGTCGGGACAAAGAAAATCAGCCCTGCTGCAACACAAGTTGGACGCGTCCGGGATGCAGGCGTTGGGCGTCAAAGTGGAGAGCTGCACAGGGATCGGAACCTGCCTGGCTTCAGGAATTCGTGCAAACAGGAACCGGGCCGCCAGATGGAACGGAACCGTGGGAATTACGATGGCTTCCACGCCCAAATCAGGCGCGCGGGCAAAAAACTGGACAGCGTCGGCCACCACCGCGACAATTCCCGGGGGGAGTTGTCGTGTCATCGTAGTGTGATCCTGCTCCACAATCCAAATAGCCGCGTCCGGAAACTCATGCCGCACGCGCTCCACTGCAATACGGCCGAATTTGCCGTATCCTGCCACTACATAAGTTGGCATGTGCGGAAGATTCGTAGCCGCCTCGCCTCTCTTGTCTCCAAACGTGAATACCCGGGAATTCGGATCACTCTGCTTCTATGGGGAGCTTTATCGTGAAGGTCGTTCCCTCACCTTGCTTGCTTTGGACGAGTATGTCGCCGTTATGGTTCCTCACGATTCCGTAGCTCACCGCCAGGCCAAGGCCCATTCCCATTCCTTCCGTGGAATCTTTTGTGGTGAAGAACGGATCGAATATCTTGTCGATAATTTCCTCGGGCATGCCTGTCCCTGTGTCCTTGAAATCGATTTCCACGAATTCCTTATCGCGTCGGGTCCTGACGGTGAGGACGCCGGCGCCGTGCATAGCCTCAAGAGCATTGAGTATGATATTCATGAAAACCTGCTCCAAGAGGTTGGAATCAATTACGATCTCAGGGACTTTTTCTCCGTACTCTTTGATCAGCGCAATTCCGAAGAAACGCTGCTGGCGGATGACGATTTGCAGTGTCTGATCAAGAACCTGCTCCACGCGCATCGGTTTCTTCTGCATCGGCATCTCGCGTGCAAAGTCGAGAATGCCCTGCACGATGCCGCGAATCCGGGTAGTTTCACGCACTATGATCTCCAGATCCTTGCGTGTCGGCTCGTCGTCCTGGAATTTCTTTAGGAGAAGGTGGGCAAAGGTTAAGATGCCGGTGAGGGGTTGGTTGATCTCGTGGGCGATACCTGCAGAGAGCTTGCCGAGCGACGAAAGCTTTTCCGACCGAAGGAGCTGTTTCTCCAGTTTGAGCTTTTCCCTCAGGTCGGTGAAGACGCCTAGCGACCCTGCTTCCAGTCCTCTTTCAAAGATGATCGCCGCGGAGATATACACGGGTATGTGTTCCCCGTTCTTGGCGACAAGCATGACCTGTCGCTTCTGGAGGATTCCGGGACCCCCGAAGTAGTCGGATTTCAGGTCCTTCATGATTTTCCTGGCTTCACCGGGAGGGTACATATCCAGAATGTTCATCTTGCCGATGACTTCCGACTTTCTGTATCCGAGGAGTTTCTCTGCGGCAGAATTGAAGATGAGGATCTCTCCCCTCTTGCGCACGTATACCAGAGCGTCGGGACAATTTTCGATAATGTTTTCCCGGAACTGATAGGTCCGTTCCAGCTCTTCGTTGGCTTCTCTGACCAGAGTCTCCAGGTTTCGGGTGTATTGTTTGAGCTTCTGTTTCAGGGCAAGCTTTTCCAGGGAACGCTTTAGAGTGAGTGAGAGAAGCTCGTCTCCCACCGGTTTTGTCAGAAAATTGGACGCGTCGTGGCGCAGGCACTCTACCGCCATGTCCATGTCGCCGTGGCCGGAAATAATGATCACCTCCGCGTCGCTGTCGATGTCCTTGATGCGCCTCAAGACTTCGATGCCGTCCATTTCGGGCATTCTGACGTCCAAGAGGACTATTTCCGGAGACTCTCTCTTGTAGGTCTCCACCGCCCGGTGACCGTTTTCAGCAGTCAACACCTGGTAACCATCGAGTTCCAGGGTCATACGCATCATGGTGCGAATGCTTTCCTCGTCATCAACCAGAAGGATCCGGGTCATACTTGTACTCCATGCGGCAAGGCCGGGAAGGACATTCGGAACGTGGCGCCTTGTCCGCTTTCTATCTCAATTGCGCCGTTATGCTCCTTGATGATACCATAGCATATCGAAAGACCAAGTCCGGTTCCTTCTTCAGCCTTCTTCGTCGTGAAGAACGGCTCAAAAACTTTGGATCGTATCGATTCCGGAATTCCCGGCCCCGTATCGGAAATCGTGACCACCACCCGGTCGTGCTCCACGAAGCTCTTGATGGACACGACCTTGGGCCTGCAGTGGTCGTACTGCCTCTCAATCGCCTCTTGATTGAGCATGGCGTCGCGAGCGTTAAGAACCAGATTGAGGAATACCTGTTCCAGCCGATTGGCGTCACCCATTATCCTTGGAAGACTGCCGTCCAGATCCAGTTCCCATCGGATGCCACGGGCTTCCAGTTGGGTCCCTACCAGTGTGAACACGTTGGCCACAGGCACGTTGATGTCGACAGAGGTCATAGTCTCATCGGCCATTCGACCGAACTGCCTGAGATGATTTATGATCCGGGTAGCTCTTTTGACATTGCCCGACAGTTCTCTCGACACCTGTTCCAGGTCCGCGGCAGTTAGGTTTTGACCAGTTCTGACCTTTTTCGTCAGGTAGTCACAACCCAGCATGATCACGTTTAGCGGTTGGTTAAGCTCGTGGGCGATACTCGTTGCCATTTCGCCCAAAGTAGCCATTTTGCCGGCCTGGATGAGTTTGGCCTGTTTTTCAAGACGTTCCGTCACGTCCCAAACTGCGGAGATGATGGCAGGGCGATCCCGGTAGCGACTCACCCGGGCTTGAAAGTGCACCATGAGCAGCGCCCCGTCTTTGCGCCTGTGCTGTAGTATCGGCAATAGTGTGACTTCTGTGGAAAGGAACTGCTTCAGGTTCGTACTGGTCCGTTTCCGGTCCCGGTGCAATTCCAAGTCCGCGAAATTCATCGCCAGCAACTCTTCCCTGGTGAACTGGTATTCCTCTTCAGCTCTCGCGTTTACGTCCAGAATCATCAGGTCTTCAGCGTCGATGACGAATATCGGGGAGGGGGCGTTGTCGAAAAGAAATCTGTACTTTTCCTCCGACTCTCTGAGCAGCGCTTCCGACGCCTTGAGATGGACGAGCATCCGATCGAAGGATGAAGTGAGCTGAGAGATTTCGTCTCCTGAGTCACGTTTCGCTTCTGCGATCTCGGATGTCTGCCAGGCGGTGGCCGCGGGGCGGCTCAGAGAATTTGACGACATGTTCCCGCCTGCTTCGCGGCTTATTTGATCGGCTCGTTTCATCAAATCGTGGAGGGGCAGGGTGATCTTCTTCGATACAAGCTCTATGAAAAGCCAGCTGATGGCGATAACTGCAATACTGGAGAGAAGGTGAATTGTTTTAAGGTTGGTGATCACGGCTGAGTCGCCCCTGATTCTCGGGAACACAGCGACCTGGAGCGTAACGCCGATGATGATGACCACGCCGATGATAACCAGGAGCGTGCTAATGAGTATTTTATTCTTGAAAGACCAGAGCACGGTTTTGTCGGGCCTTACTACTCAGGCAGGAGCCTGCCGGTCATTTCGAGCCGCTGTCGAATTGCTCGGGCTTGCGGTCGACACCGAGCGGCTTAGGCCCAACCCTCCTTGTCGAAATAATCCCACAGGTCGTCGCGAAGCGTCTCATATTCATCTTTGACGTCTTCGTAAGATCGGGCGTTCTCAATGGCAAAAGCGACCTGTTCGGCAAACCCATATAGGAACTCGTTTTCGTCCTCAGTAAAAATGCGCGGCTGGGAAGTGTAGACCCTTAGCGCGCCGATGACCTTATTACGGACCAGCAGGGGAACACTCAAGATGGAGGCGATACCCTCACGCATAGCCTCGGCAGGATATTGGACCCTCGGATCAGTGGACGCGTCTTCTATCCAGACGGGCTTGCCATTCAAGGTCATGTCGGAAATACTCCTGGAGGTTTCCAGAGGGCCTTTGTCAACGTATTCGCGGCTGAGACCGTAGTGTGCAAATACGCGAAGTTTCGCTCGATTTTTGTCGAGGAGACTGAGAGTGCTCCCTTTGACCTTCATGACCTTGACAACGCCTTGAACAATGAGGTCCAGGACTTCTTTGAGATTGAGAGTCGAAGAGATCGCCTTCTTGATTTCAGCAAAGGTGTCTTCCCGATATCGCTTTTCGAAGCGGGCCCTACGGTCGTTCATGGCTCCTTCGACGATTTCGGTGAGCTGATCGGGAGTAAAGGGCTTCCTACAGTAGTCCACCGCGCCCATTTTCATGGCTTGGACAGCGGAATCCACCGTCGCGTACGCTGTGAGCATGATGACCGACAGGTCGGGATCGACTTCCAGAAGCGCCGCCATTGCCTCCAATCCATTCATACCCGGCATTTTCAAGTCGGTAATCAGAAGATCGAAACCTCCTTCCCTGAGGGTTTCGATGGCGTCCTCTCCTCTTCTGCAGCCTTTGACTTCGTAGTTCTCGCTTTCGAGGATCCGGCTGACACTATCCAGGACAATTTGCTCGTCGTCCAACACAAGGATTTTGCCTTTCTTTTTGTCCATCTTGTGCTACTCCTCCATTTTTCGGGCAATGGGTCCAGGAATGGCTTTCTTCAGTCCTTCGATGTTTTTGCGGACCTCTTCATAGGACATGGCATTCTCCAGGGCCCTGGCTCCCTGATCGGCAAACCTGGTGAGCAGTTCCATGTCTTCCTCGTCAAACGAGCATTTCGCACCGCTATATATCCTCAAGAACCCGAGCATGGCATCACCGAGCTGGAGAGGGACGGACAGTATGGCGGCAATTCCCTCTTTCCGAGCCGCTTCCGGGTAGTGCAGGTTCGTGTTGAAATCAGCCTCTTCCACCAGAATAGGCTTTTTGGATACCAACCCCTTCGCTACGCTCTTTCTGCTGTCAAGGACCCCCTTTTGCAAGTATTCGTCGCTCAATCCCACGGAGGTAACAGCTTCCAGCACCCCATCGCTCTTGCGGAGCACAAGGATCGACGCTCCTTTTGCCTTGAAAAGCCTGACAACGCTGTCGCAGATCAGCTTCAATATTTCCTGGATGTCCAGACTGGATCGTATGGCCAGTTCCGCGTCAGCGTAGGTTTTCGCAATTTCCTTGTCTCGACGAGCCTTCCGGGTTTTTTCGAGCGCACGCTCCATCACGTCCAGCAGCTCCTGCGGGGTGAACGGCTTGGGAAGGTAATCCAGGGCCCCGAGCTTCAACGACTGCACGGCCGAGTTTACCGTCGCGAAGCCGGTAAAGACGACCACCCCGGTATCCGGGTGGTCCCTGGCCACAGCCTCCACCGCGTCCATGCCGCTTCTGTCCGGCATCATCAGATCAGTGAGCACCAGATCGAAAGAGCCCTCGGAGAGAAGGTGAAGAGCCTTTTCAACACGAAAAGCCCCTTCCACTCGATATCCTTCTTCTTCAAGGATCCTGCGCACACTTTCGTGAACGATCTGTTCGTCGTCAATGACCAGAACAGTTGCTTTGGGTCTCGCCCCCGCGCTCATGCTGACCTCCTTGAATTCCGACATAATTGTGCCAAGTTTGGACCGGGTTGCCGGGAGATACAACGCCGGCCGGCATGATGCCAAGTTTAGCGAACCCTCATGAAGACGCCTCCGGCGCCGACGCAAGTTTCACACGACATACCGTGGTATTCTCCTGGAAGAGGCCGTATACACGAAGCTTAGGAAAATTCACCGGAACCAGGACCAGGCCGCGGCCAAGCTTGTCGGTGAGTTTCGCCGGAGCAACCAGGGAGCCTACCCGGGAAGAAACGTTCACCAGGTCCCCTTCCTTGAAGCCTAGCTCGTGTGCGTCTGCCCTGTTGATCTCCACATATCCCTCCGAACAGAGGGTCAAAAGGTTCCTCGACCGTGTAGTCACAGACCCGAAATGGTACATGGAGCGTCCTGCTATCATCTCGAATGGGTATTCATCCGCGTCCGAAACCGGTGCCTCCATAGTTTTCACCGGAGCGAATGCATACTGCCGGCCACCCTTGGAGCGGCCGATTCCTTCAGGGAACGGATGGACGATCTTGCCATCACCTTGAAGGTCTTGAAGTTTCAGCCCCTTGAAGAAAGGTATCGTGAGCGTCATGTCCCGAAATACGTCGGAAGCCTGGAAATACCCCATTGGCCTTCCCATGGCAGTGGCCATTTCCTCGAGAATACTCCAATCCGGCATAGCAGGCCCCAGCGGTGGGATGACCTGATTAACCCGCTGAATCCTGTGCTCGATGTTGGTCATGGTCCCGTTCTTCTCCGCGGAGGAAGCAGCGGGAAAGACAACGTGGGACAAGTTCGCTGTGGGGCTCAGGAAGATCTCCTGAACGATCACCAACTCTGCCTTTTGCAGGGCCCTTGCGAACCGTCCCGAATTGGGATAATCGGTGAGCGGGTCCGCTGCTGCGATGTAGATTGCACGAATGTCACCCGTTTCCAGTCCTCGGACGATTTCCGGCACAGTCCGGCCCCTCGAGTACGGCAGCCTCGCTTTCCAGGTCCTCTCGAAAAGTTCTCTCGCTGTGGCCGCGTCCTGGTACCCCGGCAAGTACTCCGGCATCACTCCCATGTCGCACAAGCCGGCGATGTTCCCCTTCTCGAAAATGGGATAGATCCCGGCATTGGCCCGCCCCATGTTGCCGGTGATAAGCGCCAAGTTTACCAGGTTCATTACGCATTGCAGGCCGTTTTCCTGAAGGATCACGTCTCCGCCGAAAATGACGGCAGCGCCGCGGGCCTGGGCAATGGTACGGGCGGCCTCCTCCAGCGCTTCGGCCGAAAGACCCGTCCTCTTCAGGATGCCCTTTAGAGAGATCTTGTCAAGCAGGTTCTTCATGGGAAGGAAGTTGGCGGTCCGGTCCTTCACGAACTTCTTGTCCCACAGGTCTTGGTCAAGGATGATCTTCATCATCCCGAGAATCAGATCGCTCTCGGAATAGGGGCGTATTCTCAGGCGTGTCCTCGCGAATGGATCGAGATTGGTTTCGCGGGAGTTGGCCACAACAACGTTGCTGTCATAGCGCCTCGAAGCGACCTTGATCTTCCATCCCAGAGCCGGGGCCTCTTCGATGGGATCGGTCCCTATGACCAGAATCGCCCCGGTCTCCAAGAGTTCTTCGAGGCTGCCGGCAGCTCCTTTGATCCCGCAGGTCAGCTCCATCCCTCGCAAGACCCGCAGATAGCTGAAACGAGCCTCGCTATCTATGTTGTTGCTCCCGATCACCGTACGGAAGAATTTCTGAAAAGCATAACAGTCCTCGTTGGTAAGGCGAGGGGACGCCAGGCCGGCAATGCTTTCCGGGCCCGATTCCTCGATGATCTTCTTCAGTCCGCGGGACGCAAAAGAGAAAGCCGACTCCCAGAATACCGGTTGCAAGGTGCCGTTCTTTCTTATCAACGGAGACACCAACCGGTCCTCGTGGTGTACCAGGTCGAAACCAAAGCGGCCTCCCACGCAGAGTGTTCCCCTATTGTGGGAGTCAAGATCAGTGGTGACCCGAAAGATCTTGCTATCCTTAACATTCATCTCCAGCCGGCAACCCGCGGAACAGAGCGGACAAATTGTCGGGACCTTTCTCAGCTCCCAGGAACGCGCCCATGTCTTCACAACTTTGTTGGACATTGCGCCGGAAGGACACGCCTCCACACATTCTCCGCAGAAGTCGCAGTCAAGGATGCCCCCATCACGAGTGTTGATCCGGGCGTTGTACCCCACGTCCTGAAGAACCAGAGCGCTCGCTCCGATCACTTCGTGGCAGACCTTCACGCATCGAAGACATGTAATACAGAGATTTTGATTGTACTCGATCAGCGGCCAGTTCCTGACGACCGGACCGTCGCGGCGACCCATGGGATATGACGAACCCTCGATAGCGAGACGATAAGTGAGGTTCTGGATCTCACATTCTCCGGCAGCGGGACAGATCGGGCATTCCAGTGGATGGTCCATGAGCACGAGTTCCATGACCTGCTCCCGAATTGTCCGCAGCCTCGGGGTGTCGGTTCGCACTCGCATTCCATCAGCGACAATCGTGTTGCAGGACGTCATGAGACGTTCGATCCCTTCGATCTCCACCACGCACATCCGACACGAATCAGAGGGACTGATCTTGGGATAGTAGCACAGAGTGGGAATCCAAATCCCGGCTTTGGCGGCTGCTTCCAGGATAGTCATTTCTTCGGCCGCGGTAATCTCGACATCGTCGATAGTAAGAAGCGGCATTGTACTTTCCTTGCGGTGTCTCGCAGGAGCTGTTTCGAGAGACTTGACACGTTGCCGTGGCTTCAGAAGACTCCTATGCCTGAGGGTGTCGTACCGCTGCCAGGACCAGATGAAAGCACCTGAGACAGCGGCTGGCCTCAATAAAGGAACTGCGCTGGGTGAATCCGGAATGCACCTCCCTGAAGTTGGTTATCCTCTCGCGGACGTCCGTTTTTGTTTGGGGAACTTTGGATTCACGCCTACCCGGAGTCCTGGCGGTTACGAGGATACCGTAATCTTTTTCGATGGTTGCCAGGAGATCTTCCATCCACTGCCCCTCGGACACAGTAAACCCGCCCTTGGAAACATACTCGTGGATGGCCCTTGCGGCCCTCTTGCCACCGGCCAGGGCATGAACTACAGTCAGCGGCCCGCTCACAGCATCGCCTGCGGCAAATATGCCCGGCCGAGAAGTCATCATGGTCTTTGGGTCCACTTTAACGGTTTCACGCCGGGTTATCTCAATGCCGGAATTTTGCGGCAGAAAACTCAGGTCGGCTTTCTGGCCTATGGCGGGGATCAGGGTATCGGCTGCAAGATCGAAGTCCGAGCCTTCCACCGGCACGGGACGACGCCGTCCGCTCTTGTCGGGTTCGCCAAGTTGCGTTCTGATACACCTCAGGCCCGTGATTTGCCCTTCTTGTACGAGGATCTCGATTGGCTGCGTCAGAAAATGGAATCGTATTCCCTCATCCCCGGCATCTTCCACATCTTCGAGGTAGGCGGGCATTTCGGCCGGGGTCCGGCGATAAATGATGGAAACAAGACTCGAACCCATCCGCAGGCATGTCCGAGCACAGTCGATAGCAGTGTTGCCACCGCCGACTATGACCACGTTATTGCCGACCTGAACCGGCTTGCCCAGGTTGATGTCCCGCAGGAAGTCGATACCGCCTTTGAATACGCCCTGAATGTTCCCATCCTCGCCTTTGATTCCCAGTTGCA
>Ga0247841_10011272_pt1 | contig 11937 bp, 12 predicted proteins | sample LaCruzMarch2015__2_FD_192410 | JGI IMG/M metagenome (GOLD analysis project Ga0247841, IMG submission 192410) | Freshwater microbial communities from meromictic Lake La Cruz, Castile-La Mancha, Spain - LaCruzMarch2015_18m | ecosystem: Environmental > Aquatic > Freshwater > Lake | place: Spain...
GTTTATTGATGGGAACAGGTTCTCGTATTTTCATGGTGATGATCACGCAATCAGCAAAGTTACCAGTGGTTATCTCGGTTGTAACTGGCTGGACGATGGAACTGGCGCTGATGGATCTCCGATCCAGATTGCTTAACCCTTTCCCGCGAGGGGGTGTAACAGCCCCCTCGTTTACAGAGAGGTACTGTGAGCAAGAAGACAATATCCAAAATTTGTGCTAGTTGTAGGGGCACTGGAACTGTGTATTTTTCCTTGTTTACACCTCCCGGCGAGGACGGTCAGGGGGGATTTGACGGGGTTTCCAGTAAGCCTTGTCCTATTTGTGACGCAACTGGCTATGTTGAATTCGGGCTGCTTGACAAGGACCTGGTGAAAGACATCAAGGAAATCAAGGATGTCGTCGATCTCATTTGGGCAAAGGTGAACGTATGAGAGTAGGCCCCGACCCGAACTACCAACCTCCGCAGTACGAAGCTAAGACTGTTCGCAAAGGGCAGAGGCTGCACGGCTATGTCACCAACCACTCAGGCGACTGGAAGCCGGCCCTGGTATCGCGACAGTATCGCGACAATTATGACGCCATCTTCAAGGAGAAGAGGAATGGTCTACTGGATAACAGGTCGCAAACACAGCGGCAAAACGACTCTGGCCAAAAAGTTGTTGGCCCAGATTCCCGATTCAGTTCTCGTGGACGGGGATGAGGTACGTTCCTGGTTTCCGGAAGATTACACCGACGAGGGGCGAGTACGAAACCAGGCGACCATAACTAAAATCGCGCACATCCTGGAGGACCAGGGATTGGTGCCAATCATCGCGTGTGTGAGCCCGGTGAAGAACATACGGAAGCACTTCCAGAAAGAGTTCAAGAATTGCCTGGAGATCCAGTTACCCTTTGGCGAGCTCTGGGAAGGGACGACATACGAAGAATGATTGACCTCAAGGGGTTCACACTCATAGTCACAGGCTTTCCGCGCTCCGGCACCAGTATGATGATGCGCATGTTGAAGTTTGGCGGCGTCGAGATTCTCAGTGACCAGGAGAACAATTACTCGCCACTCACCGGGGAGCCCGTCGATCAGGCCGACCCGTATGGGGTAGAGGAACTCTCAGGTGTAGGCCCCAAAATTAAGGAACACGACAAGGAGTGGACAGCCAATAAGGCTGTAAAGATAGTGACTCCTTTCATTGAGTGGCTGCCAATAAATCGACCACTGAAAGTAATCTTCATGGTGCGCGATAACGCCGAGATCATAACCTCCATGCTGGCCAAAAAGGATCTTTGGGCAATGGACATAGGCAAGTCGGTTGAGTTCGCGCGCGGGTACATAGAACACAACAAGATTCCTACCTTGTTCGTGCAATACCATGAGGCGGTCAAGTACCCGAGATCTACGGCTGTTCGCATAGAGGACTTTCTCGGAGTCGAACTGGACGTAGTGGAAATGGTCAAAGCGGCGGACCCCGACGCTCGTAGCAGGTACAAACGTGACCATGGACTGGAAGACTTGAAAGACCCTATTCTTAGTCTGAACGCCGAGGTGATAGGCGCGACGCGAAGTGTGGAGAACCCAGCGGCTATCTGGGACATGCCTTCAGGACCTCTGGCACAGGCTGTGCACGAATTGGAGGAAGAGAATGTACGCAGGAGTACCGCCAAGTCCTGACCCGGTGTTTGTACGGGATCTGAAAACCTTTGACGACAAACTCAGGCTCCAGTTTTCCCGGCAGCTTGGGAAGTTTGTCGTAACCAAACAACGTGCGTTCGGCGATGACTTCATCGTGCTCGTTGTCCAATCGGACGACGGCGGGTTCAGACATCCGGATCAGCGCGACATCAAGCAACTTTACGCCGGCGACCTCTGGCGGCATGGCGGTGTGAAGGAGCGCATTCGCAAAGGCGAGGAGCAAATGCTTGGCGCTGAACAGAAAGACATAGACAACGCCACGGACGAGCTGAAAGCGCGAACCCGCGAGGACAAGATCCAGCTCTCCAAAGCATACCGAAAAGCATTTAATGAAGGCAGCAAAGCTTCTGAAGTTCGGCGAATTGATGTGAAGAATCCACGGGGCCGCACTGCCGATCAGATTAAGTCCGCTCGTGCTGCCGGCAAAGATCCATGGAAGTAACCTTTTACCCTCCGCTTTTCCTTAACCAGGTAACTACCTGTTCAGGAAACAGCACGAAAGGAGACAGTTATGATAGTTGCAAATTACACTCCCGATCCTATTTCGTACACACATGCTGGCATTAGCGCGGTGTTGGAGCCCGGTCAGCTTAAAGACCTCGACGACAACAAAGCAAAGTTCATTCTGAACAAGTATGATCGTCGTGGTCTTGTGGCTTTGAAGTTCGGCGATGACCCGGAAGTCAAACGCCAGGAGGCCATGGAGACTTACAAGAGGTTCTGGACCAGGCAGGTGGTACTTTACAACCAGGACAATGAACGGCGAAAGAATACGCAGCGGGAGTACACGGAACCAACGCCTGAGTTGGTTGCACACGCGAAGAAACTTGGCATCGAATTAGTCGGACCTTGGACGGTCAAGCAGACGGAAAGCGGAGCAGTTCAAGCACTCCGGGACGAGAACGCAACACTCAAGTCCCAGCTTACGTTACTGAGTGAGCAGATTACCGAACTGGCCAAAGCAATGAAGGCGCGAGAAGTGCCTTTTGAACTCCGGTCCCCTGCTGAGAAAGTCCTGCTTACCCAGCGAGGCGCAGAGTCTCAAACGGAAGTTAAACCACCGGCACCTGTGGCGCCAATCGACACCAAACCACTGATTGCCGAATTCCAGATGTTGACTCGCGAGAAATTCGGTGAGTGGGTTATGCTCAATATCGACCGCATTCAGGCAAACGACTATCCCCCCGATGTCAGACTTATGATCGAAGACAAGTGGGAGAGGCTCGTTAAAGGGGAATTTCCGATCCCCAAAGCCTAACTCCCGCTAGGGAGTAATGAATGGGTGCACATGCTTACGAAGATGCGTACAAGATGGTACGCGATGTCCGTGTGGGTGTTAATGAATTCTCGGCTACCTTGTGGACCGGAGCTGACACAAGCGGCAAGTTCGACAACACCTATATCCTTGACCAACTCAACGCAGCGCAGGCGAGAGTTTACGCCCTCATGATGAAGACAGAGGCCCGGGACGTGTTCCAGACCTCTGCTTCTATTACGGGCTCAAGTTCTGTCTACACACTGCCTAACGACTTCGGGCGTGTGATCCAGTTTGAAGACACGCAGGGCCACAAGGTCTTTCCCTCCAGCTCCAAAGACCTTCCTCTTGTAGGCAGTGAGGGTAGTGAGAACCTCTACTACCGCAAGGGCTCTACCCTGGTGCTCAACAAGTCCGGCGTCTCGGACGTATATACTCTCAAGTATTTCAAGATGCCGCGCCGTATGACTGCTGGCCTCGCTGCCGCAAGTTCGGCAACCAACAGTCTTATTATGGCCACTGCCGGGACTGTGTACCGCAACGACTACTACAATGGTTTCATAATTGACAACTACACCGACGGGACCTACGGCACGATCACCGACTTTGTTGCCAGCACCAGGGTAGCCACCACGGACAATTCAGTGGCCTGGAACGAAAACGACGGCTACGGCATTGTCAGCGACCTCCCACAAGAAACACACTTCCTTATCGCCCCTCTGGCGGTAATCTTCATCAAAGCACAGCACCCGGCGGCTCAGGAACGGCCGACCAAACTCGAAGTTGACCTATGGTCGGATATGATGATGGAGACCATTGTCGCGTTCACGAACCAGCCTGACGACATACCGATTGAAGACATCTTCTGCGATTACGGCCAGTCAGTGCCGTGGACCGGAGTTAACATACCTGGACAAGGTTACACCATTTTTGGGTAGGAGGGGCCATGGCGCGTGATCGTCAGACACAAGTCAATCTTTCGAGGCATATAGAACTCAACGCCGTTCCTCTTCGTGGTGGAGCTGTGACGGTAAGGGACAGAATGCTGTTGAAGCCGGGCCAGTTTTCCATGGTGCAGAATGTCATTCCCGGTGGGCCTGGATTCATGAAACGGCGCGGCCAGAGAAAGCAGCACAGCACCGTTGGAGGCACGTATACGACGAGTATGTGCATTACTGGGTATCAGTTCAAGAAAACCAGAATTGTCGAGAACCAGTATTTCGTCGAAACCTCTGACGGTGATTTTATTTTGCTTACCACTGCGCCTCCTGGAGTAACCACAGGAGACATGGGCACTGTGGCCTACAGTGGGACTGCCTCTCCAATACCGGCGAGTTTCTCAAACCTCAACGACATGCTGTTGATTTCCAATGGCGTGGATCAGCATCTGCTTTATCCAGGGGCCGCCAGCTACGTTGACAAGTTCATCAAATTCACTGAGGGCGGGAACCCTATCAATAGCAACAAAGCGGTTTTGGATGGCGGCTACGATTACACTGAGGAGGTCACTGACGGACAGAGTTCTACCGCGGCGACCCTCAGTGACCTCAGCAATGCTGCCGCAGGTGATGGTGTATTTATCTGCACTCCCGTTCCGGCTAAATCGTTCACTTTTACTGTGGCCACTACTAACAGTACAGCGTCCGCACTGACTCTCTATTATTGGAAGAATGATTCGTCTTGGGCTACTGTGGCTGAGACTGATGGCACCGAGTCGCCGGCGGGTACAAGTCTTGGACAGTCAGGCACGGACGCATTTACTCCCCCGACAGATATTATGCCTCGTCTTTTGTTTGGGAAGGTGGGGTACTGGTATCTTCTTGTTTGGGCTTCTGGGCTTGATGCTTCATGTACTGTGTCAAAGGTTACCTACGATGCCTCCTGGAATGCACTTGTTCCCATGTGGGACGGTTCTCCGGTGTCTGCCTCTGAAGTGTTGGTTTACGACGCCACTGCTACCACTTACAACAGATACTCCGGAGACTCGGTCGATCTTGATTCACTTCCCGACGCCAGTTACATTTACATCCACAGCCTGGATCTGATAGAGGCTATTTATCTGGACCCTGGGGATACCCCGGACGCAGTTGCGCAGACTATTGAAGCCACTGGCATATCGTACTGGAACGGAACTGCATGGGCCAGCGCCACAGTTATTGATGACGGCAGCAACGGCAATTCAAACCCAGGGTGGGTGCTGTTTACTAGACAAGCGGCCCAACCGCGGCAGATGGAAAGCAGCAAACTGTTTGGTTACTGGTATCGTCTCGAATTCGACGACGCGGTTGCCGCAGATGTGAATGTCGCTATCTACACTATGCCGTACTATAATGTTAATGACTACGGCTACGTCGGGCAGGCTAGTTGTAGCTGGAAGGAGCGCGCTCTGTGGGCGTGGGGGGATAAGTTCCATGAGTACGTGTACATCTCTTCGGTCAATGCACCGCAAGTTCTTACCGGAATCGACACGGCTATCATAGAGGTTGGGGATGGGCGGCCACATAAGATAACTGCTATGAAGAACTTTTTCAACAACGTTCTGGTGTTCCAGGAAGAGAAGGGAGAGATCGGCGGATGTGTGACAATGCTGCAAGGCTACGACAAGCCGACATTCGGGAAGCTGGTACTCTCCACCAAGCTGGGGACTTTCAGCGCGAAGAGTGCCGATGTTGTCGAGAATGTTTACACTACCACTGCCACGGACGAAAGCCTGAAGACTGTGTGTTTCTTTCTCTCTCGTTATGGGGTGGTTGCATGTGACGGGGCAAGTTTTTCAGTGATCTCCGACGACATCCAGAATTATTTTGATCCGAACGACTCGAACTGCATCAACTTCAACTACTACACCACGATGTGGCTGAAGCACGATCCGGTCGATCATGTTCTGCGTATAGGACTCTGTTGCGGAAGTTCGACCGTGCCGAATGTTTTCCCTGTTTACGATCTGGTTGACCGTGTATGGTACTTCGACGTTCGAGCGCAGGAGCTGGCGTTTTGGGAAAACTGGGAAGCTGGAAGTGGTAACGTTCCGTGGGTCCAAGTTGGCGGAGGAGTGGACGACGGTCAACTCTACCAGGTCAACTACGGAACTGCTGATGTCAGCACGGCGATTGAATCGTACATTCGCATTGAGTTGAACGGAGCCGGAAACTATCTCGACTTGTTATGGTTTGTTCTTCAGTGTAAGGCGCAGACCGGCAACTTAACACTCTCTACGTACCAGAACGGCGTCGCCAAGGACAGCGTCACACTCTCCATGGCGGCAGAGTATTCCACCCAAGAAACACGCCGCCACCTTCTGAGTCTGAATATTGTGGACCAGCAAATATCCTTGAAAATTCTAAACAGTTCGACAACGGAGAGTTTCACGTTGTATAGTACTGGACTGGAGGTGAAGAGATGGCAGGGTCGTTAAGCTTCAGAAAGAATATTATCAGACGACCTGGGGATCGCGAGATTGTAGGGACTATGGTGAAGTGGACAAAAGGAAGTAATCCATTAGCAGAGGCATTTGAGGAAGAATCACGACGTGGCGAAACAAGATCCAGTACAGTTAGATTACGGTATTCAGCCGAACCAGAAACGAAAAGAACAGTCGTTCATTGACTTCACTGAAAAAACGACCTGGTTCCGTGCAATGACTAAAGCATTGCAGCGACACTCTGAATTTATGCGCCCGGAACTTGGCGACTTTCCTGCTATGGAGTACGACTACCCGCCTATTTACGATCTCCCGCGAGACCAGGGGGGCGGAGATGTAGAGGTCGATCCCGGAAAAGTTCTGTGCCCTGGCTGCTTTTTTACTACAAACAAGTTTCTTGGACCACTTGGGAACAAGGATAGTCAGATTTGCTTTCCCTACGGCGGGAAAATTTGCATGACCCCGACGTATGACAAAATGTACTCGGAATGGAAGAAGACCGGAAACTTGCCGGAGGAATTTCACGGGACGTGGCCTACTCAAGAATCTACCGCGGCTGCTTGGGCTGGAGGAAAGTTTACGTGGGTACAAATAAAAGGAACGTCAACACCCATTAGACTCATTCCGCCCGAAGACCGTTACTGGTCGGGGGGTTGGTGTATTGGAGCTGCGACTGTTGGATACCAATGGCCTGTGGACACCGACACCACTATTCGAGTTACGTTCACGGATGTTTACGGAAATATCTGCACCGACGATGCGGTGATTCGGGTTATGTGTGAAGACGATCCGACGACGGTTGCATTGACATTCGACGATGCCAGCACACCGGATACTATTACCAAGGGAACTACTATAACTATGTACGTACTTGATGGTTGTCTTCCCATAACCTGGACTGTTTCCGGCGCTGGTTACACTCTGGGAGCTCCTGTCACGTATGGGCGAAACAACACGCTTCGGCTGGCGAATTACAATTGTGGTGCTCAGGCAGCCGCCAGTGCGGCTATTACAGCCACCGATAAAGCAGGAACGACAGTTTCATTCAACATTAAAAACACGGCTGCTGGATGGGTGAATCACGAGAATGATTCGTCTGATTCCAACGGAAACTGCTGGCAGGATGAGACTTACGACCTTATCGTTGGTCTTGAAAAGTGGGTATTCTCTACCCACTACGCAGCTCCTGCTGGGGTGTGCAACGATGATGATATTCCGTGGTGGAGTGCTGGAACAATGGGCCACTTGCCTCCGTGCGGAACCGCAACAACGTGCGCAGAGCTGTACTCCACGTTTGTATGCGGGGGCGCTTGCGAGGCAAGACCACTCTATCAATATTACATGTTTTACCAGTGGGGGTGTATATAATGCTCATAACTGCTGATGATTTCAGCAAGGTACACGACCTTCTGGTGGCATTTTCCGTGCGGGATATTCAGGTAGCCAACGCGCTGTTTAAGTGGTTGCAATTCAACTCCGTGTCTATTGAACGCTTCGACCAGTTTATGGTTGTATGGAGTGAGATCAATCGTCTTAAAACCGTCGGGTACTTCAAGGCTCCCGTGACGGCAGAGGACAGTAGACATATCAAACAAATCGAACGCTCTATAGAGAATAAGAATGTGCGGTCGTTTGTTCGAAAAATGCGCTGGAATGTAACCGATGCGGCGCCTGCACAAATGCGCCGACGCAATTGACACGAACCACCTGAACTCCCGGTGGGGGTTGTAGAGGTACTTTCATAATGGGATTTCGCGAGCTCTTTCTTGAACAAATTAAAAAACGGCGTGCCAGGTATTTAGGCGCGGTTACGTTGGCCCCTGAACACTTACAAGCATTTACGCGGCGAGACATTGCTACGGCAATCAATCTGTACAGACATCTCCAGAATTTAGGAAGTACGTTTGAAAACTTGATTGATTTTACCGAACGTCAGGCGCAAACAGAAGCGACGGAGAGCGCGCGAACTGCTGTCCGTACTGCCGTTTATTTAACCCGCGAAGAACGAAGACACCTTAAAAAGGGCGGCGGGAGACGGAGACAAGCAAAATGACAGCTCTTAAAAATGTAACATGTCGCGAATGCTGAAATGGAGAGATAACTAATGGGCATCTACGATTACGAACGAGAAGCACGACAGGATACGAATTTCGCCACTGACAATTCAAACAGTGAGTGGAGTTCAGTGTACGGTGAACCGTCAGATCAGGAGTCGGAGGCAACTCCGAAAGAGAGTCCCTACTCAACTCCAACTGGATTCAACTGGGGTCAGGGGAACGCACAAATCGGTGGCAGTAGCGGGGAGGATGGCGGCGACGATGATATGAGCTGGGCCACACCCTTCGCACAGACTACGCAGAAAACCGGTGTGCGAGGTGGTGGTATAACCACTACTCCAGGCACGGTAAAGCCCTACGCCACCATGCAGGAGAGTACTTTTGCGCCAAGGAAGGGAACTGTCGCGCCAACGTTTGCGGCGCCGGTTTACGACGAACGTGAAGTGAAGAAGCGCGCGCGTAAACTGTCTGCCCCCGGGCTCTCACAGTTGAATATGAAAGTGCAGTCCGCAATGGCACAATACTACGAGAACCCGAATGTGCGACGCATGGTTCTGCGCGACACACTCGCGGGTTACGGCATTGGGTTGTCCAACATTATATCCAAATCTCAACAGGCTGCACAATCCGAGTATGGTGCCGAGCACGCACGTCTTTACGGTGAGGCCATGAACAGTTACAACACCTTGATGGCCAGCTATGTCCAGCAAGGGAGCAAGGTGACTGCTACTCGTGGAGTGAACAAAGCAGATTACGAAGAAACAATGCAGTACAAAAAGGCTTAGGGAGGCTTACCGATGGCAAAATATACGAACAGATCCGAGAACATTGAAGCAGATCCTATGGGGTGGACCCCTCTGCCGTCAGCAAGCGATCCCAATGTAGCGCCGGAATTTCCAAGAGGGGCTACAGAGCCCACCATGTCTGCGCCGGGAGCGCAACAGCTTGAACCTGGCGCTGAAGAAGGCGACATGACCATGCAGCCGGCGATGGTGCCTGCTGACCCACGGGTGGGCATGAATCCGCAGGGTGAGTGGACTACCGACAAGACCAAGACAATGTTTCCTGAAATGTTCCAGGACACTAGCCAACTGCTTGATCCCGCTGAGGAGGCTAAGAAGCGCGAGGGGCTGCCGTATGACGCTACCAAACGCTACGACGAGAAGAAGTCTGTTGAAGGATACACACCTCCTGGGGCTGGCGGGGCTCCTGTTCCTCAAGGTCCGCCGACACGCACACAGTTCGAAGAGGCGTTCTTCAAACAGCACGGCAACCCGTTTTTGATGGACCCGTATGCTGAGGTGGTGAAGTCAGACAAGAGTCTGCCCAAGCTATTCAACCATGTGTTTCAAGGGCAGGCGGTGTGGAGTGATCTGCCGAAACTCAGCAAGGAGCAGCGCGCCCACTGGGAAGATGTCAAGAAGCAGCATCATGCACGCAGCTACCAAGCCGCTGTGGCGAAACAAAAGCAACTCAAGGGTATGTATGACATGATGATGACGCGGTTTGATCACGAGGAGAAGACCAGGCAGTATGAGGAAGGTAAGCGCGAAAAGGCGCAAATACGTGCCGACGCGAAGGCTGACAAAGTGCACGACTTTAGTTTGCATGAAGCATTCAATGATCAGGGAATAAAGACCTGGCAGAAATTCTACAAAGATGGCAGAGTTGAAGACACCGGCAAGCAGACCTCGGCGATGACACTGGAAGATTACATGACTCCGCAGATGAAATACAAAGCCGCGGAAATTAAAAGGCTGCGTCCTCCTTTGTCTAAAGAGGCTGGCCTGGTTCTTGGAATGATGAAAGATCCTGCTGAGAGAGAGCGTTTGGCCAGTATGTTTCAGCCTAAACTGAGTGAGGCAGAGAAGGCGACAGTCGATCAGTACGAAAAGGATCTCAAAGTATGGGTTGACAGTGACAAGAACATTCCCGCAAATTTTAAACCCCAAGGCACTGCACCGACTGCGGCGGTGCCAAGGGAGGAGCGGCCAATGCCAGTAAGGACATTATGGCTCTAGTGGGCGCCTTCAAGGCTAAACATCCAAAGTTTGCTGACGCCGAGAGGATGTTTCTCAATACATACCGAAGTGATCCCGCGGCCCTGCAACGTTATCGGGACACTATGAAAAAACTTGGACGAGCGAAGATTGACACGGCTGGTGCCGGAGAAGCTTACTAATTGCAAAGGATAGAAGATGCCTACTGATATTGAAAATTTGCTGTCAGGCACAAGTGAGGCTGCTGGCGAACAGTCCGGCCTCGGTATCCAAGAACTTCTTAACGAGCCCGGGAAATTAGCGGTCCTCGACTCTGAAGCCCCGCCCGCCGAGCCTGTGGAGCCGCCAAAGGTTGTCTACCCAAAAAACTGGTCCAAGGACGAAGAGGACGAGTTCAAACCCTGGTACGAGACCTGGGCAGACACCACTAAGATAAATCCGGACCCTGATGATCCACGTCACTTCTATGACTACCGTGAGGCTTACAGGAACAAGGTTACTCCGTTTCCTGATGAAGAGGGTGTGTTTCACTGGCCTTCCGAGTTTAAGAAAGAAGGTCATCCCAATCTTGTAGTAGACGGTATCAACACCAAGACTGGAGAACCCGCCGGGGTTTTTACTCCTATTACCCCCAAGCCCTTGAAGTATAATACTGTAGATGAATTGTTGCAGTCCGTCTACGAGACTCAGTCTGCTGTTGAAAGCACCGCGTTCATTGAAAACCCCACGCGCATTGCCACGCAGATGTACCGAGCAGTTGGTCAAGGCGCTGCCGACACGTCCAAGGGTATTGAAGAACTTATTCTAATGGACAAACTCTCCACTCCGGAAGAGTTCGAGAAGAGGTATGGACGCCCGCCTTCAGTTATAGAGACTGAGCAACTGAAAAGCCGTGCCGATTTTTTACGCAATGAACCCGCTATACGACAGGCCTTCGACACGTTCCAAGAAGCTTACCCGGAGCTGCTTCCAGGAAAGCCCAAAATGCTGGAACAGGTACTTACAGCGCCAATGGCTTTCGCGCCCTCCATGGTAGCGTCCGCTATGTCCGGTGGTCTCGGATTTGGTATGACCTTTCTCACCATATTTGGGCAAGCAGAAAGGGAGTACGAGAAACAGGGAGTTCCGGAAGAGCGTCGGCACGCGGCTGCTTTGTTCAATGCACTTGGCCAGACCCCAATTGAGTTTGCAGGAAACATGATTCAAATTCGTGGAGTCTTCAAACTTCTCAAAGCAAGTAAAATTGGCCAGAGTGTTGACAAGACCCTGTTGGACTTCGCGCAGGTGGTGGTACAGAATGCGGTAGGCGAGGGGTTGGAAGAGTACCTGCAACAGTATGTTCAAGAAGCATCAAACTATTACGCTGCCAACCCGGGTATGGAGCCAGGGGACATTGCGGCGTACATGCGCGCGAACATATCCAAAGTTCATCTGGAGGCCCTGAAAGCGGGTGGTGTTGGGGCGCTGTCCGGCGGTCTTATGGCGGGTATGTTTGGTGCCGCCAGTTTGTCAGATGCCG
>Ga0247841_10011273_pt1 | contig 11937 bp, 9 predicted proteins | sample LaCruzMarch2015__2_FD_192410 | JGI IMG/M metagenome (GOLD analysis project Ga0247841, IMG submission 192410) | Freshwater microbial communities from meromictic Lake La Cruz, Castile-La Mancha, Spain - LaCruzMarch2015_18m | ecosystem: Environmental > Aquatic > Freshwater > Lake | place: Spain...
TTCCTCTTGTCCAGCACTCGTTTATTTCCATATTGTCTTCTATGAATGAATTTTTTGAGTTTTTAATGTCTGAAAATATAACTATTTTATTTTTGAATTCTTTATCGCAAGATTCTAATAGATTTTTTGTATATCCAGCTATTCCGCTAAAATTAGTATGTTTTACTCCTTTTTCAGGATATGTTACAATTATTCCAATGGTTCTATTCTTCATTTTACTTCTTCTCTTACTATATAAGTAGGTCTATTTTGTATTTCTTTCATCATCACTATCTGGTATGTTGAAATTATTCCTAGTACAAGTATTAAAAATCCATTGTTCATAATTATAAATGCTGAAAGTATAACACTACCACTAAAGAATGCAGGATCTATGAAATATCTAAAGAATAACATTGTTCCAAATCCAATTGAGCCTAATGTAAATAAGAATATTCCAATTGCCATGATTATTTTCATAGGAAGCATACTAAACGAAGTTATTCCAACTCTGGCAAATGTTATCATTTTTCTTAAAGAATAACTTGTTTTTCCATTAATTCTTTCTCCTGCAACATATTCTATGGATGTTGATTTAAATCCAATCCAATTTACAAGCCCTCTGTAGAACTTGTCTTTTTCAGTTATTTTGTTTAATTCATTTACTACTTTTCTATCAAGAAGTCTAAAGTCTGCAGAACCTTCTTCAATGGTTAGGCTAGACATAGAATTTATCAGCTTGTAAAATCCCCAAGAACTAAGTCTTTTGAATAAGCTTTCTTTACCGCTATTGATTCTTTTTGTGTTAACTATTTCATAACCTTCTTCCCATTTTTTTATCAGAGTGGGAATTAGATAAGCAGGATGTTGTAGGTCTGCATCCATCATTATTACAGCTTCTCCTTTTGCTCTTTTTAGGCCAGCTTCAATAGCTGCCTGATGTCCAAAGTTTCTACTAAATGTTATTCCTTTTACATTTGAATCTTCTTTTGATATTTTTTTTATTTCTTCCCAGGTTTTATCTTGACTTCCATCATCAATATAAATTATTTCATAATTATAGGATGCTAGAGACTTCCAAACATTAGTTATCTCTTTATGCATTAGAACTACATTTTTTTCTTCATTATGAGAAGGGACTATTATTGAGATTGTTTTTTTATTTGTCATCTTTGTTGTCACACCCCTCTTATTTGACTATTGACATATAATATTGGCTATTTAACCTTGCTCTTGTAACTCTTTAGTATTACTAGCAGTTTCTTTATCACGTTTAGATTTTTGTGTTTTTAAACCTTATGTCTGTTGTTACTTTCAAATGGTTAAATGATAAAATTTATAAACAGAAAAAGGGTGATAATTCTAATGACAAATCAAGCTGGACCAAATCAGAGAGAAGCAACACCTGCAGAAATTGCTGAAATAAAGCAATATTATGAGACTGTGAATGGGATTGACAGGAATAAGTATAATGCTAATGTTAAAGTACGTGATGTTTCTAGAATGAGTTATTTAGGGGCGGGTTTTCTTCTTATGGCAAGTTTTGTAGGGGCTGTTGGAACTATGGCTGTTGACCCTTATAGCAATAATCCTTCTGTTACAGAACATAGAGTAGTTGAAGAAAAATTAAGAAATTTAAGGGATTACCAGAATCGGGTTCCATCTTTTTCTTTTGCACCTGAATTAAAACCTGCTCTTGAAAATGTATCTACAAGCCTGGATAATTTAGTTCAAGAAAGTAAAGATAAACTAGAGGCTCTCGAAAAAGCACCTGATTATGTACAAGATAAAGAATGGATGGATAATCATGGAAATATTTTTTGTTTTGGAGCAATCAGTGCAGTAGGGTTTGCTTTTGCTACTCTTGTTGCACAGCTTTCTTTATATGGTGTAAATTCCCACACAGCTAATAAAAAAAGAAGAAATGTTTTGAGACCTTCTTGTCTTGATTCTCAGGATTAGAGATTAAAATTTATAAATAAATAAATCCTGTAACTTACATGGAGTTGGAAGATTTTAAGAAAAGATTGAAGGAATATAAAAAAGAAGATATAATCATAACAAATCATGCAGAAATTCAGGCATTTGTAAGACAAATTGATTTAGAAGAAGTTAGATGTAATATACTAAATCCTGAAAAATTGGCTTATGTAAAAAGGCAAGAGCCTGAACAAGAAAAATATGATTGTTATTTTGCCTACTCAAAATTATTTGCTCATAGATATATTTTAGCTCTAAACGGAAAGATTATTATAGTTACCATAATTAAAATAAATAGAGATTGGCAAAGGATTTTAGAAAGAAAATAAAATGATAAACTTTAAAATTAATTATGATAAAGAAAGTGATGATTTATTTGTTTACCTAGATGGAACTAAATCAGAAGGGGCTGTTGAAGCAGGAAATTTTATTTTTGACTTTGATAAAAAGGGAGATTTAATTGCGATGGAAATTCTTGAGGCTTCTAAGGTCTTTACATTACTCTTAAAAAAAACAATTCAGTTGAACAATATAAAAGAGTTTAAGGCAGAATCAACAAAATTTAGAAATATGGGGAGCGTTAGATTTATGATAGCGGATGATCTAAACAGAGAAACTACCAGTATTTTATTTCCTAAAATTATTGAACAAAGTCCTTCTTTAGATTATTAAATATATATAACAAAAAAGAACAATTATTTTCTATAAACATCTTGAAAAATATAAAACCAAAATTTAGATTAATATTCTTATTTCTTAATTAGGTTTTTTCTGATTAGTTGAATTATAATAAGCAGGATAACTACTGCAATTATTATTGCTATTGGGAGCCAGACTTTTTGATTTGATAATGAACCAATAAACGCACCTGTTATTCCTGAAATCCTGGAGGGATTATTTTCTGAAGCTTCTGAACCAGAATTTGAAGGAGTATTAGCATTATTTGAATTATTGTTATCTTGATTGTTGTTTGGGTTTACTTGTATACATTTTACTGATTCTTCTGGTTTTGTTTGAGCTTTGCAATCAGTTCTTGTAAGTGTACAAACTCTTGTTTGGCTAGAGTTTTTACATGCTGTCCATTTAGTGCAGTTCCAAACACTTGAAAGACAAATTGGCTGAGAGCTTGAAGAACTACTTCCTCCACCACCACCGCCTCCGCCTGAACTACCTCCTCCTGAAGAGCCTCCGTCTGTAGGATTAGTTGGATTAGTTGGAGTGCTAGAAGTAATTGTAATAAGTCTTTTTTCTGATGAATAATTTTTTGAAGGATTACTTACTTTACTAATACAGTTTATATTCCAATAATATGAACCTGCACTAAGATTTTGGCTAATAATGTTTTCTTTATTTGAAATACCTGGAGTTGATGTTGAATTTGTTGAATTGACAATGTTTCCATTAATCAAAAGATTACAGGTTTTGAGTGTTGTACTTGAAAGATTAGACAAATTATAAGAAAATGAAATTATTCCTTCACTAAATTGCGACTGATTTTGTGGAGTTAAAGCATTAACATTGTAAAAGACAGGACTTGTTGAATTAGTTGAGTTTGTTGAATTATTGTTATTTGAATTCGGAGAGATTATTAAATTTCTATTTTCTGAATAAAAAGAACTTCCTGATTTATTCGTACATCTTATATACCAATTATAGTTTCCAGGACTAGATGGATTTACATTTACCTGGATAGTATTTATTGAAGAACTTAATTTTGTCTGGTTTGAAGCGAGATTGGTATCATTGATAAATAAATTACAAGAAGAAAGTAGGCTTGAATTTGTAACTTTAAATTTAAATGAGATGGAGTTAGTTGAAGTAACTGTGATATTATAATTGTTTATTGGTTCAGTTAAGGTTATATTGATTAGGACCTGAGTTGGAGTCGGAGTTGAAAGATAAACACAATCCTGTGAACCTGTATTACAAGCATTAAGACTAGCTGGACAATAGATTCCAGGACTTGACTCAGAAATACAATACTGACATAAAGCTTTAGTGCAGACTCTGTCTGCAATTGTTGGATTACAAAGAGAAAATCTAAGGACTTGGCCTTTTGTTAAACATAAAGGATATACTCCAATAGCAGCTACAGAACTAATTAGTAGAGAAAGCATTAATAGAAAAAATATGCTGCTTAAAAGTATTGGTTTAACTAAAGAGCCTGATTTCATTATATTTTTATAGCTAAATCATTTTTAAAGATTTAGGTAATGCTATGACTATAAAGTAACACTATTGACTAGTAGAAAATAAAATATATATTAAATTACTTTATATTATTCAACAAATCATTTTTGTTTATAATTAAAAATGAGACTAAAATAAATATATTTGTGATAAGAACTATCTTAATTATATCCATTAATGTGTTGTGGAATAAGTAAATTCCAGCTATTTCAAATATTATTCCAATTGCAAAGACATAGATAAATGAATATTTTTCAATTGCAAGATTATAAGTCATAAAAATCTGAATTATTGAATAAATTCCAAGACAAATTCCAAACATTAATATTAAAGGGATTGAGTCAAGATAAGCTTCACCATAAAGAAGAGTTACAATAAATGTTGGAGCAATGTAAAATACAAGACAGCCCAAAACCACTAAAGTTGTTGTGTAAAGAATTACTTTGAAGAAAAGTTTTGAAGTGTCTTTTCCTTTTGATTTTAAAGAAACCAGTTTTGGGAACAAAGGACTTATTAAAAAAGATGAACCAAACCAAATCATTTTTCCAATCATTCCTGCTGCAGCATAAATTCCTGCATCTGATGAAGAAAAATAATGCTTTACCAAAATCTGGTCAAGAGTAATAATAAATATAAAAATCATAGATGCAAAGAAAACAGGAATTGCATAAAGATATACTTTTTTACTGTCAAATGGCTGTTCTTTAATGTTTTTTAGAGTTGATTTAATCGGAATATAAGCAATTACAATAGTTGCAATTGTTCCGATCAGTATTGCTGTTAATGCTCCATTTATCTTAAAACCAATAAACACAAAAAGAATAGCCAATACTAATTTTAATACTGTAGAAACAAATCCTGAATTATTCTGCCATACAAATTTCTGAAGTCCGTTTAGTATTCCGGTGAATAAAACTCCAATGAAAAGAAAAAAAGTAATGATTCCTACAATAATTATTTCTGAATAACTTGGAATGTTCATAAAACTTGCAATAGTCGGAGTAAGAAGCAGATAAATTCCAAGACCAATAATTCCAAAAAGAATAGTTTTTTTAAATCCTGCATAATAAAGGCTTTTAACTTTTCCGAGTTGATTTTTTCCATTAAACTCAGCAACCTGTTTTGCAATCACCAGATTAAAAGTCTGGGTTGAAAATGAAGCAATATAAATAATTGCAAATAAACTTCCGAGGATTCCATAATCTTCTGGTCCGAGCATTCTTCCCATAGACAGGTGATAAAGATAGTTGAATACTGCAGAAATCGCTGCAAAAAAGAAGAATAATATTCCTGCACCTAAAAGCGCATTTTCGTCTTTGGAATAAATAGATGACTTAATTGTTTTATGAAATTGCTTTATTTTTTGTTTCATTTTAACAGAGATAAAGTATAAGTTGCCTTTTTATAACTTACGAATAATTTAGGAATTTTGGTTATATTAATCCATCTATTTTACTTGCTCAAAGTGGTTAAACTGGAGTATATGCAGTTATTACTTGAAAATTACACTAATATAGAAATGTTTAAAAAGGGGTTCTTTCTACTTTATTTTATAATGAACAAGATGTGATGGGTGACTAGACAAAAAGTAAGAGCTGATTACCTATTATAACAATGGAAAAATTGAAAAGTCTTGGAAAAGAAGCGAAGAGTGGAAAAATTATAGCACTGTTATTAACAGGGCTGTTATTGTTTATATTAATTTTCTCTGCACCTGCAAAAGCTTATGTTCTTAATGTAAGTGCTGATAAAACAGATGTTTCAAAAGGTGGAGAAATCTCATTTAATACTGGAATTAGTGTTAGTTCTTCTGAAAATTCAAATGTTCAAAACCTGGTTTTAGAATTAGTTGGACTTAATGGAGCTAAAACTTATTCTTGTTCTTTTGATTCTAATGGAGCTATTCTTAGTGGATGCTCTGGAATGACTATTGCAAAAATCTCTGACCTTGGTTATGGATATGGTTATGGCTATAGTTATGGCTATGGCTCAAGCGGAACTCTTGGCTACAAAATAACACTTGACACAACTGATTATAACACAGGAGATTATAAAATAAGACTTAATGCATTAATTAATGGAAACTCTTATTCACAAACAGGACAAGTAATTACAATAAGTACAAGAAGCGCATATGGAACACTCTCAAGTTCTAAACATTATTCTTCAGATGGAACTTCAAATGATTATAGTAAAATATGCTTAAATGCATGGAAATGCACAGAATGGAGTGAATGTAGTAATGGAGAAGAAACAAGAACATGTGGCCAGACAATGGCAGACTGTTTAATGACTCCAAAACCTTCTGAAGTTAGAAATTGTGCAATAACTGTTGAACAACCTGTTAACTATTATAATAGTCTTAGAATCGGTTCAGTTAGTTCTGAGCCTGCACTCAGAACTCAAAAAAGCACTATTGCTGAAACTAAATTTGTAGATATAACTGAATCAGTTATAGTTGGCAATGGAATTACACTCAATCCTTTGATAATTGCATTAGTTCTTTTAATTGCAGTTATAATTGGACTAATACTTGGCCTTATTATGGTTAGAGCACTCAAAAGGCAAAGAAGAATCAATCGATTAAGAAGACTTAATAGGGTTAGATACAGACCTTTAAGAAAGTAATTTTCTAGTTTTAGGTTAGGGTTGACTTTATAATGCTTGTGTTAATATTGGCTAGTGATAAGTTGTCTTAAAAAATATTTTTGTTTTTTTCCTTTTACCACTAACTTTAGATAACTCGAATTTATATAGAAGTGACAGTTATAATAATTATAAAAAATAAGTGAATCGACTTGGAGTATATAAAAAGAGACTTAAAAGAGTGAACATGAAAAAGGAGAGTTTGATCAAAATTGGAGTATCTTCTATTACTGTAATAGTATTATTCATCCTTGTTTTTTCTTCTCCTGCACAAGCATTTCTTATTGGACTTACAACAACAGACTCTATTGTTTCAAAAGGAAATATTATTAATTTTATTGCATCTTTAAAAATAGATTCTGATGAATTTGTTAATGTTGATTATGTTAATCTTAAAATAAACAATAGCAACTCAACTGCAGATTGCAAATTTCTTTTGAATGGAACAATAGTTAATGGATGCTCTGGAATTACAATAACTCCATTTACTTCATCTGCAGAATATGGATATGGTTATGGCTATATTTATGGATATGAAACAGGTTATGGTTATGATAATTCTAATTATAGTTATGTTGATGACTCTAATTATGGCTATGAAGCAGGATATGGATATAATCCTAGCTATGGATATGGTTATGGCTGGAATAATGGAATTCTAAAGTATAATATAACTCTTGACACAACAAATTATGCTGTTGGAACATACCAAACTTTCCTCGAAGTTAAAACTTCAGACAAAATAACTGTTCAAAATGGAACAACTATTACAATAACTCCTTTTTCACCATCTTCAAAAGAGTGTTCACTCAGAGCAACAAGTGGAACAGTAATTGTTGAAGACAAAGTATTTAGCACAAATAGCCTAAACTTTCATGTTTCTACTAAAAATGCTCAAAGGGGTGGAGGAAGTATTTCTTCACAAACAGGAAGAGACAGGTTCACTTACAGCTTTAAAATTAAAGAAGACTTACTCGAAGACAAAGACAAACTTGTTGTGCTTGTTTCTGGAAAATACAGAGTTGGAAGGGCAAATGATTCTATTGAAACTGCAATACTCACACTTGACAAAAAAACTAAAAAAGTAAGCATTATTGGACCTAAAATAAATGCTCAAAATCTTGATGTTAGTTTTATGATGGGTTGTGGCAGTCCAAAAACTATTAGCACTCATGAAAATGAGTAAGTTAAAGAGGATAAATTCTAGCGAATATTGTAAGGATAATTATTAGACTTTAGTATAAATATTCTATTATATATTTTGATTTACTACTAATCATTGATAAATCATATTTATATATTCAATCTAGGCTTGTTTATGCATGATAAAACTAAGAAGCAGTGTGGTGTCTGGAATTTTATTGCTCATGATTTTAATGGTTAATATTTCATTTGTTTCTGCTGAAGTTATCAATGTATGCACTAGTACATTATGTAATTATTCTTCTATTCAATCTGCTATTAATAATGCAAGTGTTGGAGACACAATCAATGTTTCAGCTGGGACTTACTCTGAAAATATTGTTTTAAATAAAAGCTTAACTCTAAAAGGTGCAAAGGCAGGGCTTGATGCAAGAACCAGAAATGGACTCATCGAAGAATCAATCCTTAATTCTAATTTTTTAAATGGAACCATTGAGATTAAAGCAAATAATGTTCTTATTGATGGATTTAAAATAATTAATGCACAAAAGGCAATTTATGTTAGCCAAAATTCTGAAAATGTTAATATTAAAAATAACTACATTCTCGAATGTAATACTGGAATTGATATTGGAATGATGGGCGCAGGAGACATTAAGCAGAATAATATTAAAAATAATCAAATAGGTATTTTTTCAAGTCAAGACATAGCAACAAAAAATATACTTGTTGAGAATAATGATTTCTTAAATAATGTTTTAGATATTAAAAATGAAGATGATTCTTCACTTAAAGCAGAAGAAAATTATTTTGGAGAATGTAAACCAAAAAGCAGCAAGATAGTTGGAAATGTTGATTATACTCCCTGGATTGGAGCTTGCATTGAAAATAGTTCTGTTGCGGGCAGTTGTATTCTTGCAAGTGACAGCCTTGAACTAAATACCACTATAAACTATACTCTTTGTGTTGGCAAGGTTATATTTGAAGTAACTTCAAATAATACTCCAAAGAATTATACAAAACCAGTTGATATGGGCAATGGAGTTTATAGAATATTTGTTAGTAACTTTACTTCTGGAGAGACTGTTCATTGGAAGGTTTATGCTGATGATTGTTTTAATCATAGTGAGGCAAAGAATGGAAATGAGTTTTATATTCAAAAGTCAACAAGCCTTGTTATTAGCCCTGCTTCTTTTGATGGAAAGAATAATTGGTATGTTAGTGAACCTGTAATCAAACTTAGCAATTCTGATGCTACTCAAATTTATTATAAATGGGACGGCGGAAATACATATTTAGCTAATTCTGATTTTGGACTTAAAAATGCACCTAATAATGGAAATGTTAGTGGAGGAATAATACCCTTAACATATTGGGCTAATTTAAGCTGTGGAACTGTTGAGAGCCAACAAAAAATAATATTTAAATTTGATTTTAATAATCCTGTAATAGAACCATTAAGTCCCTTAAATAATAAAACAATAAATGTGAAAAGACCTCAAATAAAAGTAAGTTTAAATGATCCTTATGGTGAGAATTCTGGAATAAATAATCAGAGCATTGTTGTAAGAGTAAATGGCAATGCTATAACTGAATATAGTCTAAGCAAGATTGGAAAGTATTTGTTTTTTACTTATAATACTACCAGTGACTTACCTGAAGGAATTAATCAGATTGATTTTTATGTTGAAGATAATGCTGGAAGAAAAAACCAATTAATCTGGGTCTTTAATGTTAGTACAGTTGTTCCTGAGTTTAATATTAAACTTAATTCACCTACTAGCGGAGACCAGGCTACAAGAAGAGCTAAGGTTAATATTTCACTAACAAGGGCAGTTAGTTCAATTGAATATATTAATTATAATGAAAAAAATCCAAAATATAAAGTTTTATGCAAAAACTGCAATAATTATGGAGCTTTAAAGGAAAAATCCATAAATCTTTTAGAAGGAGAAAATAATTTAACATTTAGGGCAGTCGACAATCTAAATGAGAAAAAATCAGAAGTCAGGATAGTTGTTGATAGCAAGACTCCAAAAATAATCTCAACTGAACCAAAAGTTGGGGCAAATGTTAATGGAAGCAAGTTCTCTGTAAAATATGATGAAGATAATCTTAAGGAAGTTAATTTTTATTACCTAAATAAAAAACTAAGCAGAACTGACTGCGAGTCTGGAAAAAATAAAATATGCACTTTTAGTATTCCTGCTTCTGAACTCGCTAATTACTCTGGAAAATATATTGATTATAGATTTGAAATAAAAGACAATATCAATAATGTCAGCTCCAAGTCTACAAGGGTTAAGATAGATATAATTACACCTAAACTCAATGTTACAAGCCCTGCAGCATCGAGTGAATATCCTAAGAAGGTTTTATTTAATCTAAGTGTAAGTGAAGATTCTTTAGTTGAATATTATGATAATTCAGAATTAAAGCCGGTCTGGAAAAGACTTTGTGTTAAATGCAATAAGTATTCTGCAGTAAAACTATTGACTAAAGGAAACCACGACATATTTTTAAGGGCAACTGATCTCTCTGGAAATTCTGATACAAAAGAAGTTAGTTTTAGTGTTATTTGATTATACGAGATTTACTTTTTTAATTAAACAGCTTGTCTGAAATTTCTTTCGTTAGTTCTAAAGACTTATTTCCGTCAATAAAAATAGCAACTCTTTTCATATAAAGGTGCCCATCCCTTGCAGAGCAAGGATGAGCTTATATAATAATATTAAATAATACGACCTTAAAAAAGTTTTCGGAAAAGATATTAAAATGGAGTATTATTAATCTTATATTCTAAAGAATTCTTTATATCTTTTTGCATTTCGATTAAGTCTTAGAGCATCCCCTGCTGCATGATTAAATCTTCCTTTTGAAAGTTTAAAGGAGCCGGTTCTATAAGGCTCAAGAACATCATGACATAATAAAAGTTCTTTTGAATCTTCAGCTACAAAATTATAACCTCTAAATCCTGTTACAAATTTATACCAATCAAGATATTTTGGATTATCATTTGTTTCGAGTGCCGATAAATCTTCTGCAAAAGAACCCATTTTTGCATTAGACCAGTCAACTAAAGGCCTAATACCATTTCTGTCTTTACCCATATTTTCAGGCCTTGCATCTCCATGAAGAAAAACCCTATTTCCAGGATTTAGAGCCTTTGTTCTTTTTGCTGCATCAAGATATGTTGAATTATGGTCCCTAAAAGAAGAAAATAATAAAATATTACTGCCTAACTCTTTATTGCTGCCTGCTCTGTCTTCCAATAATTCTATATCATAAATATCTGAAACAGGATTTAGACTAATGTAATCCCTTATGGAGGTATTTATAATCGCCCTGTTGAAAACATCCCTTATAACAGAATCTTTAGCTAGTCTTGCTAAATCCTGCTTTTTTTCCTGAGCATATTGAAATAATAATGTATTAAATAAAGAAGTATATTGTGCTATATCTTCAGGATCATATAAGTCTTTGTTTTCAGTTCCCCAGGTAAATAATGCCCCTGCTTGTTCTCCTATTACAAGACCTATAGGTATTGGTGCAAGAACTCTTGCTATTTTGTCTTGCTGTAATTCCTTTAATGCTTTTTCTTCATTTAGTAAAGCAGGTTTTGAACTAGAAACTTTTCCATAGCCTTTTTTCCCATCTGAATTAAAAGTAATAACTCCTATTGAGCCAGTATTCACAGTAACTCTTTTTAATTCTGCGTCTACATTTGTTACAAGACCATCCAGAGTTTTCTCGTCAAGTTTACCTGCAAATAGTTCTTCTAGTTGTTGAGATGAGCTGGAACTTGGAATATCTACCTGCCTGAAGTGCTGAAGAATAGAATCCAGATGAGTTTTATCTTTAAAGGGGATTCTATAAACATATTCACTAACAATTTCATCTTCACTTTGATGCTTTCCCTCATAACCATTTCTTTTTAGATAATCTCTTATTTTAACTAGATCCCGAAGTCCATTTATTAAATCTTCAGGTTGATTACCT
>Ga0247841_10011274_pt1 | contig 11936 bp, 9 predicted proteins | sample LaCruzMarch2015__2_FD_192410 | JGI IMG/M metagenome (GOLD analysis project Ga0247841, IMG submission 192410) | Freshwater microbial communities from meromictic Lake La Cruz, Castile-La Mancha, Spain - LaCruzMarch2015_18m | ecosystem: Environmental > Aquatic > Freshwater > Lake | place: Spain...
AACAGCGACGGTGCTGTTTCCGATGGCGTATTGCTTGATGGCAACGTTGTTCCAGATGGCCACTTCACCGTCTGTCCAGTTCGTATTGTAAGGCCCACCCATCGTGGTGGACCAGTTGTTCGCTCCAAACCAACTGGACCCCGACGGCAAGGCAGGGTCGAAGTAGAGATCCGCCGACAGTGCGTTGGTGGCACAGAAAGCAACCGCAACGGCTGCGCAGGATATGATGTGTTTTTTCATGATAGGTAGGCTGTTGGAATCAATTGTTGGAATGTAAGAACCTTAGGGATCATTTGTTGGAATGTGAAAACCTTAGGCCGGTTCGGCTGATCGGTAAATGGGTGCAAACGATCTTTTGTGTGTTTTTCTGCGTGACGAATCCTGCTCATGTGGCCAGAACGGTCATTTCTGTGCGCGAGGAGGCAGTGGCAGGGAGAGGCTGCGGGCCGACCTCGTGAATCCACCGCTTGGTGATTTCGGCGGCTTCCAAACCGCAATCGGCGACGCAGTTGGAGCAGAAAACAACCCCTTCCAGAACACCTTCGTTGAGCCAGTGCTGATACGATGCCAGTTGGGATTCCATTTGTTGGCGGGTCAGCTCGGTGCGCTCCCCGTAATTCCAGAGGTAACAGCCAGCCAGCCGCCGCTTGCCGGGCGTGAGCTCCGCCATCCGTTCGATATTTTCGTCCAAACGGTCAAGGTCCGAGCCTTTCCAAGTCCAAAGGGTCACGACGTCGCAGAGGTCCACGTAATCCTGCACTGGAAACTCAAGCTGATAGCTGTACCAGACCAGCCACAGGTCCAGCCTTCGTTGGGGAAATTCGTGAAGCTTTTTCCTCATGGTTTCGATGCTGCGAATCGAGTGACGCGCCCGCTGGCCGCCGGCATCGAAACCCTCGACGGAAGGAAAGAAGTCGTCGAGTACCGCCCCGGTCACGTTGGGATGTCGTGCCGCCTGCCGCAGGACCTCATCGAGGTCGCTTTGATCGTTGTTGTTGCGTTCGACTCCCCCTGCACCGATAGCCGACCACACGACCTGCCGGAAGCCGCTCAACTTCTGCGCTTCGTCGTCAAATGGTGGTGCCGGCTTGTCGAGCATCACAACCCGGCAGCAGTTCGGGATGCCGAGATAGGCTGCGCCTTCCGTGGGTTCCATCTGGTTGCTGCCCGGGAGTTCGGGGTAGCAGGCGTGGTGCGTGCCTGCGTTCTGTCCCCAGAGCCAAAAGTTGTCTTGAAAGGTTTTCATGGTGTTTGTTTCGTAGAAGGGTCTTGGTTATTCCGGAATTTTCTTGCCGAGGAGTTTGCGTGCGTTGCCGAAAAGGATTTTGTCACGATCCGCCTGCGGGATCGGCAGGCTCTGGATGATCTGAATCGCAAAGCGTGATTGGACGGGGCCTTGCAGAGGCATGTCCGTCCCGAAAACCAAGTGGTCGGCTCCCAGAATGGAAACCGCCTGCTCCATCACGCCGGGGTAAACATACATGAGGTGATGGGCGGTATCGACGTAAACATTCTCCAAACCCATTGCCGCGACGCGTTCGAGACCTTCCAGATTGGGAAAGTACGGGTAAAGTGAGTTTTGAAATATTCCGGCGAGATGGGCCAGAATGAAGTTTGTTTTCGGATGCCGGGCGGCGTAATCGGCCACTTTCTCTGCAGCGGCGAAGCCCGTCCCTGGCATGCATGAGACATGACTAAGAATCAAAGGTGTGGCATCCGCCACCTCGTCGAGAAAACCACGGACTCCGCGTGCTCCTATATCGTAACCATGATAGTCGGGATGGAGTTTCACGCCGACGAACTTGGGCTCCCGCAAGAAGGGAAGATCGCTTATGGAGTCCGGGAACACGGGGTTTGCCACCACATACCCGAGAAGCTTGCGGGAGGTTTGCAGGGATAACGCCAGCTCTGCATTCCCCTCGTGGACGTCGTACATGATGGATTTGGCGGAGGAAACACAGAGCCAGTCCACGCCGCACCGGTCGAGTGAATCGTCGAGTTGGCTGGCATTCGCTGCCCAGAACGGTGCGACGTTGATATTGCCGATATGTCCATGCAGATCGATGATCATGGACGCACCTCCAGAATGGTGAATTCGCGACCGTAGCTGGAGAGTTCCTCCGCAGCACCATCCCGTACGACAATACCATCCTCCCACCGAAACCCATGGTGGTCATCGGCTAGAAAGACATCCACCATGAAGACCATGTCTGCGGCCAATTCAAATGTGGATGAAGTCTCCACAAACGGGAACTCACATTCCATCTGACCGCATCCATGCGCCGGACCGTAGAGAATCGTCTGCCCGAAGCCTTGATCCCGGATCCATCCATGCACGGTGCGTGCAACCTCACCCGCAACCGTCCCGGCGCGCATCAGATCAATCGTCATCCGCATCGCATCAAGGCCGGTTTGAAGAAACTTCCTGGTGTCGTCCGGACAACTGCCCAAGACAACGGGACGTCCCACGCTGGCACTATAACCCGCCACTTTGGCACCGACACTGAAGTGAATGATCTCCCCTTCCTGCACGGCCCGGTGCGTCGGACGGCTGATAGCCTGCCGGGTGTTCGGACCACTGCAGCACCAGACGGGATAGCCGACAGCTTCCGCTCCGTTGGCCATCATGGCACCCACTGCGATGCCCGCAAGTTGAGCCTCGGTCATGCCGGGACGAATTTCCTCCCGCACGGCACGAAAGCCGAGTTCGCTGATCCGGGCCGCCTCCCGCAAGCAACTCAACTCGCTGGCTGACTTGCGCAAGGTCACCGAGCGGATGACCTCGTCCGCGTTGAGAATTTCGGCGGATGGCACCGCCTTGCGGAGGTTGGCCATCATGGAATGCGGGAACATGTCCCACCCTGCGATGCCTATTCGCGAGGCCTTGTACTGGGAGAGCACATCCTCCCACTGAGGAAGAGTCGCGCCGGGATAGTTCGGCTGGGAAGACTCGCGAAAATCCATCAACCGGATCTGGTTGGCAATTTTCGAGCGTGCGGCAGCAAACGTTCCACTCTCCGGGCCAATGAGCAACGCCGGTTCGCCGGATGCAGGGATCAATACGGCAGCGGTCTCGAAGCTGGGCCAATAATCACTAAGATAGCGAACGTGGGCGGGCTCCGATTCGGTGGAGAATGCAAGCAGAACATCCAAGTTGTTTGCGCGCATGGCCTGCTGCACTCTGGCTGTCCGTTCGGGAAATTCGTGGTCTGGTATTTTCATGGGATATGGTTTTCAGTCAAAAAGGCTCAAGTATCGACCCTGCCAGTAAGCCCAGAGCCAGTTGGTGATAGAGTCTCCGCTGAGGGTGTGTGTTTTGAACCGCATACGGGGAGGCAGGCGTTCGGGGTTGTCCAGATACGTCATTCCCGCAATGTCGATAAGGCTGAGAATACTCGTCGCGTGGAGGCGGATTTCCTCCCTGTTTGCAGGCAGGTATTCCGATGCCATTATCGCACCTCTCGCAACCATGGTGCTCCATCCCGACTCGGTCCCCGGGGGGGAATCCTCTGGAAAGCCTCGGGGCCGCCGGACTTCGCCGGTATCGGTATCGACCAGTATCTGCGAGTAATATTTCCCGTTTGGAGCAATCGTCAGCCGGGCCTGGTTCCACATCGCAAGGACCCCCTGTCTCCACTGGTCAACCCTGGCATGGGTCGGAGCCAGACGCAGGAGAAGATCCAAGTTCATCACGTCCATGGTCAGACAGTCGGCCATGTTAAAAACAAGGAACGCCTTCTGGGATTTCTCATAATCGGAGATCGCACGCAGGCCCCTCTGTTTGTCGCCCAACTGATCCCACTCGGGAAGTTGTGGCATCCCATCCGCGAGCAGGCGGTCGGCCTCGGCACGAAACTCGCTTTCTCCCGAGTATTTCTGCGCGAGCAGCAGCAGCGGAGGAAAGCGCATAACAGGCCACTCCATGTTCTCCAAATGGTAGTAGTGATACGTGTAGTTCCGCCTCATCCAGAATCGGATCATCGCGGGAATCATCTTTGCGACCTCTGCACGATGCGCTGTGGGAGCGACTTCATGATACTGATCCATCGCATACACCGCATAAAGAAACTGATCGCTGCTTGTTTGGGGGGTGAAACGGTTTCCGTAAATTTTTGGGAAGAAACCCTCTTCCAATTCGCGGCCTATTTCGTAAACGTGCCTCAGGGCTCCATAGGCCTTCCCGGCAAGCGTCAGCACTCGCGAATCTTTTTCAACAAGGTACCTGTAGGTAAGCGATGCCAGATAAGCCCCTGTGCACATGCCGCAATTCTCGTAACCAGCAACCTCCGACCGCTTGAACCCGTCCACGTACCAATCCTCGCCGGCACTCATCCCCTCCACCGGATCGGGAAAAAACGACTCGGTTGGAACACGAAGTGTTTCCTTGTCCAATTGGCTCAGAACGACACCGTTGGAATCCAAAAAGTGGTCATGCAGGAACGTATCCGCCTCCGCAGCGCGGTCTCTCAGAAGTCTCTCAGTCGAAGGCATGGCTTGTCCTCAAAGATCGAAGCTTTGCAGGAGTGCCACACCGGGTAAATTGACCGGAGGATTATTTTGTGTGTTTTCATGTCCGAAATACACACATTTTCGCAGTCTGACCGATTTACGGCACCTCAAAGCGTATTCAGGATACTGCAATGATATCAAGCGCCACCGCCTCTTCGGATGAGCGCACGTGCATCGTAAAAAGGCACCAAAATCGGGTTGTCCAGAGAACCAGGAGAGCTTATTGCATCCGCCATGTCGCAGGCTTTCTTTTGTATATGAGCGCCCTCCTTTCTCTCGGTGCAAGAGACCACACTTCCGGGATCGTGGTTTTGCAGGAGGGGCTGATCGTCTACGTTCGGAGCACCTTGTCAGCGAGCGAGGATCTGGTAATCCCCCTCCACATCGGCCCGGCCAACGGACAGATCATTTTCGGGAACTCCTTTCTGGTGCCCGCGGAGACCCCGATGGACCCGGCACGGCTGGCTGAAGCCAAGTGGCCGTTCCACGCAGCTTTCGACGACGCCACTCCCTGGCTTCTCAATAGTACCTACATTGGCGCAAATCACGGGGCGAACGACGTCATTCGGATCACGAGCCCCGCACATGGCTTCTCGAAAAAGGACCTGGGTTCCGCCTGGAAGGACTCCAACGGCACCTCCTTTTATCTCCTGGAGATCATCGACGAAGACGTCGTACATCTGCTCTCGGAAAATTCCGGCGTGTTTCCACGATGGAAATTCACGAGGTCCATCGCTGGCGCGGAGCTAACAAATGAAACGACCGGCCATACATTCAGGGCTCAGGCATCGGAGTTGGTGCAGCTTACGCCCGCATGTCGAATCCGATCCCGGCAATTCCTGGCAGATGGCAAGCCCTTCAAGCAAGGCGTGCCCACGCCATGTGAAAATTTTGAGGTCGTGGAAGAATACGACATCATCGCTCCAGATTCCGTTCTGGAGGCGGTAAAAAATGCAGCTGGCCAAAAGGTAGACTTCGTTGCAGATGATTTGGGCGCGGTGGTCAATAACCGCATCGTCTATCACTTCCAGCCCGAAGGGGCCTGCGTGATCCGCCACCGGGCCACTGCCCTGAGGGACTTTGACCTCGGCCTTATGGGATTCATCCAGTCCAGCCCTCTGCACGCCGGAGAGAACAGTCGCCTGCTGAGCTGCATTCCAAAAACACTTCCCTTCTCCGCGGGCGGCATGGATTATGACTTCCGTGGTCTCCAAGACCTGTCGGTGCCGCCTGCAGAGCCGCTCATTTTCTCCAGTGAGCACGGAAACGTGGCCGACGCCGCCAACCTTCCGGATCGCTTCATTCAGATTCTGAGGGAAGGAGAAAAGCAGGTGGGATTTGTGATGGGATACTCGCTCCTTCATGGCCTCACAAAGCCGGCAGTCCGGGCAGCAAACACCGGCTCCCCGCTCTTTATTTATACCACCCGCAAGACGTATCCGGCAGCAATCGACAAGAAAGCTCAACCGGTGAAGGAGGGCGATACATTCGACTGCCTCGCCTTCCGCCAGTATTTCGATCCGCAGTCGCATCCCGGAGCCACGTGCGTCATCCGGCACAACCAGGATGGGGACGAAATGCTTTACGCCGAATTTCACCGCCCGGTAAAGAAGGCTGTCCTGCCGTTTCCCAAAGCTTTCCACGGAAAAAAATACGATGTCGTGGAGAAAACGGATTTGGTCGAGATCGCGTCTGTCGGGATAATCCCCACCGGTGGTGTTCCGCTGGAAGTTCGGGGGACTGGCAGCGTGGTCTTGAGGGTATTAGTCCCTTTCCGCTAAAGTCCTGCGCAAGGTTTTCTGAAACGATGCAGGCCTCACGCCATGCAAGGGATTCAAAACAAAATCAGGGGGACCCCTGCGGGGATGAAACAATGGTCATGCCGCCTTCCGCCTTCGCTAAAGCTCCGGCGAGACGTGTCGGCGGGAACATAAAGGAAAGGTTTAACCACTTATGAAAACCCAATGATGAAAATCCCAATGGGGATTTTCTTCGATGCAAGAATGCAGAGGGAGGGATTCGGGGCGGACCGAGGTGACCCACTTCGATCCATGGGGAGCGGATGGCGACTTCCCTGTGGATCAAAACTTTTTGCGAAGCAAAATTTTTCTAATCCGGCGGCGATGGAACCCATTTCTCAACGGGTCCCATTGCCCACGCCCCCACCCTTGGCACCGGCTCCCGCCGGATTAGGTTTCAAAAACACACATTTTAGCGGTCTCGGCAATTTACGACGCTGCTTGATGGTCTTAGCATGGCGCTCATGAAATCACATTGGGCAGGCAAGTGGTTCCCCGGCCGTCTCCGATTCGCCTTTTGCAGCCTCCTTCTCCCCTTCCTTGCTGCTCTGCCGGATACCAAAGCCGCAGGGAACCTTGTTGCCAGCGGCGACTTTGAATCCGAAGCGTGGGGGGAGGCCCAGGTTGCGCGGCAGGAACCCGGAGAGAAAAAAAGTGGCGATCACTCCCTCCGCCTCTCGTACAGCGCATGGGTTCTTTCCCCGGAGTTTGTTGAGATCGATCCAAGCGGGGTCTATCGCCTGAGCGCGTTTTTCAAACGACCGGAAGTGGTCGAATCCGAAACCCAGCCGGAGAAGGTGACTTTCCAACTGGCACTCTGGATGTATGACGCTGACGAAAATCTGATTAATGGCATGTCCGTCAACCCGGTTGAGGGAACCGAGACGCGCCTTGTAGCAGACGCTGCCATGGGCAGTCAGGAAGTAAGGGTGGAAGCCGAGCCGTGGGAACGGAAAAACGTGATGGCCGGCCTCCCCTACGATGCCATTGCTTTCGATGTTCGGGATGATTTCTCCGACCTGCCCAACCCCGCCAGCCACCTTATTGAGTCGATTGCCACGGACGACACCGGAACTGTAATCCGCTTGCGCAAGCCCCTCGATCAAGCCTACCCGGCCGGCACACTGGTCCGCCAGCATCAGCATGCGGAAGTCGTACAGGCAAATGGTGAAGCCACACAGGAATGGACCGAACATTCCTTTGAAGTCTCGGGAGTTTCTGAGCCCGGACGGATTGCTCCCGACAAATTTTGGCCTGGCACCAAAAAAGTCCGCGCAGCCATTCGGGCTGGATCAGGAGGCACGTCCAATGAGACCCAGCTCCTTGTTGATGACGTGTTCCTGATCGAGCAAAAATAGATTTCCCTCAATTACCAATCAGAAATCATCCATGAAACCTCCCTACCTAAACGTAATCCGTGCCACTCTTCTTGTGGCGGCACTCTCCGCATGTGAATCAAAAGTCGAAAAGGCGGAGTCCCTTCCTCTGGCGGGCGGCGGCACGACACGTCACGCCATCGTTATTGCCCCGGATCCTGAGAGCATCCCCGCCGAACGCTTTGCGGCCGAGGAACTCCGTCTCTTCCTCGGCAAGATCACCGGAGCAGAGTTCCCGATCGTTCGGGAGGGAGAGCATAAAGGCCCGGGAATATATGTGGGGGCAACCCGGAAAGCCGCAGCATTGGGTATTGATCCTGGTCGGCTGGGCGATGAGGAATGGGTGCTCCAAACCAACAATGGGGACCTGATCCTTTCGGGGGGGCGTCCGCGCGGAACCCTGTATGCGGTGTATGAGTTTCTCGAAACGCATGCTGGTTGCCGATGGCTAACCCATGATGTTGAAATCGTCCCCTCCAACCCGAATTTTTCGATCCCTGAGTTGGCTACACGCGGGGAACCGGGTTTCAGCTGGCGCGAGACGACGCTCTACCAACGCCACGACGACCCGGAACGCATGTCGAAGGAGGACTACGCTCTTTTCCTGGTCCGCAACCGCTACAATGGCGCTCCGTTCTGGCTCGATGATCCACGCTTTGGCTTCGCTGTCCGCTTCGGACGGCCAAGTGCGAGCCACACATTTCACTACTACCAGGAAAAATGGGAGAACGTGAAACCGGAATACTTTGCGATGACCGAAGAAGGCGTGCGCGCTCCGCGCATGACAGGTCCTTTGGGATACGACTTTTGCCTGACGAACGCGGAGTTGAGAGAGCGCATGTTTCAACAGCTTATTGAATACATCAAAGAAGACCGCGCGGAATCCGCAGAGAAGGGGATTCCCGCACCCACGCTCTACGCGATTTCGCAAAATGATACATCGAATAAATATTGTCGGTGCCCGGAATGCATGGCCATTGCAGAACGCGAAGGCTCATACAGTGGGACGATGATCGACTTTGCCAACGCGATTGCAGATCGGGTTGCGAAGGTCTACCCAGACATCAAACTGGTTACTGAAGCCTATCAGTTCACCAAACGGGCGCCGAAAACCATCCGCCCCCGAAAGAACGTGATCATCCGCCTTCCGCTGCTTGATCTTGAGTATCGCGCTGATGAGGTGGCGGACGTCCTGCGTCCGATCACGGGCCCGACCAACCGGGCGGCGCGGGAGATCACGGAACAATGGGCGCAGGCTGTGACCGGACATCAGATCTTTGCCTGGGACTATGCCCAGTTTCGCGCGATCTTCCGCTATCCCTACGATGCAACGCACAAAATCCTGAAGAATCTCGATTTCTGGCATCAGCTTGGAATCCCGAGGGTTTTCATCGAGCAGGCAGGGATTGATCTTTCATTTCGTCCAATGCGCGATTGGCTGTTCTTCCGGAAAACCGTGCACCCGGGTCTGGATAACGATCTCCTGATCGGAGAATTTATTGACGGCTATTTCGGACCGGCTGCCGCGCCCATGCGTAAGTATTACGATCTGCTGGCGTCGTCCACTGAAGCCGGAGACAAGCCATATTTTGAAACCCAGCTTGGGGCGATCCCCTATCTGACAGCGCAATTTTTCACGCAGGCCAATGCCTGGCTTGACGAGGCCGAGTCGCTTGCGCAAGGCGAAGGGAACGCGGCCTATCTCCGCCATGTTCAACTCGAACGGGTGCCCGTGGACTCCGCCATGGCACACCTCTGGCAACGATATGCCGACAGTCCGGACTGGAAGGGCAAGAAGGAGGAAGTGCTGCAGCGCTATGAAAAGAACAAACGAATGTTGATCAAAACATGGGCCACCAGCGTGAACGCCTGGGTCATCTCCGGCGGCGACGCCATTGATGGCGAATTGGCAGCGCTTCGGCTCGAACCCCCAGCCAAGTTCGCCGGACTCAACGCAAATATACGGCTCATAGGGCACAGCACCCCGCCTGGCAACTTGGTGGAGGACCAGGACGCTGCCGATGGAAAAGCCCGCCTGCTTGGAAACCGCAAGCCCGAGGACTACACGCTGCCATTCCACATGAAAGTGCATGACAACACGAGGAATGAGAGTTGGGATCCGCTTGTTTTGGACAAGGTTCCCCAAGACGAGCTCTACCACTGGTATCAGGTTGGAACCGGACCTCTGGACGGCGACTCCGGGCTTTGGTCCAATGTTCCCACATGGATCCCGCTGGGCTGGGGGGCTGAGCCTCCTCCAAGCAACGAAAGGGAAATTTGGGTTTCCTTGAAATTCACCGGCCCAACCTATGTGGCGGGTTCAACCCAACCTGACCAGGTGCTCATCGATCAAGTGGTTCTGGTCGTTCCTAAAGCCCATTAGATTCCTTGAATTTCAAAATATAATGATTTGAGTCAACTTTTGCATTCCCTCTGTTTACCCGGTTTCTCCCACAAGGAATCTGACGGACTTTTCGCAACGAAAAGTCTTTTAGCGGGGCACTTAAGGATAGGGGCTGAAACCAACGGAGCGCGGAAGTTTTTAAAAGGCCTTGCCTGGTCTAAGGCAGTGCCTCGCCAGGAGGAAATTCACGAACGCAAAGAGGGTCCGCAGGTTTTCAGGAAGAAGGCGGCATGGAATGGAGTCGGCGGAATGCGGCGGGGGAGACTCCCTGAATAGATTTGAAAACCCGGGAGAAGTGATACCTGTCGCAAAATCCAGTGACTTCCACGATTTCTTCGATAGACTTCGCCGAGAATTGGAGCATGAGGCATGCTTTCTCAATTCGCTTCCGCCGGGCGTATTCCTGAAGGGAATGTCCCACCTGATCCTTGAATAGACGACTGAGTGCGCCAACGCTCATCCCCGCCTGACGGGCGAGAGTCTCGTTACTTGAGTCCGTCTGAAGATGCTCGTCGATATAGTTGACGACATTGAGAACCCTGCCATCGCGGCAGGGAAGTTCCGTCATCTTCATCTCCAGCTTTGCCAAGGCCAGAGAAACCAAAGAGCGCGCTGTCAGGGAGAGCTTCCACTTCGATTCGCCTCCGGAGGAAATCATTGAAACCAGGTCGCGCGCAATGGCAAGCAGGGGCTCGTCTATTGGGACCGCCGCGATCGGAGGCCTGGACTCGACAAAAAATGAAGGCATCTGAAAGTGGATATACATGTGATTCACGCTTTGTTCGTTCACGGTCGAGAAGACTGTGTTGGGGGCAAGGAGAACCGCTGAAGAAGGCTTCATCTCAATGGAAATATTTTTGGTCCAGATGTGGGCTCCGGAGGAGCTATTCCAATACAACCGCCAGTGGGGCAGGGAAACGTCGGAGTAATTCCAGCGGTTCGCAGCAATGCGTCCGAACCCGCAGACCAGAATTCGCAAGCGAGGTTCGTCCAGCGAGAAAGATTTCATTCAATATCTTACAATTATCATGATAACCGCAAGGTTGGCAACGCACGATTGAAGTCTGCCCGGTGCTGGGTGCCCTCCCTGTTGCAATTCGCCGCGACAGCACTCCTGGCAAATGGCTAAAAGTCGTGCTCGATACCCCGAACAGCATTGAGTCGGTCAACGAAATCGCAGCCGCCGACTGGCTCGCCCGCTTCTTTGCCGATCGCTTTTGCGAAAATGTCAAAATGAAAGAACAGACCCCTAACAGACCCCTAACAAGGGGTTCAGAACAACAACCAACCGAGATCTGCCGGGTTATGGGCACCAAATTGGAGGCGGGACCGGAGGGGATTGAGAGGAATCCATGAGACGTTATCCTGTCCCAAATGGTGGGGTCTTTGAACGTTGATGCGCATCGGGCGTCCAGCGAGTTCCGGCTCCCTCAGCGAGTCCATGGAGATTTCCAAAACAGCTTCCCAGTGGGTGGTCGAGCGCTTGACGCGCACTTTGGTGCGGCTGTCCATCGTGCATCGCATATCATCGTGAAACAGCCTTCCGGCACCATCGACATGGAAGCGAACTGGCGGCCAAAGTCGCCTCGGCTCGACAAGTATGAGCACCCGGTCGGCGTCCATACCATCAGCCCAGGATGTTGTGTCGGGAGGTGGCAGTGGATTGGCGTGGGGGCAGGCTATATGAAAATAGATCCTGTCGCCATCGTTGGCCGTTTGCCACACAAACCCCGGAAGGGACTCCGTGGGGCCAGATACAACATGTTGGGGGAGACGATCCCATGGAATTTCATCCAACACGTCCAAGCGCGGACACTTCACGGTTGGCCCCAGAGGGGGCTTCCCACA
>Ga0247841_10011275_pt1 | contig 11936 bp, 8 predicted proteins | sample LaCruzMarch2015__2_FD_192410 | JGI IMG/M metagenome (GOLD analysis project Ga0247841, IMG submission 192410) | Freshwater microbial communities from meromictic Lake La Cruz, Castile-La Mancha, Spain - LaCruzMarch2015_18m | ecosystem: Environmental > Aquatic > Freshwater > Lake | place: Spain...
ACCAGGTAATGCCGGCGAAGGTGAGGCCGCCCCCGAAGAACGCGGCCACCCAGGCGAACCGGCTGTCCACGTAGAAGCCGAGAAGCACGGAGATAAGGACGGCCAGACCGGCCGCGATCTGCACCTGCCTCATTATCGGCAAATGAGCGGCCTTGCCGGTCTCTATCGCTTTTCCCTGCCTTATCCACTCAAGTATCCCGCCCGGGTAAACTTCCGCGGAGAGCTGGCCGCCAAAGCCGAGCTGGCCTATCTGCTCCAGGGCGAGCTGAGCGCGGTTGCCGCTGCGGCACATGATAATTATCCGCCGGCCGGCCAGCGACTGCAGCACGCCGGGCGCGCAATGCCCGAACTGCGACAGCGGCACCCATATCGAGCCGGGGGCATGCTCGGCGGCGAATTCGTCCTGCTCTCTTACATCAAGAATAATTTGTTCCATGTTCTTCTCCTCGCTTCCCCCGGAACGACCTGCGGCTTAATAGTCTCAAGTCTACAAAATATCCCGCCCTCCGTTTTTAGAGCCGGACAAAAAAACAGGACCGGCCGAATTTATCGGCCGGTCCGTAAGATCTCAGCGTTTAGCGGTCCCCGCTCTCTCCCGCGCCTCAGCTTTTTTTCTGCGCGTAGGCGAGCGCGGTCTTGATGCGCTCGGCCCGTGCCGGTGTGGCGCCCATCTTGCCGTCCTTTATGAGGCCCAGGGTCACCGTCATCCACAGCTTAAATTCCCTGTTAACCGCTTCGCTTGTCATGGTCATACTTCCTCCCGTGAGCGGCGCGGCTGTAAGCGAAAGCGCCGTTAAGAAAGTATACACGGCGCGTGTTTAGGAAATATTACATTAATGTAACGTTGTTTTTGTCAGCTTGGTTGCGACCTTAAACAACACCACCTGGAGGGCCAGGCATGGGGTCTGGGCGGCGGGTATAATTGGAGGGGTGACGGGTGTCAGGCTTTTTCGACCCCGCAGGCCGCCGAGGGAACGCGAAAAAGCCTGACCCCGGCAGGACCCCGAACTTGCAGCCGCCGGCAAGACCCCAGGCCTGACCCGGACGCTATTTTTTGATGGCGGTGAAGACGAAATGAGGAGGGATATTGCGCAGCTCAAGTTCCACTTTTACATGCTGGAACTGCTTGCGGAACAGCGGTATCAGGTGGGTTGTGCACAGGTAAGCCACGAACCGGCCCCCGGGGGCCAGGTGGGAATACACGTCATGGACGATAGCGGAGCGCTCCTCGGCTGAAAAGAAGCTGAACGGTATGCCGGAAACGAAGCAGTCCGCCTTATGCACGCCCATGTCGCCCAGTATCTTTTTCATGTTCCTCACGTCGCCATGCGACGTGAGGAGGCGGGCGTCGCGCGTTTCAAGGAGGCTCGCGTAAAAATTGTCGTTCCGTTCGATGGCGACCAGCTGCCCGTCGCGCGGCAGGGCTTTCAGGATCTTTTTCGTCATCACGCCCTCGGCCGCGCCGAATTCCACCACCACGCGGGGCCGCCCCTGTTCCACCGCCCTCATCACGCGGGCGACCAGGTATTTGGAGCTGGGGTGTATGGCCGCCACGCCCGGATCGCCGATAAAGGTCTCGATATAACTGAACGGCTTTTTTATCATCCGGCCGCCGTCCGCGCCGGCCTTGATCAGCCCGTTGAGGCCGCTGCGCCCCATGGAGATCTTGTCCTGGATGAACGCGTCCACGCGCGTGAACGCCGCGCGCCCGCCTTTTTTAATATCGATGCTTTCTTTTTCTTTCATGATGTTCCTAAAGAGCGGTTCAATTGCCGGCTATGAATTGCCTGATGCCCACCATGATCATCTGTACGGAGAGGGTGATAAGGATCATACCCATCAGCTTCTCCATGGCCAGAAGCCCCCTGGCGCCCAGGAATCCGGACAGTTTGGAGGCCATGCGCAGGATAAGCATATTGATCACCCAGGAGATCACCACCATGGCCAGCCACATGGGCCAGGCACCGGGATCCTTCATCGAGAAGATCAGGATGGTCGTCAGCGTGGAAGGCCCCGCCACCAGCGGTATGGCCATCGGCACTATGAACGGCTCCCCTTCGGGATCGTCGCCGAAGGGGGAGTGGCGGCTGGGGAAGATCATCTGTATGGCGATGAGGAACAGCACTATCCCCCCCGCCACCGACATGGCCGTTACGTCCAGCGAGAGCAGGCTGAGGAAATATTTCCCGAACAGGAGGAAGAACAGCATGATGCCCAGCGCTATTACGAGCTCGCGGGCTATGACTTTTTTGCGGCGGGCTTCCGGCACGTTCTTGAGCGCCGCCATGAAAAGTGGGATGTTCCCCAGCGGGTCCATGACCAGCGTGAGCGTGACTACCGCGGATAATAATTGAACCGTATCCATAAGATAGAAAGGTCCGGCGGACGGGGGCTGGGAAAAAGGATGTCGGTCCTTCCCCGTCCCGGTCCGCCGGCCCGAAGCCGTTACATTATTTCTTCGGCTCTTCGACCGCCACTTCCCCGTCGTCAATGATAGGCTCGACCGAGCCTATCTTATCGCCTTCCTCAAGCCGGACAAGCCTGACGCCCTGGGTGTTCCGCGAGATGGCGCGGATATCCTTGCAGGGCATGCGGATGATCTTGCCTTTTTCGGTCATGACCATCAGGTGGTCCTTGTTCTCAACGAGGTGGATGGCTATCACGGAGCCGTTGCGGTCCGTGGCCTTGATGGTGATGACGCCCGAGCCGCCGCGGTGCTGGTTGCGGTACTCGTCGAGGTCCGTGCGCTTGCCGTAGCCGTTCTCGCAGACGGTCAGCAGGGTCTTCTTCGACTTGGGCTCGGCGACCTCCATGGCTATGACCTGGTCGTCCTTGTCGAGGCGGATGCCGCGCACGCCCATGGCGTTCCTGCCCATGGAGCGGACGTCCGATTCGTTGAACCTGATGGACATGCCGCACTTGGTGCCGATGATGATCTCGTATTTCCCGTCGGTATGTCCGACATTGGTCAGGATATCGCCGTCCTCGAGCGTTATGGCGTTTATGCCGGAGCGCCTGATGTTGGAGAAGTCCACGATCGGGGTCTTCTTGATGTTGCCCTTGCGGGTGCACATCACAAGATAGGATTCCTTGCCCTTGGCCTCGTCGAAAGACTCGATGGCCAGGACCGAGGTGACCTTCTCGTCCTTGACCTGCAGGAGGTTCACGATGGCTTTGCCGCGGGAAGTGCGGTTGCCTTCGGGGATCTCGTAACCCTTCAGCGCGTAGACCTTGCCGCGGGTGGTGAACATCAGGATCGTGGCGTGGCTGGAAGTGATGAATAGTTTTTCGATAAAATCCTCATCCTTCACGTCGGAGCCGATGATGCCCTTGCCGCCGCGGCCCTGCACTTTATAAGTGTCCGCCGGGATCCGCTTTATATAGCCGCCATGGGACATGGTGATGATGACGTTCTCCTCGGGGATAAGGTCCTCTATATCCAGTTCCGCGGCTTCGCCGGTGATCTCGGTCTGGCGCTTGTCGCCGTATTTTTCTTTCAGTTCCTTCAGTTCGTCCACTATTATCTGGAGGACCCTTTTGGGATCGGCCAGGATGGCGCGCAGTTCGGCCACCAGTTTCATCAGGGCCTTATGCTCTTCCTCTATGGCGCCGGTTTCAAGTTTGGTGAGCTGGTGCAGGCGCATGTCCAGTATCGCCTGGGCCTGTATGTCGGAGAGGGCGAATTTCGCCATCAACTTGCCCTTGGCCTCCAGCGAGTCCTTGGACTTTTTAATGATCTCTACGACGGCGTCGATGTTCTGCAGGGCGATCAGGTAGCCTTCCAGGATGTGGGCGCGGGCCAGGGCCTTTTTAAGGTCGTATTTGGTGCGGTTCACCACCATCAGGCGGCGGTGGCGCACGTACTGCAGCATCACTTCCTTGATCGGCAGCACGCGGGGACGGCCGTCGACTATGGCCAGCATGATCACGCCGAAGGAGGCTTCCATCTGCGTGTGCTTATAAAGCTGGTTCAGCACCACCTGGGCGTTGCCGTCGCGCTTTATCTCTATGACTATGCGCATGCCGCGGCGGTCGGACTCGTCGCGGATGTCGGAAATGTCCGGGATCTTCTTTTCCTTGACCAGGAAGGCGATGTTCTCTATCAGCGTGGATTTATTGACCTGGTAGGGGATCTCGGTAACCACGATGCACTCGCGGTTGCCCTTCATCTCCTCTATTTCCGCGCGGGCCTGCGTGGTTATGGAGCCGCGCCCGGTCTCAAAGTAATCTTTGATCCCTTTGCGGCCGCGGATAATGCCGCCCGTGGGAAAATCGGGGCCTTTCATTATCTTCATCAGCTCTTTAATTTCAAGGTCCGGGTTGGCCATGACCGCCATGGTGGCGTCGCAGACCTCGGACAGGTTGTGCGTGGGGATATTGGTGGCCATACCGACCGCGATGCCGCTGGAGCCGTTGACCAGCAGGTTGGGGAGCTTGCCCGGCAGCACGGACGGCTCGGTCATGGAACCGTCGTAATTGGGAACGAATTTTACCGTTTCTTTTTCGATGTCGGCCAGCAGCTCGCCGGCTATGCCGGAGAGGCGCGCCTCGGTGTAACGCATGGCGGCGGCGGGGTCTCCGTCCACGGAACCGAAGTTGCCCTGCCCGTCTACCAGCATGTAGCGCAAACTGAAAGACTGCGCCATACGGACCAGCGTGTCGTAAATGGAGGCGTCGCCGTGCGGATGGTATTTACCCATCACGTCGCCGACTATGCGGGCGGATTTCTTGAAGGGTTTGTTGTGCTGCAGGCCCATGTCGTCCATGGTGTAGAGCACCCTGCGGTGCACGGGCTTCAGGCCGTCGCGCACGTCGGGCAGGGCCCGGCCCACGATGACGCTCATGGAATAGTCGATATAGGAGGATTTCATCTCCTCGCTGATATCGCGGTCGACGATGTTGACGAACATGTTTTCCGTCTGCTTTGGTGTAAGGTCTTTGGGTTCTGCCATTTTATCGTTGCTCCGTTAATTAAATATCCAGGTTGCGCGCGGCCAGGGCGTTCTGCTCGATGAACAGGCGGCGCGGCTCCACTTTGTCGCCCATCAGTGTGGTGAACATCTTCTCGGCCTCGGCGGGGTCCTCGAGGGAGACCTTGAGGAGCTTGCGCCTGAGCGGGTCCATCGTGGTCTCCCACAGCTGCCCGGGATTCATTTCGCCCAGGCCTTTGTAGCGCTGTATATGCGCGCCCGCGGCGCCGGCCTTCATTACGTTTTCCATCAGGGTCTTCAGGTCTTTGGCGGAAGTAAGGCTCTTCTCGGTGGTCAGATCGAACAGCGCGGGAGCCTTCTCGTCCTCTACCTGGAATTCGGCCAGGCTGTGGCCCATCGCCTTGAGCTTCGTGGAAACGTTATTGAGGCGCGTGAATTCGCCGAGCGTCTGGAAGTCCGGGCCCATATCCTCCGTGTCAATATCGGCTTCCGGCACCCCTTCCTTGATCATCGAGTCCTTGTGCTTCTGTATATATTCTTTCTCGTAACTGAGCCAATCGTTCTCGGAGAAGAAATAACGGTAGGTCTCGGGGCCGGTCTCTATGCGGTACAGCGGCACAGCGCCGTCGGCCTGGAACTTGAGATAGTCTTTCAGCGTCAGGTTCTTCGACTCGAGTTTGCGGCTCACATTGTCCGCGGAGATGGTCAGCTCTATAAGGTCGCTGATCTGCTTGGGATCGAGTTTCTTGCCCTTGGCCTTCACGCCGATGCCGTTAAGGGCCTCTTTAAGCTGCCACTTCTGCAGCTTTTCCTCGTTCTCGAAATAGGCTTCGAACTTTCCTTTTTTAACTTTATAAAGCGGCGGCTGGGCTATATAAATATGCCCCTGCTCTACGAGCGGGCGCATCTGGCGGTACAGGAAGGTCAGCAGCAGCGTGCGGATGTGCTGGCCGTCCACGTCGGCGTCGGCCATGATGACGATCTTGTGATAGCGCAGCTTCTCTATATTGAAGCCGTCCTCGCCTTCGCCTATCCCCGTCCCTATCGCGGAGATCATATTGCGGATCTGCTCGCTGGAGATGATCTTGACCAGCTGGGCTTTCTCAACGTTCAGGATCTTCCCGCGCAGCGGCAGGATGGCCTGGAACACGCGGTCGCGGCCCTGTTTGGCGGAGCCGCCGGCCGAGTCGCCCTCTACTATGAAGATCTCGGATTTCTTCGGGTCTTTTTCCTGGCAGTCGGCCAGTTTGCCGGGCAGGCCGGAGTCGGTAAGGGAGCCTTTGCGGCGCGCCAGGTCCTTCGCTTTCCTGGCCGCTTCGCGGGCGTCCGCCGCGCCGATGGATTTCTGGCAGATCGCCTTGGCGATGGAGGGGTGTTCCTCGAAGAAAACGTTCAGCATTTCGCCGGCGATGGATTTAACGATGCCTTCCACTTCGCCGTTGCCGAGCTTGGTCTTGGTCTGGCCCTCGAACTGGGGATGGGGAAGCTTTACCGAGATGACGGTGGTCAGGCCTTCCCGGACGTCGTCCCCGGTCACGGTATATTCCTTGTCTTTAAGCAGGTCGTATTTCTTGATGTAGTCGTTGATGACGCGGGTCAGCGAGGACCTGAAGCCGGACACGTGGGTGCCGCCCTCTATGGTCTTGATGTTGTTCACGAACGAATAAATATTCTCGGAATAGTCGCCGTTATACTGTATGGCCAGGTCCAGCATAACGTCGCCGTCGGTCTTTGAAATAAAGATCGGGTCTTCGTGCAGCACGGTCTTATTGGTGTTCAGGAACTTAACGAACTGTTTTATCCCGCCTTCGTAGAAAAATGTGTGTTTTTTGTCGTCCCGCTCGTCTATAATAGTTATGCGGGCGCCGGGATTCAGGAAGGCGAGTTCTCTGAGGCGGCTGGAAACCGTGTCGAAGGAGAAGATACAGTCTCCGAAGATCTTCGTGTCGGCCTTGAACGTGACCTTTGTGCCGTGTTCCTTCGTTTCGCCGGTGGATTTCACGTTGGCTTTCGGCTTGCCGCGCTCGTAGCCCTGCATCCACACTTTGCCTTCGCGGTAGACTTCAACGTCCATCCACTCGGAAAGGGCGTTGACCACGGAAACGCCCACGCCGTGGAGGCCGCCGGAAACCTTGTAGCCGCCGCCGTCGAATTTTCCGCCGGCGTGCAGGACCGTCAGCACCACCTCCAGCGCCGATTTTCCCTTGAGCTTCGGGTCCTTCACGTCCTTCATGGGATCCACGGGTATGCCGCGCCCGTTATCGGTCACGGAACAGATATTATCTTCCTTTAAAACCACTTCGATGCTGTTGCAGCCGCCGGCCAGTATCTCGTCTATGGAATTATCCACCACTTCATAAACCAGGTGGTGAAGACCCAGCGCGCTGGTGGACCCTATATACATGGCGGGCCTCTTTCTTACCGCCTCGAGGCCCTCCAGCACCTGTATTTGGGACGCGTCGTAGCTCTCGGTTTTTTTGTCGTGGGTTTTATTCATAAAGTCCTCTTTTTCACTATTCAACACTGTTCGCGTTATTGTGTCTGGCCTATGGCCGTGCCGTTTTAGGACTATGTCCATGCCGTATCAAGCGCTATGCGCCTCAAACGGCCAAGAGCTATGCTCCTCAGACGGCCCATGGGTGGCGCAGGACCGCGGCAAAGTCCACCCTTCGATTGTCGGAAAATCGCTGTTTCAGATGTCCGCAGCCGATCTTATGCCTTTAAGCCAGGGCTTGGAAAAATATTTGTTAAGGTTCCTTAATATCTGTTTGCTGTTCATGAAAATTTCGTTATAGACCACGGAAGAGTCGGTCTTTACCACCAGGTAACCCCTGCTGACGCCCAGCAGTTCGCAGTGTTCCCCTATCCTGCCCGCCTCTTTCTTCCAGACGGCGTCGAGGATGACGAGCCTTTCGGGGATTATCCCGCCGAGGGTCTTCCAGGATTTTTTAACGTACCCTATATTGGTCCAGTTAGAGGTTCTTTTAGTCAAAAACATAAGTATAACACGGGGGCGGGGTGAGGGGCGCAGAGCTCAAGACAAACTCCGCGCGGGTCCCTGTACTCACGCTTGTTAATTATTGGGTCCGGAGAGGCATCACTATATAAGTGAAGTCTTCGTTGCCGGGTATCCTGGCCATGACCGGTGTGGCCGGCGTATTAAAATCGAGGACAATGTTCTTTTCCCCGACATTTTTAAGGATATCCAGTATAAATTTGGGGTTAAAGCTCACCTGGAAATCCTTGCCCTTATAGTCCACTTCCAGTTCATCCTCAAAATCCATGGTCTGGGAGGAAGAATTAACTATAAGCATCCCTTTTTTAAAGGTGTATTTTACCGCCCCGCTGCGCTCATTGGAGCAGATGGCGGCCCTCTTGGTCACGCCTACCAGCTTAGGGGTATTTATCTCCACGGAGAATTCCTTTGTTTTGGGAATGATCTGCTCGTACGCCGGGAAATTTCCCTCTATCAGCCTTGATATAAAAACCGTTTTGGCTATCTTAAAACCTATCTGGTTGGAGGAAAGCCCCACAAGGACCTCCTCTTTATCTTCTATGTCGGCCGATTTAATGAATTTAACAAGTTCGTTCAAAATTTTAGAGGGTACTATTATTTTAAAGTCCTTCTTTATCTTTACCTTGTCCGTGGAGGCCAGCGCCAGGCGGCGGCCGTCCGTGGCCACCACGCTGAAACTGTCCTTCTCGTATTTCCAGAGGAGGCCGTTAAGAAAATGCCTGTCATCCTCCGTGGAAGCGGAAAAGATGGTGCCGCTTATCATTTCGGACATTATTCCCGCGGGCATTTTAAAGGAATTGTTCTCGTCGAGATCGGGTATAACGGGATAGTCGTTCTTGGGCGCGCCGCTGAGCTTGAATTTGGATTTTCCGCTGTTTATGGCCACCCTGTTGGAATCGTCCACCGAAATATTAACGTCCGCTTCTTCCCCCAGGTTCTGAACTATCTCCATGAATTTTTTTATAGGTATGGTTATGCTGCCCTCGGTCCTTACCTCCACGTTTATGTGGTGTTTTATGGCCATCTCAAGGTCCGTAAAAACGACCTTCAGGCCCTTATCCTCCGTTTCCATCAAAAAATTCTGGAGTATCGGTATGGTGCCGGTCTTGGCGGAAACGCCGGCCTGTATTGTCTGGAGTCCTTTGATCAAATTTTCCCGGTTACTATTTATTTTCATCATAATCTCCATCTATAAGAGTGGGTGTTAACAGTGTTAGCAGTGTTAGCCCTATTTGGGAAAAACCATCAACAGCTTGTTAAAAACTATCAATACTCTCCCCAAAAAAACCGTCTTTTGAGGGTTATTAGGAATTACTAACAGATTTTATCTTAGCTATCAACTGGTTAATAACCTCGTTAAAATACGGGTCCGAGTGTACCAGCTGCTTTATTTTATCCCGCGCGAACATTACCGTGGTGTGGTCCCGGTTGAAAGAATCCCCTATTTCCGGAAGCGACATTTCGGTAAGGTCGCAGGCCAGGAACATCGCTATCTGGCGCGGAAAGGCTATAGCTTCGGTCTTGCGAGGGGACTTGAAGTCCTTCTTATCCATGCCGTATTTGTCCGCCACGACGGTCTTTATAAGGTCCACGTTTATCCTGCTTTCTTCCTGGTCGCCGGGGGCAATATGGTCCTTTATTATTTCCTTTACTATATCTATGGTGGGCTGGGTGCGCATGTTGGAACAGTAGTTTCCCACGGTTATAAGGCAGCCCTCCAGCTCCCGGATGTTCTTTTTAACGTTTTCGGCTATAAAGGTCGTTACCTCGTCCGGGACGGAGAACTTATGTATGTCGTTCTTCTGCCTCAGGATGGCGATGCGGGTCTCAAGGTCGGGCATCTTTATGTCCACGGCCAGGCCGGACAGGAACCTGGAAACCAGGCGCTGGCTGAGGGCCAGTTCCTTCGGGGGCCTGTCCGAGGTCACCACTATCTGCTTCTTCGATTCGAACAGGGAATTGAAGGTGTAGAAAAACTCCTCTTCGCTTTTATCCTTGCCGATAAGGAACTGTATGTCGTCCAGGAGTATGCAGTCCAGATTCCTGTATTTTTTCCTGAAGGTCTCCGGGGTCTTGTTCTGCAGGTTCTCTATATACTCGTTGACGAAATTTTCGCTGGCTGTGTAGATGATCCTGGCGCCGGGGTTGCTTTTGAGCATCTCGTTCGCGATGCCGTGCAGAAGATGCGTTTTTCCCAGGCCCGGGGCGCTGTAGATGAAGAACGGGTTCGATTTGCCGGGATTCTGGGCCAGGGCCACCGCCGAGGCATAGGCGAACCTGTTGGAGGAGCCCTCGATAAAAGTTTCAAAAGTGTAGTTCGGGTTGAACGCGAAGGCCGGCGTGTGGCCCATGCCCGGCGCGCGGTTGAGGGGTTCTTCGCGCACGGGTTCGGGTTGCGGAGCCTCTTTAGGCCGGCTCGAAGCGAGGGATAAGGAATAATGTATGGTGAAAGTTTTGCCGGTGACGGCGAGAGCCGTCTTTACAATGCTCGCTTCATATCTTTCCTTGACGGTATTATAAATTATGGGGTCCGGCACTTCAAGTTTAAGCGTGTCGGCCTCTATTACGAGGGGTTTTATAGAACGCAGCCAAAGATCCACGGCTTCAAGGCCTACATCGCCTTCAAGTTTTTTTAATATTTCCTGCCAGATTTCTTTTATGTCCGCGGAGTTATCCACAACTTATCCACAACTGTTAGTAGATTATGTTAAAACTTAAAAAGTGCTTATAAAACAAGCGTTTTTTAGGTTAATAACTATTGTATACATTCCGAATGCGCAACCTGCTATGGGGCGACGTTAAAAAAATGTTAAATACTAATCTCACGCATTAGAACCTTTAATAATGGTAGTTTTTTTAGCCAAAAAAGTCAAGAGGTTCTATAATATAATTATAACTACATACTGTAATGAGCGCGGAAACAGCGGGCAGCGCGTCCCTGCAGCGCGATAAACAGCCGCTACTAGGCTTTCACGCCCACTTTCACCTTCCGGAAGCGGGAGGTGCTGTTGCCGTGGCACATCATCGCCGTCTGGGGCGGCTGGCCCTTGCCGCAGTTGGCCACCCCCCACAGGCGCCAGGACCGCTCGTCCGCGATAGCGTCGCAGGAATTCCAGAATTCCGGCGTGATGCCCTGATAGGTAGGATTTTTCACCATCGTGGTCTTTTTCCCGTTCTTCACCAGCCAGCCGATCTCGCAGCCGAACTGGAAGTTCAGGCGCTTCTGGTCTATGCTCCAGGATTTGTTGTTCTCCATGATGACGCCGTCTTTGGTGTCCCTGATAATATCTTCTTCGGACATGCTTCCCGGCATAAGGCTGAGATTGCAGATCCTGGTTATCGGAATATTGCTGTAGCCGTCGGCCCGGCAGGAGCCCCAGCTGCGGTCCTTGCCTATGCGGCCGGCGAATTCCCGGTTGGTCATGTAGCCGCTCAGGATGCCGTCCTTCACGATGTGCCAGCGCTGGGCCTTTACCGCGTCGTCGTCGTAGCCGGCGGTGGCGAGCCCCCCGGGCAGGGTGGCGTCGGCGACGAGGTTAACTATGGGGGAACCGTAGCGGAATTTCCCGAGCTTCTCGGTGGTGGCGAAGCTGGAGCCCGCGTACGATTCCTCGTAGCCCAGCACCCTGTCGAGTTCGGAGGCGTGGCCCACGGATTCGTGTATCTGCAGGGCCAGCTGGTTGCCGTAGGTGATGAGGTCCTTTTTCCCGCTGGGGCAGGCCGGGGCGGTCAGAAGCGCCACGGCCTCGCCGCGGACGCGCTCCGCGTTTTCCAGGAGGTTAAGGCTATCGATGAGTTCATAGCCCATGGAGAGAGTCTGACCGCCGTGCGTGGAGGGATAGGACCGGTCCTGGGCCTCGCCCTTATCCACGGCCGTTGCAATGTAGCCCGAGCCGCTCGAAAGCAGCACCTGCTCGATCCTTGAGCCCTCCGTGGTCATGTGCCACTGGTGTTCCCTGATGAAGTTCATGCTGGAGATGGCGGACCGT
>Ga0247841_10011278_pt1 | contig 11931 bp, 10 predicted proteins | sample LaCruzMarch2015__2_FD_192410 | JGI IMG/M metagenome (GOLD analysis project Ga0247841, IMG submission 192410) | Freshwater microbial communities from meromictic Lake La Cruz, Castile-La Mancha, Spain - LaCruzMarch2015_18m | ecosystem: Environmental > Aquatic > Freshwater > Lake | place: Spain...
GCCATTCAGGAGGTGAGCGCCTACAAAGCCGCCGGCGGCACGACCATCGTTGATTGCACGTCCATCGGCATCCACCGGGCCCCTGTGAAGCTGCGCGAGGTGTCCGACCGGACGGGCATCCACATCGTGGCGGGATGCGGGTATTACACCTATGATACCCATCCGCCGGAACTGGCCGGCAATCCGGTGGAAGCGCTTGCCGAAACGCTGGTGCGTGATTTGACGCAGGGGATTGACGGGACCGGGATCTGTGCCGGCGTGATCGGCGAAATCGGCACCAGCGATCCCATCCGGCCCTCCGAATGCAAATCCTTGATGGCGGCGGCCATGGCCTATCGGCAGACCGGGGCGCCGTTGCAGATCCACACATATCCCTGGGGCCAAGCCGGACTACAGGCGGTCCGGATGTTGGCCGATGCCGGCGTGGATCCCGCACGCGTGGTCATCTGCCACGTCGATGTGGCCATTGACCTGGCCTATATCCGCGACCTTTTGAAGACCGGGGTGTATGTGGAGTTCGACAATTTCGGCAAGGAGTTTTACATCGATTCAGCGGATCGGGTCGGATTTTCCGGCGGTGTATTCGCCAGCGACCTGGAGCGCGTGCGCGCCATTAAAATCCTGGCAGCGGAGGGCCACGAACGGCGCCTGCTGATCACCAACGATATTTGTCTCAAACAAATGCTGTGCCGTTATGGCGGCTGGGGCTACGGCCATATCCTTCGGCATGTCGTCCCCATGATGGCGGATGAAGGCATTCCAAAGGCGGCCATTGACCGATTCGTGCGGGACAACCCGGCGGACTGGCTGTGCCCCGCGGATCCCCCGCCCCGCCCCGGGCCCCGATCAGGACCTGACCCGCGCCGTTCGAATCCGGCCGCGCCCAAGCAACACGCAAGGAGACCATAAACAAGAGGGTACGCAAAACGATAAAAAAAGGATATTCGGCATGAATGCACTTAATCAACGGGCTGCGTCCATTGAGGCTTGGGCGGAAAGCCATTTTATCGATCCGGACGGCGTAGTCTATTCTGACCTGGACAAGGCCACGGGGCGCCCGCTGACCGACGCCTTTTTCGACCCGGAATCGGAACGGTATTTTCCGGAAGTGACGCTGGCCGATTTTTGGAACTATGAAAACTGCGGCATGACCACCGGCGCCTACATGCAGGCCCTGGTCTGCCGCTATGAGGTCGAACACGATCCTGCGGCGCTCCAGCGGGCCCAGCGCTGTTATCGCGCCCTGCGCCACATCTATGACCTGGGCAAGCAATTGGAGGAAGGTTTTTTCCCAAAGATTTACGGCGCGCGGTTTTCCAACCAGACGAGCACGGACCAGGTGCTTTATGCCGTGATGGCCCTGGACCGCTATGCCCCGCACGCAAGCACGGAGGAGCGCCCGGAAATCGCGCGCATGATCACGCACATGATCCGGTTCTGGGTCAAACGGAAATATCACTACTTATATTACCATACACCGGACATGCTCTGGCCATTGGCGCGCTTCCCCAGTCTTTTGCTCCTGGCCTACAACCATTCGGGCGATGCCACGTTCAAGGCCGAATACGAGCGCTTGCTGGCTGAAGGGGTCAATCGCTTCCCGGGTGAGGACCGCTTGCGGCGCAAGGTCAACGGGGAAATTCCACCGGACGAGTTTGAAAAGCAACAGCATGCCTGGGTAATTGCACATCTGGCCGACGCCGTGACCATGGATGTCATGGAACTGGATTACCTGTTGCGCCATGACCCCTCCAATACATGGGCCGCGACCTGGCGCCAGTCGGTCGCCCAGATGTGGGACGAAGCCCGGTTGACGCTGGCACCCAACGGCAAAGTCTATATCCATATGCTGGTGGATATGGACACGCGCGTCCCGCGCCCGATCGCCCTGCAAGATTGTAAGCATTTTCCAGGCGCCCAATCCGGATGGAGCACCATGATTGCCCGGGCCGGCGTGCAGGCGACCGGCCACTTGCCTGAAAAACAGGATATTCCCGGAACGGCGCGCCACGTGCTCGAATCGCTCGATATCCAGGATTTGACGTATTGGGATGAACCGGAACGCTTCAGTCCACGCGAGCGCTTCACAACGCGGTTTCTCAGCGGCGATTCGATCGCCAACTGGCTCTGGGCCTATTGGCAGGGAAGACGCGACCGATTGTGGTAAAGGCGCAGGCGGTCTTGGCAGAAAAAAAACAACACCAAGGAAGGATTAATCCGTCATGCAAAACGATGATTCCAGGAAAATGGAATGGTTCATTAAGGCCCGTTTTGGCATGTTCGTGCATTATGGGCTTTACAGCCTGCTTGAACGCGGCGAATGGGTTATGAACCGGGAAAGAATCCCCCTTGCCGAAAGCCGGGAACTCGCAAAGTCCTTCACCGCCGAAAAATTTGACGCCGACAAAATCTGCGACCTGGCGGTGAAATCCGGGATGAAGTACGTCAATTTCACCACGATGCACCATGACGGATTCAGGCTTTATGAGACAGACCTGAGCGATTTCAGCTCGATGCAAAGCCCGGCCAGGCGGGATTTGGTTGCAGAGATGGTTGCGGCTGCCCGCAAAAAGGGATTAAAAGTTTCGCTCTACCACAGCCTCAACAATTGGACGGACAAGCCTGACGGTGTTGACGCCCTTGAAGACCCGGCCAGTTACGAAAGATTCATAAAAAACACCCATGCGCGCATCAAGGAGCTTGTCACCCGTTTCAACCCGGTTGACATATTGTGGTACGACGGCTGGTGGCCGTTCCACGCCGACGGCTGGCAGGCCCAGGCAATGAATGCCATGGTCAAATCCATCCAGCCGCGGATAATTTTCAACGGCCGCAACGGTTTGCCCGGAGATTTTTCAACGCCGGAAGGGCATATGGGCGCGCCTTCGCCCTGGCGGCCCTGGGAGGCCTGCATGACCCTCAACAACCACTGGGGATATCATCGCGGCGACCACGAGTGGAAAACGCCAACTCAGGTCATAGATCTTCTGTGCGTGGCCGCTCAAGGCCGCGGCAACCTGCTGTTGAATATCGGCCCGAAAGGCGACGGGCGCATTCCGAATGAAACGCTGGATATCCTCAACCAGGTCGGGGAGTGGTTGCAGAAACATGGGGAGGCCATCTTTGACACTGACAGGTTCACCTGGGACCTGGGAAAGCGCGGCGATCATCGGAGTGACTGGTCGCACAACGGATCTTTTACGGCCAAAGGAAACTTCCTGTACCAGATGGTACGTTACTGGCCCGGACCGGAACTGACGGTAGCCGGAATGCAGTGCAAGGTTAAAAAAGCCGTGTTGCTTGGAGAGAAAAACGCCGCCCTGGATTTCAAACAGCTTGGCGAAAGGGTCATCGTTACCGGATTGCCGGAAACATCGCCGGAGCTGATGCCGGTCATCCGTTTCGAGTGCGCTACGCAGCCCTTGATGTATCTCACCGGCGGAATGCGGGTTCCCAAGGCGCCGCATCCCCCGTACGATCCCTGCCCTTCGGATATAAAAGCCTGATTTCCATTCCTTTCCCATGGGCGGGTAAGGGACAGACCCGCCTCTGGCGGGACATAATCCGAATATCCGTGTAAATCCGTGTCATCCGTGGTAACTCTTTGCATATCTGACCCATAGTTTTTGCGGAGGAACCACAAATAAAGGAGATTTAATTTATGCGAATAGATGCGCATGTGCACGGGGGAGACGCCGAACGCGACGCGTCCGGGAAGCTTATCCCACCGATGAAAATTGCCTGGAACACAAAGGAACTGACTCCACAAGAGTATATTGACATCGGCAGGAAAGAACACGGCCTTGAAAGCGTCGTGGTGCTTGACCCTCCGGAGGTAACGTTTAAATTAAAGGAAATCTTCAAGGACTACGTCATACCGGCGCCCCAAGTGGATATGGATAATATTACGCCGGAAGATATCAACGCTCTTTTCAAGCGCGGAGCGGCCGGGATCAAGTTCATCGTGCCGTCAAAATCCTACGGGGATGATTCTTACTTCCCGCTCTACGACGCCATTGCGGCTAATCACGGACTGGCGGTCTTCCACACCGGCTATGTGCTTGTTGGCAGATTCGAGCCGGGCGGCCTGGTCCCCAGGAAAACCATCGTGGATATCACCGACATGCGCCCGGCCGCCCTTGATCGCGTGACACGGGCATTTCCGGATTTGAAGATTCTCATGGCCCATTTCGGCAATCCCTGGTGGGAGGAGGCGTGGAAAATGATCAGCAGCCACAGGAATATCTACGCCGATTTTTCCGGAGGCACCGCCTTCCGCCGGTCAATGAACATGTGGCAAGACATATTCGCGCCGAATGGAAAACTGGATACGGCGGCCGTCTCCAAACTGTGCTTCGCCACCGATGGGCAATGTTTCATTCCGGGCGAATATGGAGCGCCGGAGGTCGGCAAATTTTACGATCAATTGTTCGATGTCCTGAAAATTCCCGTCGAACTTCAGGAAAAGACCAACCGCGGAAACATACTGCAGCTTATTGGACAATAACATCCGGGGGTTCAGTACTTCCAGCCGGCACCGTTTTTTCGCGCTCATTGTTAATCCGCAATCATGGAACGGAACATGAAACCGGTCAATTTACTGCGTCCGGTCATGGCGTTGCTATTGATCGGCTTCCTGCTGCCCCCCACAATCAAAGCGCTGACTCAGTAAAGCATCGCACGGCACTTGTCACCGCTCAACCTCGTAATTTCCTCAACAACTGCACCATGCCCAGGTGTCCTGCCCACAGTATTTTCCCGGTTTTCCGCTAATCCCCCAAATTTACCCATGCAAGCGAAGGTCCGGGCCAAGTCGGGGGTGCCTTCGTGCCGTCAAACTGCGGCTTGGCGTGAAGGAGATGAGGGGAGAGGGGCCATGCCGGGTTATGGAAAACTATGACTGTGACGGCAAGTCCGCTCTGGCCGTGTACCGCGACGGCCTTTCAGGCTTGACATCCCGGCCCCCTTTGACACATTCCTGCCATTAAAAAGCTTCATCAGGTCGGTTTCAATGGACGAATGCCCGCGCCACCCGAAAAGCGATTTCTGATCAATTCTGTTTAGTATTTGAGTAGCAAACAATCGTCACAGTCATAACCATGCAGAACAGTAATATCATTAAGCAACAGAACAGGGATTTTGTCCGCGTAGGACGATCGAGAATCGAAGGCAAAGGTGTATTTGCAAAAAGAAATATTCCAAAGGGAACACGCATCATTGAATATATGGGCGAACGGGTTCCGCTCACAAAACTGCTCGTTGAAATCGCCGAGGGGAAACCTGCGTCGGTTTATACGTTTCGCCTGACGGACAGCACGGTAATTGATGGCGCGCGCAACGGGAACGAAGCGCGATTTATCAATCATAGTTGTGAGCCGAATTGCGAGGCATATGTCTTCGATGAACGATTGTATATTTATGCGATGCGTGATATTGTTCGAGGTGAAGAACTGACGTTTGATTATCAATTAGATTCCGCACTTAAAACCCGAAGGAAGAAACAGAACTTGAAAGCGTATGCATGCCGCTGTGGTTCACCCAATTGCCGCGGAACAATGCTTTCAATAAAACGAAACTCTCGAAAAAGATAACGAGGATGGCGGAATCGTCAAACTGTCATTTAACAAATGGAAAGGATATTATGAAAAACCATCTAAGCAATAAATCGCGCTTCAAACAGAATACGAAAATTGCGATTACGGCGACCATGCTGACTGTCCCGATACTTTCTTTGCCTGCAACCGGATTTGCGCAGGAGAAGAAACTGAGGGAATCACCGACGATGAGCCAATCCTCTGCCGAAAATATTAGCTTGGACCTAAAATACTCCGATATTTTCGTGAAGATCAAGGAGACATACTCAATTGCCGGCTTGGACAACGGCCACACGATATACAAAAACAATAAGGGTGAATATTTTTATCTGGATCCCAACACCGGCGATATGAAATTTATCTCCGCAGACTATTTCGCAAAGTTCAAAGTGCGCTCTTCAGCGGAAGGTTCGCTGCACAAAAACATGAAGTTCGGAGATGCAAAAAAATTCAGTCAAGTGTCCCTGCTGGGCGTAGATGCTCAAGGCAACGTGGTGCAGCAAAACGGCAAAGGCGAGAAATTCTATCTCGATCCAATAACCGGCGACCAAGTCTTTGTAAAATAAGGACCGGGGTCAGCACCGGGCAAGGTTCAGGCGGATGCAGTGCGCCTGCGGTTATTTTGGCTGCATCATCTTCATCATGCTGCTCATCATCATCGCCTGCATGGAAGCATGCTGGGTGGCTCCCTTTGGCGGCTCAAACATCGCGGCATCCGGCACATCGGTCTTAATGTCTTTGAACATCATTGTCATCTTGCCTTCAGGCGTCTCGGTCTCCATCTTGACAGGCATTCCATTGAGCTCCCTGGCTTCCCATGTCAGGACTTCGGTTTTAGTCCCGTCGGGAGCTGTGACCGTGTTCCTGACCTTTTCGCATTCGTATTTATCAACCTTCTCCTTGCCCTCAACTTTACGTTCAACCTTAACGCCCTCGGCCGTTCCGCCTGCGGCGGCTTCAGGAATAGCCATTTCGCAGTAGGCATTCATCCCGGGAAGAACCATGTAGACAACCTGCCTGTCAGGCCTTGAAATGTTGACCATTTTCCCCATTCCGGCCGGCATTGCGCCGGCATCGGCTCCGGCGGCCGCACCCATCTTGGCCATATCCATTTCCATGCGGCTATTGCCCTTGCTCATCATCATAACAAATTCCATGGGACCCGTTTTTTCGGCCTTCTTGGAACCCGTGATTGTCATGACAACTTTCGCCTGCAATGACTGCTGGCCAACGACCTTCTGCAGCCTGTCCATACCCGCCGATGCCGGCGATGACTGATCCTGAGCTGTTGCAACACCTGAGGTTAAAATCGACAGAGCCGTTACCAGGACACCGAACAATAACTTTTTCATCACTACCTCCTTTGTTTGTTTAAAACCAAGAAAGAACCACATCCCGAGCATCGGGTCAAGAATGTAAATGCACTCATCAAAGTTTTTTCATAAAACTGATCCGTATTACCCATGCCACTCAAAAAGTGATTTTCAATCATGAAATTATGATGTTGACAGGTGAACAAGGGGGTCATCATTTTATCACCATTTTATCCTTGCCCCAGAGCACATTATAAGCTAACTTACAATTGTGTTTTGACATGTTGCCTTTTGAAAAAAACAAGGGTGGGGAATGAGAAGAAAAGCGGCTGCTTTGGGGTGCACGGCGCTCGAGTGGACGCCCAAAACTGTTGCCTTGATTTGAACCATGCCACGCTTATTAAACATGAAAGGAAGCGAAAAATGAAAAACCACGCGATCATCATCACGACAGTGCTGTGTGTGCTTGCCGTTTCAGCCGGGGCCGCCGATAAGCCGGTGATCGGGGATCCGAAAATGACCGTACCGAAAATCGATAAGCGGGCAACACGGACCGCACCGAACGCGACTGCATCGGATAACAAGCTGTATCCGAGTAGTCTGACGATTGTGACACCCTCAAATGGGTGTACGATTGTTGGAAGCTGGCTTGGCACGCCCCAGTTCGAAGTGAAGATTGTCTGGACGACTCCGCTGGAGGGTGGAACTCTGAAAGTCCTTCTGGAAGGAGCCGATGTCACCGACAAATTCAGTATCGATAAAGACGCACTCACGGCCAAGGCTGTCTTGACCCAACCAGCGTGGAAGCCTCAATACACCCTTCAGGCGAGCGGAAAATTTATCAGTTCATCTTCATCTTCCACCAAGTCCTTTGCCGAACGCAAGGCCTCAAGCACGTTCTCCATAAAAGCTAGTCCTAACTAGTCCTCAATAGACCCTGTTCGAAAAATGTCTTGGCTCGGAACGTGGAAAAGGACCAGGTTGAAACGTTTGCCGTCTCGCGATTCTGGAGCATCGAACCCGGTAGCGGTGACGTGATGTTGACAAGGTGAACAAGGGGGCGTGAATTCTATTTAGATGACGACGGGGTCATCGGTCCCTGCGAATGTATCGGAGGTCAAGGCATGACCTCAAAACTGCCAGGCCCCAACTTGGCAAAAAACAAAGGAGAAGAAAACCATGAGAAAGTATTGGGGTGTCATTGTGTTGGTGTCCGTGTTCTGCGCAGGTTGTAATAGTGTCTTCAACTTTGGGTCAGTGCCGACCTCCAAACCTTCGCCGGCCACAAGCGAGTCTTCCGGCGACAAGGTTACCACTAAAAAGCCACTTACCCCTAAGCAGCCACTAACGAAAAACCCCAATACTTCGCCGTCCAAAATCAGGGTGGTGCCTCCCGGCACCGGCAGTAGCGCTTCTGGTAAGGTTCAGGCCTCGGCCCAGCCTGCGACGAGCGCGCAGGACCAGGGCACGGTCCACGCGGCCCAGCCTGCGACGCAGGAAACGCGACATGTTGCCGTCACGGGGAATAACAGCCAATGGACGAAAATCTCAGGGGTTGAGGCCAAAACACTCATCCGCGTGTCCGCCATCGGTAAAGTTGACTTTGGTGGAATAGGATCCACCTGGGACGACGCTAATGCTGGTGTCACAGGAAGTACCGTAGGTCGTTGGGCCGAAAGCATCTTCGGTGGTGGCGGTTTGGCGATGATTTTGAGTGGGGACCCAGCGCTATTCACTGCTAAGGTGAACAAGGACATCATGAAGGCGTTCCAGTCCCAAGGAGACGTCAACTATGACCAGGGCGGCGTATGGATCAAGATCGTCAGTCGTAGCACGGGTAAAGCCGAGAACACCAACCTGTACTACTACTGGGATCAGATCTACAACAAGGTTGGATTTATGTCCGACAGTGACGTTGACGTTTACGCCAAAGCTCACGACGGCGGCAGGCAGCCTGGAAACACAGGCGGCTATGGAGACAATAAAGGCTCTTACGAGGTGTGGCTGCGTTTAGAGAAGCCTGCACGCGTCGCGTGGACGCTGCCTTGATGACGCAGTGAGGTCAAGACTCGTGCGTGGCCAGGAGGATACTTCGATGGGCGCGGACGTTCAAGAAGTGCGGTCTTATGGGATCGTCGTTGTTCGTGAGGATATCAACCACTACGGAAAGGGAGTGTGCCGGATGCTTCGGAAATTGACTCTTGCGATAGGGATCTTCGCTGTCTGTATACTGGCGTCGGGAGCCGAACCGTTCAAGAGAACGGATGAAATCACCGACTTGAAGTGGCCCATGTCCTTCTCGCTGGAGGCCGGTGAAAGGGCCACGTATGGATTTCCCGTCATGCAGGCTGGCGAAGCGGCGGCGGTAGTGACGTTGCGCTCTGGAACAATCAAAGTTCAACTTCTTGATCCTGCAGGGCAGGATGCAGCCAAACCTGCAATGATAGGCGCGCCTTCAGGAAGGCTATCGCAGATGATCGGCCCACAGGAACTACAGAAGGGAATCATCTGGATTGCCGTGCTTGAGAACCCGACCCGATCCAAGGTTGAAGGACAAATCACTGTGACCTACCCGGCCGTCAACTCAAGCACGCTTGCCAGCGCGCTCACTGCTTTGCGAACGAAACGACAATCGAGCCTGCGTCCGGACGAAATCCAACCGGTATCCAGATCCGGCAGTAAAGCCGCCGAGAAGGCACCGCTGAGTATAAGAAAAGCGGACAAGGCGATGGAAGACCGCCGTACCAAGTTAAAAGCCGATCTGATGAAACGGTTCGCATCCGCTTCCGTCGAAGGTCAACCGACAGCAGCCGTGAAATCAGTGAAACGGCTCCAACCGACATCAGCCGTGAAACCAATGAAAGGGCTCCAACCGGCATCAGACGTGAAAATCGGGAAACGACTCCAACCGGCATCAGACGTGATGCCAGCGGCAAACGTCCCAAAGCCGACGGGCGATGCCGTGTTAATGCCTGATTTTGTTATCGATTCGGTGACACCGGATTCCGCAATACCCGGGACGAGAGTTGAGGTGGAGATTGTTGGCTCGGGTTTCGCTGGTGGCTCTGAGGTCCATCTCATCGTGAGCGGCAATGACTACCTCCTTCATTCCCGGACAGTCTATGACGCGGAAAGCAAGACGACGTCGCTTGTCGCATCGCTCGCTTTCGTGGATTGCCTGTTGAAGCAGAATACGAAATCGGCTCTTTATGTCACGGGAAAGACGCGTAATGGAAAATCTGGCAAGAATAGCGCCCCCGTGGATTTTATGGCACTGCAGAATGTGCCGGTCATCCTGTCGCTGGATCGCACCGAGGGATATGCGGGCGAGCATGTTCTTGTCAGCGGAAGGGGGTTCTTGGATCCCAACCGGTCTGTGCATTTGAAGCCCTGCGGAAGGACAATAGACGAACTCAAACGGTTATCTGATCCCTCGGCGAATACTTCTCAAGGCACACTATCGGCCATACCGGGGTGTGATTATTATCTCGTCAGAGGAGAACAAGGTACGTCGTCGCAAGTTCTGTTCAAGATTCCCGACAACTTCCCCGTCCCGGCCGAGGGGCTGGACTTGGCCATTTCGCTAATGAGTTATGTGTCCAATGGCAATAAGAACATTGAGAGTGAGGCCGTCCGATTCCATCTCAATCCGGTTTTCGAGGAACGGAGCGCGCATGCTTGGATGTATCCCGTTGCCTGTGCGGATTTCAAGAAATGTGAAGATAACGATGTGTGGGGCGAATACCGTCCGAGAGGAGGTCCGGAGTATGGTTCAGGTTATAACGGGGCCGAACACCACAGTGGCACTTGGAGTGGCCACAAGGGCGATGACATTTGGGAGGTGCAGAGGTCACTTGCGAATGGATGGGTTTGTGAAAGAGTTGATTTGGAACGAAAGGGATCCTCATGCTCCGTGCCTGGGGCACATACTGGCTGCAACCTGGTGTCCTCATATGTTAATGACAAAGGTTACCCCGCCGCCAAGATACACTGGTTCGTGGAATACAGTTGTGATATGACCTACAGCATTGATTTTATTCTGAAAGGGCCGGCTGGGATTAGGTCCTACTAGCAGGCTATTATGGATCAGGACATGATGATGTAATGTTGGTCAAGGAGGTCTAATGAATGCTCGGTGGATTATCGGCATAACGACAGTGTTCATATTTACGGCAAGCAGTGTGCCGTCACCGGCCCAGCAGAAGCGTGGCGAGAAGACGGCCGGGCTGTTTGAGAAGGGGACAAACTTTGCACCGCTACAGACCCAGTCAACGGGCGTCAGCGAATTCGAAACCCCGCCCGCCGGCGAAAGCGCAGCCGGCGGCAAAAGTGAGACGGTTGTTTGGCGAAAGAAAACGAACACCGTGCCTGAACGGTTTCGCGGGTCCGCCCCGGGAAAAACCAAGCCGGCGAGCAAGGAAACGAGCGGAATGCCGTCGAAAACCCAGCCTACGAGTATCAGCGGGCTGGGACGGTCTCCCGATAGCGTCGTCCTTCTCGGCACGTATCCCTGGGATGTGGAATCGAACAAGCAGGGGAATGGAGGACGAGAAATCGATTTCTGGTGGGAACAGGCATCGTCTACCGAGCGATACCTCGTGCCGAAGAATGGCGCGAAGGCGGCCGTGGTTACGGGGCACGATTTCGACACAATCGACGCAGCATTCGTTGCGGCACAGGCACTTTCCGACCATGTCGAGAAAAGGGACGGGGGCAAGACGTTGGTCACCGAGTTCTCCGGTTCGGACGTGAATAGCGTTCTGACTCCCGGCGCCATCGTAGTGTTCAGAACCGCCGAGGGGAACTTCGGGAAGTTGCAGGTCGAGGGCTATCACGCGCTGCATGACTTCTCGTTCCCGGAAGCGGCGAATTTGTCTCAAGAATGGAAGGAATTTGCACTGAAGCAGCCCAACACGGTGCTGTATCACTTACAGGCAAGGCGGGTTCTTTTTGGGTCGGCCACCGCCGGCCACCCGGAGAAAACACTGACGCCGATAAAGACCGGGGGGGGGGGTCGGGGAAAG
>Ga0247841_10011279_pt1 | contig 11931 bp, 14 predicted proteins | sample LaCruzMarch2015__2_FD_192410 | JGI IMG/M metagenome (GOLD analysis project Ga0247841, IMG submission 192410) | Freshwater microbial communities from meromictic Lake La Cruz, Castile-La Mancha, Spain - LaCruzMarch2015_18m | ecosystem: Environmental > Aquatic > Freshwater > Lake | place: Spain...
GATACTCTGCAGCTTCTCACTAAAATGGGATATGAAACAGAGGTTCTCTCTCTTGATAAGTCAAAAGAACCACATATTACATTTAGGAATGCTTTGTATGAAGGGAGGTGTGAACTTCCGGATTTTAAATTAATGATAACTGAGTTTACAGATTTGGTGGATAAAGGGAAGAAGTTTGATCATAGTACAAAAGGATGTTTTGTAGGGTCTACTAAAATACATTTGCTAAACAACAAGTTTGTACCAATAGAGGATTTAGTAGGTAATTTTAAGAATAAGCAAGTCTACTCTTTTAATGGAGAAGACGCTGTTATTGGTAATATAATTAATTGTTTTGTCACTAAGCAGGTTAGTAATATTTTACGGATTACTCTTGATAATGAAGAAGTTGTTGAGTGTACTCATAATCATTTGTTTATGCTGTATGATGGGACTTATTGCGAGGCTAAAGATTTAAAGATAGGCACTAAGCTGATGTCTTTATACATATATGGAAGAGATATTATAAATATAGAAGATATTAAGCTGGATACTTTGACCCCAGTTTATGATCTGACTATTGAGGATTATCCTAATTTTGCTTTATCGGCGGGTGGTATATTTGTTCATAACAGTAAGGATATTACTGATGCTGTTGTTGGAAGCCATTATATTGCTTTCCAGAACAGTGGCGGTTTTATAGACTTTCAGTAGGAAACTAAAAGGAGGAAGGTAATGTTAAGAGGAAAATGTATATCTAGTGCGTTAGGTTTTGACCCTACAAAATGGCCTGTTACATTTGTAACTGCTCCAAAAATTGGGGATTTGGTGTATATTCTTCCTACTATAGTGTCTGGTAGTTTGAATACTATAACCGCTCCGGTAATATCAATATCTTCAACTTACAAGACTATTTCTGCTGTTTCTCACAGGGTTGATGTAACTTTGAACAGTTCCGGATGTTACTATTGGGAACCATATGTTGAGTTGACTTTAGTTTAAGGAATAAACAAAGAGTGAAAGAGACTACCAAGAAATTATTGGAAGAATTGTTTCAGGCTACGAATGGTATGGATGTACCTTCTTTTAGAAAAGAAGATCCGAAATGGTTATTGAAAAATCTTGCTGCAAGAAATTCTGATCACCCTAATTTTTCTAAGGCGCATCAACTTGTAAAGGAATTGGTGAAAATGGGTTTGTAGGGAGAATAAGTTGTGTATGAAAATTTAATATCACAGAAAATTCAACTTAAACCTACTAATTTGCAGAAGTCTTATTTTATTAAGGCTTGTGGTACTTCTAGGTTTGTTTATAATTGGGGTTTGGCAGAATGGAATAAGCAATATAAAGAAGGGTTAAAACCTAATAGATATAAATTAATGAAACAACTTAATTCTATAAAAGATATAGATTTTCCTTGGATGAGAGAAGTTTCAAAATATGTCCCTCAAGGAATTATTGCAGATTTAGGGAATGCTTTTGATAGTTTCTTTGCTGAAAGGTCAAATTACCCTAAATTCAAAAAGAAAGGTAAATGTAAAGATTCTTTCCGTTTAGATAATTTTTGTTTTAGGATTCGAGATAAAAAAGTTCATATAGCAAAACTTGGTTGGGTTAAAATGGCTTTACCTTTACGATTTGAAGGTAGACCTCTATCTTGCACGATATCAAGAATAGCAGACAGATGGTTTGCTTCTATTAGATTAGAGTTATTAGACCCTATTGTTAAAAGTCGTATATCTGATAATACAGTGGGTATAGACCTTGGTATAAAGAACAGTGTGGTTTTATCCAGTAATGATTTTATTCAAGTGCCTAAACCATTACTAAAGTTACAGAAGAAGTTAGCAAGGTTACAGAGACAGCAGTCTAGAAGACAATTAAAATCAAAAAATAGAGATAAAACTAATCGAAAGGTATCTAAATTATTTTATCGTTCTACTTGTACTAAACAGGATTTTCTCCATAAACTTACTTCAAAAATCTGTAGTGAAAACCAAACTATAGTTATAGAAGATTTAAGTATAAATGGGTGGAAAAAATTGTTTGGAAGGCAGCTAATTGATTTTTCTCCTAGAGAGTTTAGGTGTCAGTTGGAGTACAAAAGTAAATTTTGGGATAATAATCTTATTGTAGCTGATAGATTCTTTCCTAGTTCAAAAACTTGTTCAGAATGCGGTTGGATAAATGCAGACCTTAAGTTAACAGATAGAGTCTATGTTTGTCCTAATTGTGGAAACAATAAAGATCGAGACCTGAATGCTGCTATTAATTTAGAGCATTTAGCACATACCGATAGATTGTCGGGAATTTACGCCTGTGGACAGTGTGAGTCTTTAAGATCCCTGGAAGAAACAGGAACATCTATTGGAGGATGATATCGCAGGGAATATTTGGAAATCAATTTTTCAAACTTTTAACCCTTTCAAGAAAGGTCTACAGGACCAGCTTTCCATAGACAGGGAGATTGATCGTGGAGAGATAGAGGTAGATTCCTATTACCAGATGATGCCAAGAAATCTTCGAGGCGGGAAGCCTACTGAAGAAGAGAATATTTTTGCTGTTTATCTGGCTTCTCTTAAAATATCCGAATATCGTGATAAAATTTATGATTCCTATTCAGCCATAAGGTCAAATTATCTGGTTCAGTCTATCCTTGAGATTATGTCAGATGACTGTTTGAGACCAGATAAAGCCAGCGGTAATATTGTTAATATCACATCTAGTAATTCTGAATGGAATAAAGAACTTGAGCGTTTGCAGGATAAAATAGACTTCGATGCTATTATCTCTGATATCACTCCTGAGATTCTTCTTTATGGTGAGTATGCCCAGCATCTTAGATTTGTTAAGGGTGAAGGTATTGTTGATATGGAAGATGTGTATGACATCAAAAATATTCTTCCTATTTATAAAGGTGGTAAGATCAAGGAGTATCTAGTTAAATCTGATACTTCAGAGCAACAAGGTAATATGCTTCTTCCGGAGACTATGGGGGGTGTGGCATTTGAGAGATCCCCTTTATATAAATATGTTTATTTTGTAAGGGCAGGTAAAAGGATTAGAGTTAAGACTATTAAACCCGCTTATTCTTCTTTAACAAATCAGTTCGAGGTTGATCGTGTTTCTGGTAATGTTCGTATAGGCAGATCTGTTATCCCTACTTCTCTTATACCTCTTATTAAATCTTTAAGTACTTTGGAGACTATTCTCCCTCTTGTGCGTATTTTGCAATTGGATAAAAGGTCTTTGGTCGGTATCCGTTTTCCTGGTGTGACTAAGCTTGAGAGGGTTCAGAATACAGTTCAGGAATATGAGAGGATGATAAATGATACATGGAGAACTGCAAATATAGCTACTACAGGTGAATTTAATGTCCAGGATCTTATTGGGTCCATAACCAAATTCAGGGTTATCCCTCTTCTTGGGGAGAAAGGGTGTTTTACAGGTGATACTGAAATTGCTATGTATTGTGGAGATAAAAAAATCAAGATTAAGGATCTTGTAGGTTTGAAGCAATTCATAGTTTACTCATATGATTTGGAATTAAATCAGATAGTTCCTGGTAGAGCTTTTAATTGTCATGTAACTAAGTTCGATGAACCTGTCATGAAAGTTGTTCTGGATAGTGAGAAGTGTATTAAGTGTACCTATGATCATAAATTCCTTATGAGAGATGGTAATTATAAGGAAGCTCAGGAATTGAAAGCAGGGGAGTCTCTCATGCCTCTTTATTATAGGACAAAAGAATCTTATAGAGACTTTCCTGGGTTAGTGGATTCACCTCGTAATACTGAAGAGATATACCAGCCCGGAAGGGGTTGGGCTTCTACAAGGGATACATTATCGGAATTGAGAAATATAGTAGAACATGAAAAAAGAAATATGAGTTGTGAAAACCATAAGGTAATCCGTATAGAGCCTGCAGGTAAAGAAGATGTCTATGATTTTACAGTAGAGAATTATCATAATTTTGCCTTAAGTGCTGGGGTGTTTGTTCATAACTCTATAGAAATGCAAGACATCCCTACTCCAGAGATTGGATGTTTTGTAGCAGGTACTAAGATACTTCTTCAAGATGGTAGAAAAATTCCTATAGAAGAATTGATGAATGAAGAAGAGTTTTATGTTTATTCTTATGATATTGGAAATAATCTTATTGTTACTGGCAAAGGTCATTCTTGTCATCTTACTAAAAATAATGCCCCTGTTTATGAAGTGGAGTTAGATAATAGAGAGAAAATAGAATGCACTGGTAATCATAAGTTTCTTATGCAGAAGGGCTGGTATGCTTCCGCTGATAATCTGCAGCCGGGTGACCCTTTAATGTCTTTAAAAATAGGAGTGAAAGTAGTTAGTGTAAAATTTGTTGGATATAAAGATGTTTATGATTTTACAGTAGATATCCATCATAACTTCGCCCTTTCCGCTGGGATATTTGTCCACAATTCCATGGATGACTTCGACTATATCAAGAAGACTGTATTTGAAGGTATAGGAGTCCCTTCTGCTTATGTACTAGGTGGTGAAGGTAAGGAATCTTTAAAGACCTATGTGAGGTATTTGAAGAAACTGGCATCTATTCAAAGGTCTCTTGTGGTCGGGTTAAAACATATCGCTACAGTCCATCTAAGAGCTCTTGGTCATAAAGCTTTACCTGCGGATATAAATGTCGAGTTTGCTAACCTTGTAAGCGTTGAAAATCTGGATGAGCTGGAATATCTTGATATTCTGACATCTCTTCTGAGAAATTATTGGGAATTTGTGCGTGATATGGATGATATTGATGGTCCTACTCCAGGTATTGTTAATTGGGGTGAGGTTATGACTTTCCTGTATGAGAAAATGAAGTCTTTTGCAGGTTCTGAGAAATTCCTTGAGAAGAATGTAGCTTATTTCCGTAAGATGGGTACACTTCCTATACAAACTAAAGTATCTGCTGGGGTAGGTGGTTCTGCTGGTGGTGGTGGTATGGACTTAGGTGGTGGGGGAGAGGAAGCACCTGGAGGTGAAACTGGATTTAAGATAGTTCCTCCGGAAGAAGCAGGTAAAACAGCAGGTGGTGGAGAAGAAGCTGGTGCGGAATACAACATGGAAGAGCCTACAGCTATAACAGGATAGGATAATTATGATAGTAAGAGAGTTAAAACTCAAATTGACTAAGGAGCAGGAAATAATCTTGAAAGAGTGGTTATGGATCCTTTCAGGTGTTTTTAATTGGGCTTCTAGAAAAATAAAGCAGGATGCTAAAAATAAGATTTATTATTCTAAGATGGATTTTCAGAATTTACTTGCAGAACATGGAAAGAAAATAGGTATTCCATCTCATACAATTCAAGGTATTTTAATACAAGCTTGGTCTGCTTGGGATAAGTGTTTTAAGAAAATTGGTAGGGAGCCAAATCTAAAAAGTGCTAGAAATAAATTAAATTCAATTCCTTTTTTAGATGCTATTCCCTTATCTAGATTGACTCTTAAAACTATTAAAATTCCTGTTATAGGAAGTATTAGGTATTTTAAACAAGAAATACCTCAAGGTAAAATTAAGCAAGCTAGAATTATAAAACGTGCATCAGGTTGGTATTGTCAGATAACAATAGATGCGAAACATCTTTTTTTTGTTAAAAAAACAGAAGAGCAGGTTGGTATAGATACAGGATTTAAGAATTTAGCTGTTTTATCTAATGGAGTTAAATATGAGAATCAAAGAAATTATTTTGAAGGTCAGGAAAGATTAGCAAAGGCTCAAAGAGGTAAAAATAAAAAACTTTCAGCTAGATTACATGAAAGAATAGCAAATAGAAGAAAAGACTATAATCACAAAGTTTCTAAAGAAATAGTTCAAAATTATAAAGAAATATATATCGTTAATGATAACCTCAGAGGGCAATCTAAAATTTTTGGTAAATCAGTAAGTGATGCTGGAATTTCACAACTGCGAAATTTTATACTCTACAAGAGTGAAAATCACGGTAGAGTTGCAAAATTAGTAGATAGTAATTATACCACCATGACCTGCTCATTTTGTGGTGCTCGAATAGGGCCTATAGGTTTGAGTGGGCTTGCTGTAAGAGATTGGGTGTGTTCTGCTTGTGGGGCAGTCCATGATAGGGATGTAAATTCCGCTATGGTAATTCTCAATCTTGGGCTGGGATACAGCCTCGTTAATCTGAAATCATTAGGAATCTAATGAGTATCAAGGCAATGGTGATGGGTTCCTGCAGGGTTTATGGTCCCTGTAATGCTGTGCGTGATGTAGTTAACCGCTATCCATGGGGGATGTTACATACTCCTGGTCAAACTCTTCAAGCTATCAATATTATGAAAGGGAAAGTGGATATCCCTGAAAAATACTTTAGTGAAGTGTTTAGATTAAACAGGAATCAAGTTATTTCAGATAAAATTGAAGACCTTAAAGTAGAACTGTCTGTATATGATAAATTTATAATAGAGATATCTAATCTGCCCGATTCTTTGATAGGAGAGAGTAATAACATCTATGCTAGTTCCTATTGTTCATTGCCACATAAGGTTGTCGAATATGATCTGGAAAAACTTAAGAGTTGTTTATTAGATATTTATACAGGTTTAGGGAGTAAACCTGTGTTGTTTATACTGCATAACAGGTTTAGTGTAGAGGATAGATACAAAATTGGATATGCTATTTCTATGATCGGGTCTAAAAATAAGAATGTGAAGTTTTTGGATGTTATGAATGTTATAGCATCCTGCGGAGTAGAAAAGGCTATGTCGGATAGTAATCATTATACTGCTTTAATGACAGACAAAATAAGGTCTGAGATTGTCAATTTTATCTATAGGGATAAGAAGAGTTAACTATGTCTTGGCTAACAGATTATTTATATAGAAAAACAGTACCTCTAAGCAGGGCTGCTGGGGTAGCTACAGATTATCAAATGAGATTGTTGGTTGCTGAAAATGCATCAACTTTGAATACTGGTGGAACAATAACTGTTGATGGTGCTTATACTATTCATACTTTTTTGCTTGCAGATACCGGTACAAATTTTACTGCTTGTAAAGCTGGTAATATTGAAATTCTTGTTGTAGCAGGTGGAGGGGGCGGTGGTGGTGGTTGGGGTGGGATAGGTGGTGGAGGCGGTGGTGCCGGAGGACTTCAATATAATGCATCATTTGCTGTAACTACACAATCCTATTCGGTAACTGTCGGTGTTGGTGGTAATGGTGCTGAATCAGGTGATTATGCTGAAGCACAAAATGGAGGTAATTCTGTTTTTTCTACAATCACTTCATATGGTGGTGGTAGAGGAGCACAATTTGCTAAGACAGGAACTAGAAATGGGGGTAGTGGTGGTGGTGGTGCTTGGACAGATGGTGCTGGAGGTGTAACTCCAGGAACAGCAACACAATCACCTGGATTTGGTTATGCTGGAGGTAATGGAAAAGCTGGTGCTCCTTCTTCTGGTGGTGGAGGAGGTGGTGGTGCAGGAGCTGTAGGGTCAGCAGGAACTATTTCTGCTGGAGGTAATGGTGGAATTGGTTTAGCTTATAGTATTAGTGGTGTTTCTACTTTTTATGCTGCGGGTGGTGGGGGTGGTAGTACAAACGTTTCTTATGGTTCTGGAGGAAGTAGTATTGGGGGTAATGGAGGGTATTCTGGAACAGCTGGAAGTAATGCTATAGTAAATAGAGGTAGTGGTGGTGGTGGTGGTTCACAAAATACAGGTGGGGGAGGGAAAGGTAGTGCTGGTATAGTTATTATTCGTTATCTTACTGCTGATTTTCTTGGTGGTTGTTGTTGTGAAACTAATTGTAATACTGATTTTAGTGATTTAAGATTTACCACATATGGTGGTACATTATTAGATCATTGGGTAGAATCAATTTCAGGAACTACTCCTAATCAAATAGCTACTGTATGGATAAAATTTGATAGTATTGGAATTACAGACACAATTTTTTGTATGTATTATGGGAATGCTGCGGCAACATCTATTAGTAGTGGAGTGGATACATTTGTATTTTTTGATGATTTTGATGGAGGTTCTTTTGATTTAACTAGGTGGACTGATAGAGGAGTGGGGTCATCACATACATATACACAATCTAGTTCTATTTTAACTTTAACGAGTATTGGTACATCAGATTATTGTAATGCTGATATAAATACATCTTTAGGAACAAATTATGCTATAAGGTCTAAAGCTAATATAGATGCAACAAGTTCTGATGTAACAAAGCAAAAATGGTTATGGTGGAATGCAGCAGGGGATTCACCTGATAAATTTGCAGGTTTTGCTACAGGAAATCCATTTTCTGGGTATTTAGGTGCTCGGTTTCTTGAGTCTGGAACGGAAGCTCAATGGAATTCTAGTAATGCGTACACAGGTTATCATATATTTGATGTAATTAGAAATGGGACTACTTCTGTAATATTAGGTATTGATAATAATATAGTGCTTACTCAAACTACACAAGTAATGACAGGAAATAATAAACCTTCTATTGGAGCTTATGGTTCAAGTGTTGTTGCTTATTTTGATTGGTTTTTAGTAAGACAGTATTTAGCAGTAGAACCAGCATTTGGTGTATGGGGAGTAGAAGAAATGGGGATAACTTTCCCTGAAATAACTGTTCAGCCTGTAGATGAAGATAAAATTGTGGGTGAAACAGCTATATTTAGTTTAATAGCAACAGGTGGATCATTAACTTATCAATGGCAGAAATTAATAAGTGGTACTTGGACCAATATTGGAACTTCAATAGAAAGTTATGAGACTCCTATCTTGGTTTATCCTGATGATACCGGATTTTTTTATCGTTGCATTGTTTCGAATTCATTAGGCGATGTTACTTCGGATGAAGTTTTATTAATTGTTAATCAAGTTTGTACATATTCATTAAATGGAAGTGTTTTAAAGAGTGGTACACCTATTCTTGATGGATTGACTGTGAATTTAGGGGCTGTATCAACCCGTACTCTTGTAGATTCTACTATTTCATCTGTTGTAGATGGGACTTTTGTATTTGATTTAATAGAGTATAAGACATTAATATCAAGTGAAGCGGTTGTGAGAACCAGTAGTGCATATGATTTATTGGTTAATACTCCTGTAATATCTATAAAAATACCAGGCTATCTTCCATATAATTCTACAACAGGTGAAGGTGATTATATAGTCTATTCTGATACAGGTGTTGAATGGGTAGTAGGTGGAGACTCTCCAGCTCTTGGTGAGACTTATTTTGTTGACTACTATTACTATTCGGAGTCTTATTTTGTAGAGGCTTACTATCCAACTGATGAGTTTAATGCACAGATTTTTGATTACATTAAACCTGTAATTACAAGGAGTTGAGATATGATAGGTAAAGATTTAATATTAGATGGTGACTTGCTTGCTGATGGGTTTGAAGAATGTATTATTGGTGTAGCTAATATAGTTATTGATGGTGTTTCTGTCAGGAAAGTTATTTATGATTCTCAAGCCATGGTAGATCAGTTAGCTATGCAATTTCAAGAAGAGATCAATGGTAAACTTAGTGAGGAATTCAGAGATCCGCATGAGGAAGCACTAGAGTATTTGGAGTTTAATACTTTTAATGCATATGTAGGTGCTCAGACTCCGTTATATTTATGGGATTTTGGTCATGAAGATTAATGCTGCGGAGTTTCTTGAATATGTAAAGGGTTTCTACACAGGGGAACCATTGGAGACAGGTGGTACTAGTATACAAGGAGATGCAGCACCTGCTTTACGGATTATATCCAGTAATTTCGAGGAAGGAGATAAAATTCTTGATTATGGTGCTGGTAAATATGGAAGGAATGCAAAGTATTTAAGGGGTAATGGGTATAAAGTCTATGCTTATGACCCTTATAATGGTTCCGATGTAGATGGATGGGAAGGTGTGAGCAAGAAAGTACCTTCTTTTGAAAGGTTTGATGTGGTTTTTACTTGTTTTGTTCTTAATGTTGTTTCTGATAAAATTGAAAATTCTATTCTTAATGATACAAAAAAATTAGGTAAACAGGAATATCATATCACAAGGAATCAAGATATTTTTGAATCTGTGAAGAAAGCACTATCAAGAAAGGATAAAGTGGTTTATAATTTCTTTACAAAGAATTTTGCGGATAAAGAAGATATAGAAGCTTTTGAGTCCGGTAATTTATCTGATGATGTTATTATGGCTTTTTGTACTTACGGGGTTCAAACATCTAGAGGATTTCAGAGAATACCCTTTTTGGAAGATAAGGGCTACACCTTAAAGAAGAAAACATCCGGGTTTAAAATATATACAAAATAATTTTGTGATGAGTTATTTTTCGGGAGAAGGTTATGGAGAAGGACAAGTTTATTGAATTTCTGCTGACTGAACATAAAGACTCTACCAACCATGGAATTTTTAAAATTGATTACGGTTTTAAATTCTCATTTCTAGAAATGCCTGAAATTCAAAAAAAGAAGGAAGAGGGAGAGGAGGTACGGAGTGACCACTGTTGAAGACTTCAAAGAATGGTTTGATAAAGCACAGGATAATAAAGTCGCTATTACTGGTAAGTGTCATGATTGTGATGCTAAGGTAACTATCAATGGTGATTGGGACTTGGAGTCAGGTGAAGTTGTTATAGATGGAGATGGTTCTTATTATAAGATAGTAGATAGTAATTATAGTCATGTAATGCGCTTTTTTAAGTGTAATAAATGTTATGAGAAAGATCCTATTCTTAGAAATTATATGCCCACCGAAGTGTATAGCCGTGTTACAGGTTATCTTCGTCCTGTTAGTCAATGGAATCTTGGTAAACAATCTGAGCATGAAACAAGGCTTAATTTTGAGGTTAAGGAAAAATGCCAGGATGGGTTAAGCTGTAATTGTGGAGATGAAAAAGGTGATGAAGGGTGGGTTGGAGAAGAACCGAGACAAAGTTTATTAAAACGAATTTGGAAAAAAGTTTTTAGGAGGTAACGATGAAAAAAGCCCAAGATTTACTATTGAAACTAGGTGGTACAATAAAAGAAAGTGATGATAAAGATGATGAGAAGGACAAAGACCTAGTTCCTATTAACGAACCTGAAGAGGATAGTTATCCTGATCTTCATGTAGATGATGAGGAAGAGAAAGAGGATAAGCCTGATGAGTTTGCTCAGTCTGTTATTGATAAGTTTAAACACGCTAAGGACCCTGATGAAGATTTTGATGCAGAGCAGCTTGCAGCCGGTATTAAAGTAGAGATGGAGCATACAAATGATAAATGGGTAGCTGCATCAATAGCAAAGGCTCATCTTGTGGAATTTCCACCCCCTGCTGATTACTATAAAGCATTGGCAGAGATGGAGACTAAGTTGAAGAAGGAAGGAGAGAGTAAAAAGGAAGAGCCTAAAGAGCCTGAGAAGGAAAAAGAAGAACCAGAAAAGGACGAGGATGATGTTCCCAAATAGATATAATGAAATTTACAGGTCTTGTGCATTCCATATAGATGGTAATGTAATTGTTTTTGATTGTTTTCTTCCTGAGAATTCTTTTAGGTGGGGTTATTGGAGTAGGTTTTTTAAGGTATCCGAATCAGATATAATTGAATCTGAAGATACTACTTTGGAAGAGAGAATTAAGTATGTGCGTTTGGCTATTGATAGGGCATGGGAAGATAATCCCTGTTATATAGGTGATATAAAACTTAGATCGAGGATATATGAATAAAGCCCAACAATTACTGCAGATTATAGGAACCAATCCTGATCCTAACGGATTGGCTGCTGTGGCTGAGCTTACGGACAATATGGCTATTAATAAGGAAGGTATTGAAGATCAGATAGAGCTTCTTAGGAGTATACTGGGCAAGAAGCAAACAGGTAAGGATTCCCATGTTCAAGGAATGGCTAATATCGGGATTCTTAAATTGAATTATTAAGTATGGCGGTGCGTAGGAGATTTGAACTCCTGAAATCATGATAGACAGTCATA
>Ga0247841_10011280_pt1 | contig 11930 bp, 8 predicted proteins | sample LaCruzMarch2015__2_FD_192410 | JGI IMG/M metagenome (GOLD analysis project Ga0247841, IMG submission 192410) | Freshwater microbial communities from meromictic Lake La Cruz, Castile-La Mancha, Spain - LaCruzMarch2015_18m | ecosystem: Environmental > Aquatic > Freshwater > Lake | place: Spain...
TCATCACGAAGATGTAGCCGTCCTCGTCGATATAGCCCGCGTCACCGGACAGGTAGTAGCCCGGCTGGACGGCGAGGTAGGACTGGAAGTAGCGCTCCTCGTTGCCCCACAGGGTGGGCAGGCAGGCGGGCGGCAGCGGCAGTTTGATCATGATCCGGCCGATGTCGCCGGGCTTGACCGGTTCGCCGTTCTCATCCAGCACCTCGACGGCATAGCCGGGCACGGCCCGGGTGGGCGAGCCCGGCTTCACCGGCAGTTGCTCGATCCCCATGCAGTTGGCGGCGATGGCCCAACCGGTCTCGGTCTGCCACCAGTGGTCGATGACCGGAACCTTTAGGATCCGCTCGGCCCAGCCCAGGGTATCGGGATCGCAGCGCTCGCCGGCCAGGAACAGCGTCCGCAGGCTGCTGATGTCGTATTTCTTGACGTATTCCGCGTTGGGGTCGTCGCGCTTGATGGCGCGAAACGCCGTCGGGGCCGTGAAGAGCACCGAAACCTTGTGTTCCTGAACAACGCGCCAGAAGGCGCCGGCATCCGGGGTGCCGACCGGCTTGCCCTCGTAGACGATGGTGGTGCAGCCCATCAACAAGGGCGCGTAGACGATGTAGGAGTGGCCCACGACCCAGCCCACGTCGGACGCCGCCCAGTAAACCTCACCGGGTTTCACGCCATAGACGTTGCCCATGCTCCAGGCCAGCGCCACCGCATGTCCGCCGTTGTCGCGCACCACCCCCTTGGGCACCCCGGTGGTTCCTGAGGTATAGAGGATATAGAGCGGGTCGGTCGCCGCCACCGGGACGCAGTCGGCGGGTTGCGCCGCCGCCACCGCCTCGGCCCAGCCGATGTCGCGGCCTTCGACCAGGGTTCCGGGTCCTTGCGGGCGCTGGTAGATGATGCAGTGATCGGGCTTGTGGCTCGCCAGGTTGATCGCTTCGTCGAGCAGCGGCTTGTACTGGATGACCCGGGTGGTTTCGATGCCGCAGGAGCCGGCCACCATGACCTTCGGCTTGGCGTCGTTGATGCGGGTGGCGAGTTCCAGGGAGGAGAAACCGCCGAACACCACGGAGTGGATGGCGCCGATGCGGGCGCAGCCGAGCATGGCGATCACCGCCTCGGGGACCATCGGCATGTAGATGATGACCCGATCACCCTTGGTGACCCCGAGGTCACGCAGGGCTCCCGCGAAGTGGGACACCCGGTCCTGCAGTTGACGATAGGTGATGATCTCCTTGGAGTTGGTCACCGGGCTGTCGTGGATGATTGCCGGCTGGTCGCCGCGGGTCGCCACGTGGCGGTCGACGGCGTTGTAACAGGTGTTGAGTTCCGCTCCGCTGAACCAGCGGTAGAAGGGTGGGCGGGAATCGTCCAGCACGCGGTCCCAGGGCCGGATCCAGTCGATCAGGCCGGCGGCTTCGGCCCAGAAGCCATTGGGGTCGTTGATGGAGCGGTCATAGATAGCTTGGTAACCCATCGTTTTTTCCTCCGGTGGTCAGAACATGGCCTCGGCGCGGTGCGAGGCGTCTTCGTTTTGGGCGTCGCAACCCTAGCTGCTTCCGGGGGCGCTTGCAATGGTTCCGTCATCCACGGCATCCGCTGAATCCACTATTCGCGAAAGCCATTCCCGGCTATCCTGAACATCCGTGCGTCAGTGTGGCGTGGAAGCGCGGGGAAACTTGGGCCGCCTGCCGGTTGCCGCGGGCAGCATCCAGAGTCCGTGGGCGGTGTTCTGCCGGTCCGCGGCGGGTCGCTCGCCGCGTTCGACGACTTCGTCAACAGTTGGACCCACGGGTCCGCGGGGATATTGGTCAACACGTCATGTCTAGACCCGACCACGAACGACATCCGCGCATCGCTGCGCTGCGCAACCGCGAGCATGCCCCGTCCAGGTCGGTGACGGATTGGCGGCGTCAGTCGCCACCCGCTGCCCGCTGACCGCAATCGTGGGCAGCCCGCGGCGGGACAGAGCGAGGTCGGGGTTTCTGAGCCTGCGCTGGCAGGCGTTGATCGCACTGTCGCTGATCCTCTTGCTCGTCAATGGCGCACTCGCGCTCATGGCCTACCACCAATCGCTCGCTCAGTTCGAGCTCCAGCAATCGGGTGTCCGGGCGAACCAGGTTCGCCAATTGCGTGGATTGTTGGAGAACAACTACGAGGAGATGACCCGCCTGGTGAGCGTGGTGCGCACCCTGGGTCAGAATGCGCCGGCCGATACCCCGGGCGGCCGGGACTTCGGCGCGCGCTTGGCGCGCGGGCTCGAGAGCGAAGGGGCCTTGCTGGGATTGGAATGGGATATTCGTTTGGTGCTCTGGATCAACCCGGCCGGCGTGCCCGTGCTGATCTGGCCGGCGGATGCCCAGGCACCGGACGCCGCGCTGTTTGCCGGACTGCGGGGTGCCGATGAGGGCGTCGCGCGTCTGTTCATGTGTCGGCCCGAGTGCCTCCAGTTCCTGGCCGCGCCGATTCTCTGGGAGGGCGAGACCGGGGGGATATTGGTGCTTGGGCGCTCACTGGCCGATGCCTTGCTTGCCTTCAATGCCCTGACCGGGGCCGAGGTGGCCATCTTCACCGGCGCGGCCACGGACTCCGCGGACATGAGGACCGCGGTCCGTTATCCGGCGATGACCCATCCCAGCCGGACCGAACCGATCATTCACGCCATCGCCGCCGACCTCGCCGCCGCACCGAGCGGTGTCGCGGGTGGGGGCCAGCCCGTGCTCGGTGAGCTTGGCGGCCACTGGTTCGAGGTCTTTCGCGTCGATGCCTTGGCCCCCGGCATCAGCGCGCTCCTGGTGAATGACGTGACGGCCGAGCGCCAGGCGATCCAGGCGGCGACCGGCATCAGTATCCTGCTCGGTTTGGGTGGGTTGATCTTGTCGGGCTCACTGCTCTTCTGGGTCGCCCAATCCTCGGTCGGACGGTTGCAGCGGATCGCGGTCGCCTTGCCGCTCCTGGCCGATAATCGGTATCGGGAGCTGCGGGCACGGTTGCCCCCGGTTGGCGGCCGGCTGGCCCCGAAGGACGAACTGGATCAACTCAGCGAGACCGCCCAGGCGCTGACCGATCGGATGGAGCTGCTGCAGCGCGATCGGGAAGAGGCGGAAGCGCGGTTGGTGTGGTTGGCCGACCACGATCCCTTGACCCGCTTGTTCAACCGGCGGCGTTTCAACGATGACTTCAGCCGTGTACTGGATGCCGCATTGCGCTTCGGTCACCGCGGTGCCCTGCTGTTTCTCGATCTGGACCAGTTCAAGGATGTCAACGATCTGAGCGGGCACCAGGTCGGCGATCTAATGTTGCAGCGCGTCGGTGATCAGTTGGGCAAATTGGCGCATCCGAGCGATATCCTGGCCCGCCTGGGTGGGGACGAGTTTGCCTTGGTGCTTCCGGAATGCAACGCCGACACCGCCCTGGAGTATGCCGAACGGATCCAGGCCGCGGTGCGCTCCATCATTGTGCGTGAGCATGTCCGCGTCCACCGGGTCACCGCCAGTATCGGGATTGCCCTGTTCCCCGATCAGGGCCACGAGGCGCATGAACTCCTGGCGAATGCGGATCTCGCCATGTTCCAGGCGAAGGAGAAGGGTCGCGGACGCTGGCACCTGTTCTCCGCCGACGACCGCGCGCGCGAGCAGGCGGACGCCCGCGTCACCTGGCGGGACAAGATCGCCGAGGGCCTGCGCGAGGACCGCTTCGAACTGCACTTTCAGCCGATCGTCGATATCGCGAGCGGGACCGTGCAACATTGGGAAGCGCTGCTGCGTCTGCGCGACCCGCGCGGCGAATTGGTCTATCCGGATCGCTTCATCCCGGTCGCGGAGAAAACCGGTCAGATTCGGGCCATCGATCATTGGGTCCTGGCGCACGCCGTCACGCTGCTCGGCCTGGACCCGCGCCTGCGACTGGCGATCAATCTGTCGGGGAGCGCCATGGACGACGATTCGCTGCTGCCTGATGTCGAGCGCTTGCTTGCGGGGCACCGGGTGATGCCGACGCGTCTGGCCTTCGAGGTGACTGAAACCGCCGCGGTGGGGAGTCTCGCCAGGGCGACCGAGCTGATGCAGGGCATCCGGCAACTTGGTTGCCGCTTCGCGCTGGATGATTTTGGTACCGGTTACGCCTCCTACGCCTATTTGCGCAAGCTCCCGGTCGACGACGTCAAGATCGACGGCGCCTTTGTCCGTGATCTCGCAACCAACCGGGAGGACCGGATCTTCGTCAAGGCGATCACCGATATGGCTCACGGCATGGGGAAGCGGGTGATTGCGGAATATGTGGAGAACGCCGAAATCTACGCCGTCCTGAGCGAGCTTGGGGTCGACTGTGCGCAGGGCTATTATCTCGGCCGTCCGGCGCCCCATGCCGAATCCGTGGAGCTGCCGCGTCCACTGGCGGTGGCTTAGGCGATTTCCGGCAATCGCGCTGGTAACGAAACAAGAACCAAGTTAAGGTGATTTCCGGGAAACGATGTACCAACGTGTAGGGGCGACTTTAGTCGCCCCTAAAGCGATTTCCGTGAATAGGCATCCCGACTGCGCATGCGCAGAAAGCCTCTTGGGTTGTAGGGGCGAATGAATTCGCCCCTACACGGCGGTAGATGCTTTCCCGGAAATCACCTAAACACGAACATCATCGTTGTCGTTGTCGTTGTCGTAATCGGAGAAGCGATGTAATTTGTGGCCTTCATCATCCTTCCGGCCGTAGGGTGAGGGTGGACAAGCGCTGGCGCAGTCCACCGAATCCCGCGCCGCCGCTGGCGGACTGCGCTGCGCTTGTCCACCCTGCGATGTTCCGTGGCCGGAACCGTGATCAAGGTCGACCCTGTGGGAGCGGCGTCCCGCCGCGATGGGGTCGGGCGTGACACCGCAGCGTTCGAGATCACCGCGGCACTGCATCGCGGCGGGACGCCGCTCCACGGGGGCCATTCATTGTCCGGGGTGGCTGATGTTCCTTCCATGGCCGGAACCGGATACCACCCACCATCGGCTCGGATCTAGGTGCGACTGAAGCCGCACCTAACTTACCGGTACCCAAATTGTCGGAAATCGCCTTAATATCCGGAGGATGGTGATCATGACCGATGCGAAGGCAGGAATTCTCACGCGCCTGCGGGCGGCCCCGCCGCCCGCGGTCAGTGCGGCAGCCGCGTTCGCGGTTCGCCGTTTCGATTGGGACTCGGCCGAACGGCTGGCACGTTTCCAGGAGCGGCTGGAGGCGGTCCACGGCCAGGTGCAGCGGGTCGGCGCAGACTGGCCGCTGGTCTTGCATGACCTGTTGCGTCGGCGCGGGGTGACGAACCTGCTGTGCGGCGCCGGCGGACCCGTCGCGGCCGAGTTGCAAGGTGCCTGGCCCGTGTCGGCCGCCATCCGGCTGCAACCTTACGCGGAGCCGATCGAGCGCTGGCGGGGTGAGCTGTTCGATCAGGTCCAGGCGGGCTTTACCGGATGCCGCGGCGCGATTGCCGAGACCGGAACCCTGGTGCTGTGGTCGGATGTTCATGAGCCCCGGCTGCTCTCATTGGTGCCGCCGATCCATATCGTCCTGCTGGATGCCGGAACGATTTTCAGCACCTTTGCTGAATTGCTGGACGCCCAGGGCTGGGCTCGAAGCCTGCCGACCAACGCCTTGCTGATCACCGGCCCGTCCAAGTCCGCCGATATCGAGCAAACCCTGACCTACGGTGTGCATGGACCCAAGGAATTGATCGTGCTGGTGCTCGACGCGGGCCCTTGATCATCGTTCCGGCCATCGGCAAGCCGCCGGTGCTTCGAAGCGGCTGTAAGCCGCTGCTACGGCCGGAGCGACGATGCCTCTTTCTTTGTGGTCACGATGGGCGCATCTCCTCAGGATTCAGGCCGCCGCCGCGAAGCGCGCCGTCGGCGTCTGTTCCCCTGTCGGCGCCTGCAATTCCGCGATCATCGTAGCGACCAACTGCCGGGCCTTTGCCTGCAGCAGTAAGCGGGCCCTACGGGCTTGCGGACTCTCGTTGATGTCTTCGTCGCCCCGCTCCGAGTCGATGAGGCGCAGCAGCGCCAGCGCCTCTTCAATCATGGCGGCGCGCGTGCGTTCAGTGCTGTCAATTGGGTCGTTCATTGGATGCTCTGGCACGTGCCATAACGATGAGTTTAATCTTAACCCGGTCCTATGATGGGGTTGTGATGGCCGTCATACCCCTGCGTCGTGCCTCATGGGTTGGTCGGCATTCCGACGTCGGGTCGGTCCGCTGGTCCGCTGGTCCGCGGACGACAGCGCAGCGGCGGAGGCGTCCAGGTATTCATGGACAATGGCGAGCGCGCGCCCTTGACGCGCTGGCCGGTCTCTTGATTCATTACTTCAGAACGACTTCGACCGAGTCGATGGTTCCGTCGAAGGCGAAGGGTCGTCGATCGAAATAGTCGAGCGAAACCGGTGAGCCCAGGTCGGTACCCACATCGAGCGTCTCGCTTGCCGTGAAGGCGGCCGGGACGGTGCGCTTGACCGTGATCCGGGCGACCTCCTGACCGTCGACGCTGAGCACCACCTCCGCCGGGGCGCCGGGCTTGGCAATCGTCGTGTCCACTTCGATCCGGTGTGGTCCGGCCGGGAGCTTTTCCGGTGAGCGTGCCGTAGTGCGCTCGATGATCATCATGTTGTACTCGTAGACGAGGACGCCCCGGTCCAGGTACAGGGCGAGGCCCCCGGAGGCGCCGCCCAAGGCGTAGAGCACACCGGATGCGTCCGGTCCAAGGCTGGCGTCGATGCTGACATGATTGCTTTCGCGGCCGAGGCCAGGCGCCGTGAATTCCGGCATGCGGGTCGTGGTCGAGTCGAATTGCCAGCGCGTATAGGGTGTCTTGATGCGGTCCTCGGGGTGGAGGCGCAGCCAGATCCCCGCACCGATGGGGAAGACCTGGTTCTCCTGCGCTTGTTCGAGGAACAGCGCCTTCATCGCTTCAAGCCGCTCGGGTTCCTGCGCGGCCAGGTTTGCGGCCTGTGAGAAATCGGCGGCGAGATTGTAAAGCTCCCAGGGGTCCTGATTCGCGTCCCAGGTCGCGAGCCCGGGACTGACGGTGAGCCAGGGTGTCAGCGGGCCGAAGGTGCAGGCGTACCAGCCGTCCTGATAAAGGCCGCGGCTGCCGTTGTTGTCGAAATACTGGGTGAGCTTGCGGCTGGGTGCCTTGGCGTCCGCGAAGGTGTAGGCCATGCTGGTGCCGTCGATCGGGTCCTGGGCGAAGCCGTCTACGATCTGCGGCGGCTGGATATGCAGGAGGTCATAGATGGTCGGCGCGATGTCGTTGACGTGATGGAATTGGGGGCGCGGCGTCCGATCGGGCTGGATGCGCGCCGGCCAGGAGACGGCCAGCGGATTGCGCGTCCCACCGAAGTGCGAGGCGATCAGCTTGGTGTGCTGAAACGGCGTGTCGCCCGCCCAGGCCCAGCCGGCGTGATAGATGTTGTCCACCTTGGGGCCGCCGAGTGCGTCCAGGCCGCCGAGTTGATCCAACGCCGCGCGTTGCTGCGCCATGGTGTTGGGGATCTGGTTCTGCGCCAGCAGTTCGCTGATGCTCCCTTGCTGCCCCTCGGCGCTCGATCCGTTGTCGCCGAAGACGTAGAAAATAATGGTGTTGTCGCGCACGCCCAGGCGCTCCAGTTCGTCAATGACCCTGCCGGCCTGGGTGTCGACGTGCTCGACAAACCCGGCGAAGACCTCCATCAGCCGCCGCTGGAATGGCCGTTCGGACTCAGGGATGCTCTCCCAGGCCGGCATACTCGCTGCCCGCGGGGTGAGTTGCGTCGCCGCGGGAATCCAACCGAGCGCCTGCTGTTGCGCGAAGGTCCGCTCGCGCAGTTGATCCCAGCCGTTGTCGAATTGACCTTGATATTTATCCGCCCACTCCTTGAAGATGTGGTGCGGGCCGTGTCCCGCGCCCGGAGCCCAATACACGAAGAACGGCTTGTCGGGGGCAAAGGCGCGGTGCTTGCGCAGCCAGGTGATCGTCTGGTCCGCCAGATCTTCGCTCAGGTGGTAGCGCGCAGCGTGGGGCGGTTCAATCGGATTGAAGTTCTCGACCAGACGCGGCTCCCATTGGGACGTCTCGCCGGCCAGAAAACCATAGAAATAGTCGAAACCGATGCCCTCGCCGGTCGGCCAGAGGGTGAATGGACCCATGGCCGTGGTCTGGGTGGCTGGCGTATTGTGCCATTTGCCGAAGGCGGCGGTCGCATAGCCATAGTCCCCCAACACCTTCGCGAGTGTGGCCGAGGTCCGGGGGATCTCGCCGGTGTAACCGTCCCAGTCGACCGCCCGCTCGGCGATGGTGCCGGACCCCACCCGCTGGTGGTTGCGCCCGGTCAGCAGTGCCGCCCGTGTCGGCGAGCAGATCGCGGTAGTGTGAAAGGCGTTGTAACTGATGCCGGCGTTGGCGATACGCGAGAGGGTCGGCGTATGGATGGGGCCGCCATAGGTGTCCGCCAGGCCAAAGCCCACGTCATCGAGCAGGATGATAAGGATGTTGGGCGCATCGGCGGGCAGGTGGTTCGGTGCCGCCCGGCGGACCATCTTTGATTCCTGCGGGGTCGGGGCGGCGATGCTGGCCGAGGGGGGCGGCGGGAAGGGCAGCACCGAGCCGTCGTCGGGGGTCGCGCTCGGGGTTGCCGCCTGGGTTGCAGGGGGTACGAGGCCGCACAGGGCGGCTAGCAGAAGGGACTGGATCTTCATCGCTTTCGCATCTCCGGCAACTGAGGGTCGGTGGATTTCGGCCCAGTGTGGCAGCCAACTTAGCCGACTGCTTTGGGGCCTGTCTATGCGTTTGGCGCAAGGCTGGCGCACCACTGGGCGCTGGCTGCCGCCACAGACCCTTGCCGACTATAGCCATCGGACGTGATAACCGGACGTAGGGGCGGGTTTCAAACCCGCCCCTACTAAGGCTCTGTCCGGATATCAGCAACGAAGGCTATACTTGCCTGGGTGTCCGGCCACTGCTATCGTGATAGCATCTCTCATCTTGAGGAAATCACCCATGGCCCAAGTGCTGGTTCGCAATCTCGATCACGACGTGAAGGAGCATTTGCAGCAGCGTGCCCGTCGGCATGGACACAGCATGGAGGAGGAGATCCGCACCATCCTGCGGCAGACGCTGGTCGACGACAAGGCACCCACCTCCGGGCTGGGTTCGCGCATCGCTGCCCGCTTTCTCGGCCAGGGTTTGACGGAAGACCTGCCCGAGCTGCGCGGACAGGCGCCGCGACCGGCCACGTTCGAGCCGTGATCATCCTCGACACCAATGTGCTGTCCGCCCTGATGCGCGACGCGCCAGACGCCAGTGTCGTGGCCTGGCTGGACAGACAAGCGGCAACCTCGATCTGGATTACCAGCATCACCGTCTTCGAGATTCGGTTGGGTCTCGCCCTATTGCCGGACGGTCGGCGTCGGCGGCTACTCGAACAGGCGTTCGAGGGGCTCTTGGCCGAGGATCTGGACGGTCGCATCCTGAGCTTTGATGCAGTCGCGGCCAGCGAGGCCGCAACGCTTGCCGCACTCAGACAGCGGGGAGGGATCATCGTCGACATCCGCGACACCCAGATCGCCGGTATTGCGCTAGCCCGCCGGGCGTCCATCGCCACCCGCAATCTGCGGCATTTCAGTGGACTGGCAGTGCCCGTGGTCAGTCCGTGGGGCGAAGAATTAAACGATAACGATGCGCTGTCATAATGGCTCCGGGGTCACTCCATGCGCGTAGTCCGCAAACGCCGCGGCCGGTAGCGGCTGGCTGAACAGGTAACCCTGGCCGATACCGCACCCCTCGGCCGTAAGAAAGTCCGCCTGGGCCTGGGTCTCGACCCCTTCAGCGACCACACGCAACCCCAGTGTCCGGCCGAGCGCGATCACCGCGCGGGTCAGAGCACAGTCGTTAATGTTCGCCGGCAGGCCGGCGACGCAGGAGCGATCGATCTTGATCTCGCTCACTGCCAACCGGTTGAGGGTGGCCAAGGACGCATAACCAGTGCCGAAATCGTCGATGCCGACCGCGATTCCCGCGGCTTGCAGGCACTGAATCGTTGCGGCTGCCAAGTCCGGGTTGGTCATGATCCAGGTTTCGGTGATCTCCACCGCCAGGCCGCCGGGGGTCATACCCACCTCGCCACAGATGCCCGCAATGGTCGCGGCCAGGTTTGAGTTTTGGGTGTCACGGCCCGACAGGTTGACCCAGACGGCGGCATCCGTCAGCAACCCCTGATCCTGCCAGGCCTTCATCTGCGCGGCGGCGGTGCGTACCACCCAGGCGCTGAGCGGGACGATGAGCCCGATGGACTCCGCCAAGGGGATGAAGCGCCCTGGTTCGATCAGGCCGGCCACCGGGTGCTGCCAACGGATCAGCGCTTCGCAGCCGACGAGGCGGCCGGTCGCGAGCTCGACTTGGGATTGGTAGTGGGTCGTGCTCGGCGAGATGCGCCAGTTGCCGTTCACGCGCTTGGAGCTGGGCAGTCAGGTCCAGGTGCTCTGTGATGTCGCGCGAGCACTCGATCACGCCCAGGACCTCGCCCGTGTGGCTGAGCAGCCGCGAGCCGATGACCTCGATCCAATGGGTCCGTCCGTCCGCCCGCAGGTCGCGATGGACCACCTTCACCGATAGCCCGCCGGCCAGCACTTGCGGCACCGGGCAGGAATGCTCCGCACTGTCGCAGGGAGCGTCGCGGCCGTTACGGGCACTGTAGCGGATCAGCCCGCAGCGGCCCTCGGCCGGCATGTTCGCTGCCTGTCGTGCCGCCTGATTCATCAGCAGAAGCCGGCAATCGGTGCCGATGACGACGATGGGATCGCTGACCCCGTCGACGACCGACTGGAGGAAATGCCGCTCAGCAAGGAGCGCGGCGCGCGCCTGCGTGATCTCGGTGATGTCCGAGTTCTGAAGTTCCAGTTCAATCTGATGGACTTCCAGGTCATGGACCACGCCCGCGGGGTCGGCCGCGTTGGGTGCCTCGCGACGTAGCGCGGCGAGCAGCTCAGCCAGGATGCGGTCGGTCTGGTCGCGGAGAGGGGGCATGGTGGGTCCGTAGTGGGATGACATGACGCGTGACACTGGTTGGCAAATTCCGCCAATGGTCCTGGAAGGCTAAAGATGAAGCGCCGCTGACCGGATTGCCGGGGCCTCTTCCGCTGTTAAACCGCGCCGCTCCAGCAATCGTCGAGTCTGCCGGGGCCTATCCCATCCAAAAACATCGCATACCGCGCTGGGCGCGGTTTAGAAGCGAAACGAAAAGCTGATCGCCAGATTCTCGGTGTCGGCACCGATCACTTCCTGGGTGCGGCTGCCCACATAGGCGATCTTCACGCTGGAATGACGATTGATTGGAAGGCCCAGGCTGACACCGTAGAGCAGGTCGCCGCGGCGGTCGTGCTTCCTGATGCCGTCAACTCTGGACTCACCGCCGTCGGCGTAGTCGGCGCTGAGTGAGATCCACCATCCGGGGGTGAAGGTGCGCACCAGATGCGTCTGGAGCGCGTACAGCGGGTCCTGCGTGCGCTGGTGATCGCCCCGGAAGGCGTCATTGTCCGTGAACAGGTAGGCGGAGCCGGTGAGTTCCCAGGACCAGGGACCTCGGGTGTGCACGATCCCGAGTTCCGGACGGATGACGAACCGGTTCTCCCCGAGGTTGAGCAGTTTGTCCTTCAGGTATTCCCCCACCGGCAGCGTGACGGCGAGCGCCGCACCGACGACCGTGTTTACTGGGTGTGCGGCCGTATAGGCGCGGAAGGCGGTACCCCCGAGCGCCGGGCCGCCGAGCAGGTTGACCGAGAGACGTACCCTGGGATCGCCCGGCCCGCTGCGCCCGACACTGCGCCACTCGCCGTCCAACTGGCCCCGCCAGCGGGTCTCCCGCTGGGGCAGATGGACATCGACCCGCGCCGATTGACCCAGCAGGTCGAAGGCGTAGAGGTAGGACAGCAGGAA
>Ga0247841_10011281_pt1 | contig 11930 bp, 10 predicted proteins | sample LaCruzMarch2015__2_FD_192410 | JGI IMG/M metagenome (GOLD analysis project Ga0247841, IMG submission 192410) | Freshwater microbial communities from meromictic Lake La Cruz, Castile-La Mancha, Spain - LaCruzMarch2015_18m | ecosystem: Environmental > Aquatic > Freshwater > Lake | place: Spain...
CTGGTCCATGTATTCAGGGGGCAACTTCCTCTTCCCCTTCTACCTGACCATGGTCCAGGGCCTTTCAGCCAGTATGATCGGCTCCATCTTCCTGGTCGGCTCCATTGTTTACATCGTCACAAGCCTGTACATGGGACGGCTTTCCGACCGTATCGGCAGGCGCCTGCTGTGCTGCGCCGGCATGGTCTCGGCAACGATGGCACTGGTGTTCCTCGCACTGACACTTGGTCTGCCCTCCCTGATTCCCATGATTGTTTACTTAGCATGGATAGGGTTCTCCATGGGCACCTTTGTCTCGCCCAACAACAGCCTCATGCTGAGTTCCATACCGGCTGCAAACCAGGGCGAGGCATCTGCTGCCTCGAGGGCCATGCAGAACCTCGGGATGGTGCTGGGAGTGGCCATCTATGAGACGGTGTTTTCAGTTTTCATCCCCCGTGCTGACCTCAGCAGCGAGCAGTTGGTGGCAAGCGTGCCGGCAAACGTGCTGCTGATGGGCTTCAGCGCTGCATGCTTCGTAGGGGCAGCAATGTGTGTGGGAGCCCTGGTCCTGTCGTGGCTGGCCAGGGAAGAAAAGAATGCTTCTGCGGGGGAAGTCCCGGGGTCAATACCGATTTAACTGCCTTATTGTCTTTGCGAGGAGCGCAGCGAAGAAGCAATCTATCACCCGGATCGCCACGGCGACTGCGTCGCCTTGCGATGACAGTGTGACAAAAGGGGCGGGTTTAAAAACCCGCCCCTTGAATAACAGGTCCCATATATTTCCTACTTTATACGGAACTGGAATGGCCCGAAATTGTACTCTTTCTGGTTCTGGTTCTGGTTTTGTTCCGGCCCCGGTACCTGTTCCTGGCCATCGCCCTGGTTGAACTCATAATAGCCGGGCAGCTTGTCCGGCCACTCGCCCAGCTCTACAGGGACGGAAATCTTCTGGTCACCCCTCTGAACGGAGAGCGTTACCCTGTCACCCGGCTTCTTGCCGTTGAAGTATGAAAGCAGGTCATCAACCTTGGTTACGGCAATGTCATCAACAGCTGTGATGATATCCCCCCCTGCCGAGGGTTCGTTCTGCGCGCTCCTGCCACCCTCCACCAGACCGGCCTCCTCAGCAGGGCTGCCCGTCATGACGCCGACCACGTATACACCCCTGGTTGTTTTAAGGCCCAGAGTATCTGCCAGGTCATTGCTGACCGGCATACCCTCGATGCCAAGCCATGGAGTTTTAATCGTGCCGCCCTTGAGCAGTTCGGGCAACACTTTTTTAGCAGTGCTGATGGGAACAGCAAAGCCCACCCCGTTGGCGGCCGCCTCAATGGCCGTGTTGATGCCGATCACCTCACCGCGTGAATTGAGCAGCGGGCCACCGGAATTGCCCGGGTTGATGGCAGCGTCCGTCTGGATGATATCCGTCATATTGCGGCTTGTAGAGCCGGGTATGGACCGGCCGGTGCCGCTGATGATACCGACGGTAATGGAGCCCTGCAGGCCGAAGGGTGAACCCAGGGCCACGGCCATCTGGCCGGGCTTAACCGGGCTGGAATCAGCCAGCACCAGGTATGTCAGGGCGGGTATTTTAGAGGCATCGACCTGCAGCAGGGCCACGTCGTTGTTGGGATCTGAACCGATGACTTTGCCCTCCAGCTGGGTGCCGTCGCTCAGCACGACCTTAACGGTGGAGGCCTTGTCCACCACGTGGTTATTGGTGAGAATGTGTCCCTCTGCATCGATGATAAAACCGGACCCCTGCCCCCTCATCTTGGGGATATCCAGGCCAAAGGGGCCGAGTACCCTGGGAACGACCGTGGTCACGGATTCCACCTGTACCACGGCAGGTATGCACTTTTCATACAGCGAAATGGCTTTGGCTTCGTCGAAGAGGGGCGCCACCTGAACTGATGAAGACGAAGACGGCAGGCCAAGCGCACCCTGATCGGACAGTTTGGCCGGGGCCGCGGTGCTGCAGCCGGTGATGAGGAGCAGGGCAATAATCACGGCCGCGGCAAATACGCCTCCGCCTGAGCTCCAGCTACCAAAGATTTTGGACAAAAACATGTGTAAGCCTCCTGATATTTTGTACTGTTTAACAGGCCTAAAGGTTCTGCGGCCTCAAAAATATCTCGTAATAATAGGTGTTACCCGATTGTGGCTCTATGATGCGCTCGACGAGTTTATCCCCGAGGTTGACCTGCACCAGCCAGGTTTTCCCATCCAGTTGCAGCGGCACGACAGCCTGGGAAGCGGCCGGCGTGACCTTTATGATGGAACCACCGATAACCGACATATTGGAGACGGAGGAGAAGATGGGAAACACCCTGCCCACGCTTCCACCCCTGTCCATGATGCCTTTTACCCTGGGGTCTGACACGGCAATATTTACAGCCTGTTCGCGCGCGCTTTGCGCGAGCTCGGGCATAAAAAGTCCCTCGTAGCGCCTTGTGCTGACGACCGCCTTCACATTCATATCCACGTCAGCTTCAATAAAATCACCCATGCAGCGCCCGCAGACCACGCTGGCCATACCGTCCCTCACATCCACGCGAATGATGATGATCTCCCCCGTGCCGTTAAGGCGCTGCTGTATGCCGGGGTCATTTTTAACCACGTCCGCGGCTATGACCGAGGGTGCGGGAGCGGCAAGGTAAAAGGACAGGGAAAGCAGGGCAGCCACGATAAAGAGCGCCAGTCCGCTGGCGGCGGCCATCCTCCATGCCGGCGCACGCAGCCAGTCCAGCAGGCCATTGAATATGTTACGCTGGTAACCGGTTACCTGCCTGCCCGTGGCTGCACTGACATCACAGGCGCCCTCGAGCAATACCCTCCTCAGCCTGTCCCTGTGACCCGCTATGAGCAGCTCCGGCGGGCAGGCTTTTTCCAGGTTCCTGATGAGCGCTTCTTTTTTCATGATATGGTTCTTCCGTCCAATAATATAATGCCCTTTAGTTTAAAAGGTTGCATCAGCGCATTTTTTCCCTGAGCTTTTCAACTCCCCTGTGCAGGAGAGACTTGATGGTGCCCTCTTTCTTGCCCAGTATCTTCACCATCTCGCGTATCTTCTTCTTTTCAAAAAATTTAAGCGTTATGACCTCCTGGTAAATAACGGGCAGCTCGGAGATCTTCTTGTGGAGCAACATAAATTCCTCGTGCCGGCTGAGCTCCTCCTCCGCCTGGTTTACCTCGTCGGCATAGTCGCCGGTATCGGCCAGTTCAGCGATAGATTCTATACTGGCCACCCGCCTTCCGCCTTCCCTGCGGTAATGATCATTGATCTCGTTGCCGGCTATGCGGTAAAGCCAGGCTGCAAAAGGCACGTCCCGCCAGCGGTACTTCTTGATCTGGGAGAAAGCCTTGAGAAAGGTGACCGAGGTTATGTCTAGCGAGAGCTGGACGTTGGCCGTGCGTTTCAGGGCGTAATTGAATATACGCTTATAATAGATCTCGTACAGTTCGCCGAAGGCTTCCGGGGTATGCTGGGCGCGCTTTACGAGTTCCTCTTCCGATTTCAATTGACCGGGCGTGATTACAGAATCAGTCTTCATTGTGGCGGGCATTTAACACAGTTTAATGGATAACGCAACGGATGCAAAAAGGTTGCGGGGAAAAACAACCTGCAACGGAAGCAGGCTGCCGCCGTTTATAAGCGCTGCCCTGAACCCTATTAATCCGGGGTTACTTTTTCAGGGAATCGAGCGCTTTCTGCCATGCCTGGACCGTTGCGTAGGGCGTATTCTTGTTGAAGCCGATATACAGGTCGACCTTGTGTACAAAGACCGCCGCCTCGATGGCAGCCGGGTCGACGCCCGCCTTATTGGCCACCAGGTCCACATCCGCCCCTGTTCCCAGCCACAAATCTGCCTGTCCGGCCACCAGCTTATTAAGCCCATCTGCCGTAGAGTCGGCATAGATAAAATTAATAAACCCTTCCTGTGCGAGCTTCTGTTGACCTGCCTCATCTTTGACTACAGCGATGCCCTTAACCGTTTTTGCGTCATCCAGGCTGCTGGCCCGGATAGTCGAGCCCTTCTTGGCGTAGAGCCAGTTCTCGTAAGAACCTATGGGGCCCACCCACATGAAAAGATTTTCTCTTTCAGGCGTCCTGGCCATGGAATAAAGAGACGTATTCGGATCCACCAGCAACGTCTCGTAGGCCTTCGCCCAGGGAAGCACTTCTATGCTGATATTCTCTCCCAACTTGCTGATAATGGATTTGACTGTATCGGTTGAGGTACCCACCAGGTTACCCTGGGCGTCAGTATAATTGAAAGGCGGGTATTCCTCGGTCATGACCCGCAGCTTATTGGTCTGCACGGGGCTGCTACATGCTGTGATAAGCAGGATCCCGGCTATGATGACAAATATTAATCCTTTCATATCCCTTCCTCGGCAGTTTTTACCAAGATTATACACCAGTTTCAGCATTGTCAATAGCACGAATTGACAAAAGATATGCCGCGTCATATCTTTAAACAATATGAGAAAAATTTGGCGGATCGTTAGCGTATTAATCCTCGTATTTACAATATTCAGCTGTTTCCTCTTTCAGCCTAGTTCGATGTCTGCCGACGATCCCGCCTCCAAGATCAGCAGCAGCCTGATCATGGCTATAGATGCCAGGACAGCGCAGAGGCAGCCTCTTTTAAGCGGGGCATTGCAGGATCCGCTCCTGGACCCGTTCAATGTGAGCGTTTTTATCTACACTAACAGCAGGCCGGACGCTGCTCAGGAAGCGGACATGGCATCAGCCGGCGTTACTGCCTACGCGGATAGCTGGATACCGCCCGCCGGAACGCATCCGCTGGGATTTATTACGGCCACCGTCCCCATTGACAAGGTAAACGACCTGGCGGCTAAAAACTATGTCATCAGGTTGGACAGTGCAGAGCGTCAGTCATACCGCATGAACGACCTGGCAGCACACAATATCAAGGCCGCCGCCTTCTATTCCGGAGGATATACAGGCGCAGGCGTAAGGGTAGCAGTCATAGATGATGGGTTCGATACCACCAACCCCGATTTCCCGACCCCCAGATTTGCCAAAGATTACTGGAATTATCCCACTGCTATCGGAGACAACGTCATGTCACCCAGGGCCGGCGGCAGCGCCCATGGCACGCATGTATCCGGCAGCGTGCTGGGCAGGGGGACCCTCTCGGGCGGCACATACAAGGGCATTGCCAGCGGGGCGGACTTCGTGTTTATCAAGATTGGGAACAATATTAACGGCAGTGCCTCCGACGCGGCCATGTGCGGGGCCCTGAGGGATGCCGTTGACAGATACGGCGCCAACATAATCAGCATGAGCTTCGGCGGGTGGAGCCCGCATCACGACGGCACCGATGCCAACTGCCAGGCTGCCGACTACGCGGTCAGCAAGGGCGCCACGGTCTTTATATCGGCCGGCAACGAGGCTGATAAGGCCAGGCATTACAAAGGTACAGTGGCTGCGGGCGGCATCTCCGGTTTAATCCAGATTGATGTCACCGGTTCCAATGGTAACAACTGCACGCTGGCGCATAACCTGGTCTGGTATGACGGGTTGGGCGTGCACAACGAACTGGCCCTGCAGTACTTCGATTCCTCGTTCACCCCAATCGATACACAGTACTGGCCACGCCAGGAGAGCACCCGGGGCACAGAGCAGAGGTACTACAGTTGGGGATACCCTTTCAACTTCATACCTGCCGGGACCCAAACCTACTACGTAAAAATAGCCAATGCGTCAACAAAAAACCAGGAATTTCATTTATATTTCAATGGTTCTGCTGCGGACGGCGTTGCGGTAAAATTCGCCTCCCCCGACATATATTACACACTGGGCAGCCCGGGCGAGGCCGACAATGTTATTTGCGTCGGATCCTACAATAGCAGGTATTCATGGACCGACTACACGGGTGTATCATGGAATTACGGGGAGACGCTGGGCGGGGTGTCGAGTTTCAGCAGCCGGGGTCCGCGGGTTGATGCCGGCGCGCCCCAGAAACCCAACCTTATAGCCCCGGGCAGCGTCATCATATCCTGCCATGACAGTTCCAAGCCTTTAAATGCATATACCGTATCCAATAGTGGCAGCAGCGGCCTGCCGGCCAACTATTACGCCATGCAGGGCACCAGTATGGCCACGCCAGTGGTAGCCGGATCTGCCGCCCTGCTTATGCAGGCCTACCCGGGGTTGAAGGGCAAACCCGCCGAGCTCAAGAGGCTGCTCACACCGGACAATATACCCGACAATTCCTGGGGCTACGGCCTGATAGACCTGCAGAAGACAAAGGCCAGGGCGCCGCAATCGGCCGCTGTCCAGTCCGCCACCGGGCAGGGACAGGTCACATTCAACACAAATTCAGGCACCATAGGCCGCCTCAGCTCCACGGGCACCGGATCAGGCCCGCAGGGCGCAGGCACAGACACTTACACCTTCCCCTTCGGCCTTTTTTCATACTTTATCTCGGAGCTGTCGATCGGCGAAACCATACAGGTCACCGTTACACTGCCGGCGGCAGGCCCCACACAGTGGGTCAAAAGCACCGCCAACGGCTGGGAGCAGGTGCCGGTGATCTCGGTAAACGGCAATATCATGGTCATTCAGCTCACCGACGGGGGCATCGGCGATGACGACAGCACAGCCGAAGGCGATATCGAAGACCCGGGCGGGCCGGTGATTGTTTCATCAGCCATCGAAACCATGCCAACCGCTCCCATCCACTCTTCCTCCCCCTCAATGACCGTGACTCCCCCTGCACCTCCGGTCATCCTGCTCAATATCTCTGTACAGGGCGCCCGCCTCTCGACCACCTCGGTTTCACCCGGAAAGCCCGTCACTGTGACCGCCGATATAACCAATAAAAGCGCAGTCAACGGCAATAAGAGGGTCACGCTTTATGTAAATGGACAGGTGGAAACAACGCAGGGCGTAACCGTCAACAGTGGCAGTTCCACGCAATTGACTTTTAGCATTTCTCGCAACGAACCGGGTGATTACAGCGTCTACGTGGACGGTGTACCGGCCGGCAGCTTCAAGGTAGATGATTTGGCGGACTCCAACATCATCCTTATTATAAGCGGTGCACTGATATTGATTGCTTTGGTGTTGGGAGCTATATACTTCGTTGGGAGAAGGCCGAGTATCAACATTTAAATCAACCTCATCTTACCTCACTCTACTCTCTATATGACTCTCCCCATGATATTCCTCGGAGGAGGTGCAGGCTGTGGTTGGCTGAGGTGATACGTGGTGGGTGTTGGGCTGGGCTCGCCCAGAGCACGATCTTTTATCGGTGGTGGGGCATTATGGACAGTTCCCAAACTACTGTTTAAGAGCAAAAAGCTTATTCCGGCGCTACATCAATTACTGACAGGATGAGAACTTCACAGACCTGAAATGTCCCAGATGCAATGTTTTGCTGAATAGCATCCCGCCCACATTAACGCGAAAAAGCCAGGGGATATTATTCCGTTCTGGTCAGAGAATTGCCAGTTGAATTTTGACGGCTTCCTCAACCTTATGCATATCTTCCGGAGAGAGAGCGCCTGCCTTGCGAAAGAGTCGCGCCTTGCTTACGGTAGCCAGTTGATCTGCCATAGCCTTGCTTTCTTTTCCTTCGAAAATCACTGACGCCTCGCTGGGATAAAGCCTCTCCGTTTTGCTGCTTAAAGGTACAACCTGGACCCTGTTAAGAAATTTATTTGACGCGTCATTGCTAATAATAACGGCAGGGCGCTTCTTTTTAATCTCGCCACCGATGGAGGGATCAAAGTTGACCCACCAAACTTCACTCCGCTGCATTGTTCATATCCTCAAAAGTAATCTCTGCCCATTCCCTGGCTTCATTTTCCCTCTTTTTGTCCCGTGCCATTTTCGCATAGGCTGCTTCTAAATTAGGACGGACAACATGTGGCCTTACCAGGTCTTCTATAAACTTGCTTATTTTTCGCGGCCCGATTATTTTGCGAAGTCCTTCGTAAACCTCCGCATCTACTGTCAGGGTCAGTTTTTTCTGCATAATACATCTCCTTATACGTGTATTATACGTGTAGCCTCTGAGTATGTCAATAATAATTGACTGTTCCCGAACTCCTGTTTGATAGCAAAAAGCTAATTCCTGCGCTCAAGCAATGGCTCACATCAGCATTTCATCACTGGCTGTGCCACCGAGTTGCCAATTCATTCCGCGGGGGTTGCAGGCAGTATGCCAATCTGTTGCAGGAACGTAGCTAGATTCCAGTAGCCGGAGTATCGACGAATCCTGCCCGTGCCCAGTTCCGTGATTGAAACACCCCCTTACCGAGAACCTCTTGTTTGTGCTTGGTATACCTAGAACGTCACCGGTGTGAGTACCGCTCATTATCCACTCGGTGGCTCCCCAGTCACCGGCACTGAACTGAGATGTCAGCTCAAACTTTAAGTCACGGGAAAAGACGTACCAGCCAGCGAAGGATACCTTCAGTTCCTGCTTGCCGCGGTTGACCTTTCCGACGGCCACATCCTCGTAGACACAGTCATCTGTAAAGAAGGAAAGTACCTTGTCTACATCTTGGGAATTAATCGCTGCAATATAATCCTTCGCTAACTTTTCTGCATCAGTCGCCATCCCAACCTCCTTAATATTTACTACTTCAGTAGACACATACCAGGTACCCGCTTTACTTCGGGATTGGTGCAAAAACCTACTTGTGGCTCCACAACCTAAAACCTTCCCCAAAATTCCGTTGTTTCGTTAGTGAAGTTATCTTATGTCTATATGCCCTGATTGTAAATTTATGATGGGCAGAAAGGTGATAATATCGCCTTACTTGGTGGGCGATACTGGATTTGAACCAGTGACCCCCTGTGTGTAAGACAGATAGTTTTTACTTTTTACGATCGTATTAAAACACTTGTTTTAATTGGCAAAGTCATTATTTACTCGTATATCCCGTTTTACCCCGTTAAAATTCTGTGTGTTGGTTGGTAAAATGTTGGTAAATTTTGAAGGCTGACAATTCCAATGTGGTTTCAAAGCCTGGCACCCTGCCCCGTGGCAGGAACATTGTGCCGGTCAGCACGTCCATTAAGTGGACGGGTTATCGTGGCTGCTAATAAAATAAGCCCCCTGCCGTGAAAGTGCGGCAGGGGGCCATTATCGGAGGAGCCCGGGGAACACACCGGGCCCTATATCAAAAGCCGTCTTGCTCCCGGCTCGTGATATCTATACTATGGCTGATTTCGGAACGTCCACGCCGTAGCGGGAGTCCGAGAGGATAGCCAGGGCGGAGTAGTAGTTGTTGCCGCTGGCCGGAGCTGATAAGGTGACGCGCACGAAAGGATAAGCGGAGCTGAGTTCGGCGGATGCTATCTCAATAGCGAATACCGCGTTGTCGTCGCCGTCGGCGATAGCGAAGCCAGCGATGTCCTCGGCGGTCAATGCGCCCCAAACGTCCGATGTGGTCATTTTGCGATAATTGAAGGCCATCGCGACGGCGGAGCCGGGCACCGCGGTATCACATTTTTCGACTGTCAAAGTGCAGCCCTTCGTGTTCGTGCCCGTCATGATCACGATGGTTGCGTGGGCATATTTGGCCAGGGTGATGCAGTCCGTGGAGATCCCGCCGGACCCTATATCCTGGGGGGGTATCATCGGAATGATATGTTGCTGTCCGATCAAATTCATTTCAATACCTCGTAAAGTTTATTTTGTGCGGGGGGTTCAACGGATGAACACCCCCCCGCTGTATTTAGCTGCCGCGCTCCTCAAGAGTAACGCACCAGCTCAACGTTTCACCGTGGGCGGGAGATACAGGAGCGTCCCACATCCCCATACCATCACACCTGGCGATGACCCGGTAATCGATGGCATCCTCAGTCCAGCCGGGGCCAATGTTTTTATCCAGGATGATTTCCTGCCGGAGGCCGATGCAATACTTACTCAAGTCCACCAGGAGAATGTCGCCCAGGTCACCCAGGGCACTCATTTTCTCGCTGAATATGAGAGGGCGAGTCAGTAAATTCATACTGCCGTCTGCTGATTGCACGACTGCCGGCACAAATGAGGTGGCGCCCGCAGAAATAATCGCCATTGTGAGTAACTCGGGAATCAGAGTAGGATTAACAATCCAAACTGCGTTATTGAAACATGACGGGTGCAATCGTGACAACATGTTCACAGCATTTCCGTAGTTAAACGTATCTTCATCCTGTGCTGATTCTTTTGATACAGTTACCAGCGCCGGGTCGCTCATAACACCCAAAGGTTCACCTACGCCGCTGCCGGTTAGAAAAGCGCTATCCAGGTACCAGGACAGCGATTTTACCAAGGCGTCGGCCAGTTGGGAGTCGAAATTGATACCGTCCTGGCTCATTTCCCGTGATGCCTGGGTATAGACTGCGAGTTTCTTGCTCTTGAGCTCGATCTGGCGAAGCTTTGGTGTTTGCCTGGTGGCCGTTGCGCCCTCGGCAAGCCATACACCGGCGAATCCGCCGAACAGGCTACTGGTATGGTTTAAACCATCCCAGGAGGGGACGCGAAGGATATCGGAAGCCATTGGCCAAACAGTTGCGCGAGGTCTGACTATTTCCTGCTCAAGAGCGGCATCAATGATTTCGGCTGCATATTGGATAGGTACCGCGAATCCGCCGCCAGATGAGGAGCCTATGGTCATGATCTTGAGCCGCGGATCCGTGCGGCCACTTGTGACGATTTCCAGGTATTCGTTAAAGCTATGGAATCCGCCATTGTCGAGTTTAGCTTGGGGGAACATGCCCTGGAACGTCTTAGTCTTTGCTGGGCAGCTGGTCGCGACGGCGGGCCCGCCGGGATCATTTTTGCTGACGCTGCCTGTATAGCCGGTCGCGGCGTCAGCGTGCTGGCGTTCGTTCTGCAATTTGAGCGTTTCTTCGCGCTGTTTGACCAGTGCGGCGAGCTCTTCATTGAGCACTTTGATGGCGTTCATTTTGCTGGAATAATCACCCGGAAGGCTTTTTACCTTCATAATGTCGAGATCCTCGCCCGCAGCCCCAAAGATATCGTCGAGGACCGCCTTTTTGGCTTCTATAGCCTCATTAAGTTTTTTTATGTCCATGTTTTTAGTCTCCTATTGTGAATTTTTGCTGACAAGAAAAAAGCCCTGGCAATCCAGAGCTCAATAACAAACACTACTAAACGTATCTACTGCATGCGCAGACTTGCGGTGACAAGCGCCGCACGTTTAATTTAAGTGTGCTCTATAACTATTGTTTTGCTGACATCTATACATAATTTCTTTTGCTGACATTTTTCACGCGATGCTTGCCAGTGGTCTTCTATACTATAGCGACGAAGGAATTCGATAGCCATCCCCCTTGTAAATTATTTTGCTGCCCGTTCTAATATATTTTCTTATCCTTACTATGCTCTTTGGCATGGCAGCCGATACAGAGAGCGGTGAGATTGTTAAAGTCATTGTTCTTTGGGTCCCTGTCTTTATGATGCACAAGTGTCGCGGGTGTCACTCTGGGTAGGCAGCCGATACATAGCGGATGTTGTAATAAAAACAACTGACGTGTCTTAACCCATTGCGCATCATATCCGCGCTGAGTAGCAGATCCCCTGAGATCATTTAGCCCGCTGTGTGCGGCGCAGTAGTAGCCAGTCTTATTATCTACCAATTCCGGGCAGGATGAGTGCCGGCATGGGCGCCGTGGCTTATATGGGGACATTAAGTATAGCCCCTTTTGAAAGCGCACTGAGAGTCTTTTTTTATTATACTCCGCAAAATTGTCAGCTTTATTCTCTTAGACATAACCTTTTACTCCGAGTGAATTTATCCTGTCGAAGAGACGCTTATCCACCACTTCAGCGATCTGCTCCCCGTCCAGGTAGAGGTGTGTGTGGATCTCGTTGTTGCCCTGGGAGAGCTGCCCCAGGGGGATCACTGCCTCGGGCCCGGCCTCGCCTATCATGGCCAGGGTCGGGGAGCTGACG
>Ga0247841_10011282_pt1 | contig 11929 bp, 7 predicted proteins | sample LaCruzMarch2015__2_FD_192410 | JGI IMG/M metagenome (GOLD analysis project Ga0247841, IMG submission 192410) | Freshwater microbial communities from meromictic Lake La Cruz, Castile-La Mancha, Spain - LaCruzMarch2015_18m | ecosystem: Environmental > Aquatic > Freshwater > Lake | place: Spain...
CGGCCCCGGCACTAAAATCCTGCTTGGAAATTTCGATGGCGATAATAAAGATGATTTCGTCGTATATAATCCCACAACAGGAGAATTATGGTATTTCTACAGCAGCACCGGATTTGCTCTTAGTAATTCCATAAATATTGGACTTGTTCCATCAGACTCTATTCAACTGAGAGGAGATTATGACAATTATGAAAATTGTACTTCTAATGTGAGAAATATAACTTTAATCATAACTTATCCAAAAAATATTACTTATGATATTCATGTAACATCTATGAATTATACTATTGAATCTAAAGAAAAGAAGCTTCCATCCATAGACTATGCTGGTTCAAAACTTGATATTTCTCCCCAGGATAATTCAGCAGGCGTAGCCTGGGGATGTATGGGAACAGCTATTGGAGTAAATGCACAATCTGCTATTAATGGTTCTGCAAATACAGCAGCGATAGTAAATGGCTGTTCAGAAACAGGTGCAGCAAAAATATGTTCTGATCTAAGTTATGGCGGTTATTCTGACTGGTATTTGCCTGCAAAACAGCAGTTATCTGCAATGCAGATGAGTAAGAATAGTGTGGATAAGGGAAATTATTCAGCTGAATGGGTTAATTTTAGTTCTGTGTCTGGTTCTGATGAATACTGGTCATCTACTGAGATTTCTAGTGGCGTAAATCTTCCTGAGAACAGTGCTGTTGGTGTGAAATTTAACGCCGACCCGATAAACGCTTTAGACAATGCTTATAAGTCAAGTTATTTATTCCGTGTACGCTGTGTCCGTGATGAAATTACTTCATTAAATAGCCCATACTCTTGCAGGTATTCTATTAATGGAGCACCAACTATTCCCATAGTTTGCGGGACAAATATTGTCGGCATAACAAGCACCTATGGAACAAACGCTTGGCAAATTTGGGTAAATAATAATGCAGGAACTGAAGTTTCATCAAGTGTTAAATTTATTGATAATAATGGCAGTATTACAGATAATATACTTCCACTAATAGACTATAATACTCCACCAACAGAAACAGATAGAACTAATTTGAGAAGAACAAATATCCAGGTAAGTGTTAATGCTTCAGATAATGTGGCTTTATCTAGTATCACAATAAAATTGTACAACTCAACAAGAAATTTAATAAATTCAACATTGTTTTCAATCAGTTCAGCAAACAATGCAATTCGTTTTATTAACTTTACAAATTTAAATAACGGAGTTCATTATTTTGATGCAACTGCCTGCGATACTTCAAGCAACTGTGTTAACACTGTAACAAGGAATGTTACTATTGGATTAAACACACCGAGCATAATAATTACTTATCCGCAGAGTATAACTTATACTAGCAATGTAACTTCTATTAATTACACTATTAGCGGTCTTCTGCAAGCAGAAGAGAATGAGCTTCCATATGTCTATTATAATGGTTCAAAGTTGCATATTATGATTAACGATAGTTCGGCAAGTGCAAAATGGGGATGTTCTGGAACATCTATTCCAACTGCACAATCTGATACAAAAGGTTCTGCAAATACTGCAGCTATACTGGCTGGTTGCCTTGAACCAAATATTGCAGCAAGATTATGCTCTAATCTGGTTTATGGCGGATATTCTGATTGGTATTTGCCTGCAAAAGACCAGTTAACTAAGATTTATCAGCAATGGATTATTGATAATGTAACTAATATGACAAGTTGGACTGGTCTTACTTCTGTAATTTATTGGTCATCTACTGAGACTCCAACTAATCCGGAGATTGGCTCGTTTGTCGTTAAATTCAATGATGGAGAAATGGATTATGTCTATAAGGATTACAATACCCATGTACGCTGTGTCCGTGATGATACTCCATTAGTTGATAGTCAATCCTCTTGTTGGTATTCAACTGATAATGGTGTACACAATAATACAATTACCTGCGGAAACAACGTTAATGGTCTAACAAGTGAAATGAATGAATATAATACCTGGACAATTGGGGCAAGAAATGGTGCAGGAAAAGTAAATTCATCCAGCGCTACTTTCTTTGATAATCGCTCGTCCAGTATTAATGATACAACCTTCCCTGTAATAAATTTTGTCTCACCAACAGAAACACCGGGAATTATTAACAGAACAAGTATCCCTGTGAATATTAGTGCCTCAGATGATAGAGCTTTATCAAGTATAACTATAAATTTGTATAACTCAACGAGAAATTTAATAAATTCAACAACTAGTCGAATAACTAGTTCAGCATCTTCATTCTTTCTCAACTTTACAAACCTGGGCAATGGCACATATCATTTTAATGCAACTGCCTGCGACAAGGCAAACAACTGCAATAATTCCAGAACAAGAGGGATAATAATTAATACTTCTTCTCCTTGTATGAGTGATACAACGTTCCCCGTAATAAACTTTGTCTCACCAACAGAAACACCCGGAATTATTAACAGGACAAATATACTTGTGAATATTAGTGCTTCAGATAATTTCGAGCTAGATTACATAATAATCAGATTGTACAATTCAACAAGAAATTTAATAAATTCAACAATCGGATTAAATTCTCCTTACTTTTTTAATTTTACGAATAAGAGCAATGGAATTTATTACTTTAATGCAACAGCATGTGATATCTTTGATAACTGCGCTAGTACTGGAACAAGAGGAATAATAATTAATACCTCTTCTCCTACTATAGAGGATACAACCCCCCCAACAATCAGTTTTATTTCTCCAACAGAATTGGATGGAGCTACATTAAGCAGAACAAATATACATGTGAATATTAATGCTTTAGATAATGTATTTTTATCATATGTAACAATAAATTTTTACAACTCAACATCTTTAATTAGTTCAACATCGAATACAGCGGCGCCATATCTCATGAACTTTACAAACCTGCGTAATGGGACATATCATTTTAATGCTTTTGCTTACGATATTGCAGATAATTCTATGGGTTCTGGAACAAGAACAGTAACAATAGATACTTCTGCCGGACGAGACACAACCTCTCCGATAATAAATTTTGTCTCTCCAACAGATGATTCTTCAACATTAAACAGAAATTTTATAAGAGTGAATGTTACAGCAACAGATGCAAATTTTGCAAATATAACTGTTTATTTGTATAATTCTACTAAAAATATTGTTAATATGGTTTCATCATTAACAAGTCCATATTATATCGGACTTAGCGGTTTAAACAATGGAACATATTATTTAAACGCAACTGCCTGTGATACTCTAAACAATTGTGCCAGTACATTGACTAAAACAATAGTAATATCCACTTCTTTTATTGATACAACTGCGCCAAGCATAACCCTTATCAGTCCAGCAAATAATGCAATAAAAACTCGTTCTGCAACTATTTTTGATTACAGTGTTTCTGATTTGAGCAACATTGCCTCATGCACTTTGCTTGTCAAGAACAGCAATGGCTCTTTAAACAGCTATACTGCAGATTGGGTAGTTAAGTTCACTGAACAATCATTTACAAAATCGTTTGATGTAGGCAATTATGCATGGAATATAACTTGTATTGATTCTTTTGGGAATAATGCAACTTCTGAAACTAGAAATTTTGTCATAACAACTGTTCATTGCGGAAATCATATCTGTGAGGAGGATTGTTCTTCGTGTTCATCTGACTGTGGCTCTTGTGGTGGCTTGCATTGCGGTGATGACACATGCAACAATGGTGAAACTTCTTCAACTTGTTCGAGAGATTGCGGGGGCGTTGATATTATAGACGGATTTTTAGTTTATACAATACCTGCATCCGGACTTCAAAGCGGATATACTCAACAAGTGCCGGTGGACAGTACATTCAGATTTAAAATAGGGGCAAGTAATTGGTATACTGTTAAAGTGTTATCTCTTACTTCAAGTAGCGTTACAATACTTGTTCAAGGTCAAGGTTCGCCCCAAGTAGAAACATTAAATATTGGCGGAGAGAAAAAGTTTGAGCTTACAGGAGATAATAATTATGATATTTCTGCAAAATTAAACAGTATAATCGGAAATAAGGCAAGTATAACAATAAGGGCGACAACAGGAGCTGTTCCTATCATAATTCCTGTAACATGCACGCCAAACTGGAAGTGTGATTGGTCAGATTGCATTGGGGGAAAACAAACTAAACAATGCAGTGACGCAAATAACTGTGGTAAACAGGATGGCAAGCCTGCAGATGAAGAAAGAGACTGCAGCAGTGGATGGACAGCAGATCAATATCTAATTTTTTCTGCTGTTTTGGTTGGTTGTATTATTATACTCACAGTGATTATATTTCTTGTTTTATGGCTTGTTAAAAAAAAGAATAGTAAGAATAAACTTGTTCCATTGCATGAAACTAAACCTCCTTTTCTTTTGCATGAAGCTAAAAACTTCCCCATTTCTAATGAAGCAAAAATCTTTGTTTCCAATGCAAGGAAAAAAGGATATAAAGATAGTGAGATAAGGGCAATGTTTATCAAGAAAGGATGGAAAGGCAGCGATATTGATAAGTTGCTTTGGTAGGTCAAAAAAATTAAAATTTTTTTGGGATATAAATATTTTCCCAAGATTTATAAACAATTGTTAATTTCTTCTTTAGAGAAAAAAAAGAGAAAAATGGAACTTACAAACTTTTTCAGACCAAAAAATATCGCGCTGATAGGCGCTTCTGATCATCACGATAAGGTTGGAGGAGTTCTTATGAAGAAATTACAGGCGTTTAAAGGCGAGGTTATTCCTGTTAATCCTAAACATTCTGAAATTTTTGGATTTAAATGCTATGGTTCTGTTGGAGAGTATAAGGGAAAGATAGATCTTGCGATTATAGCAATACCTTCTGAATTTGTTCCTGACAGCATGAAAGAATGCGGAAAAAGGGGCATAAAAGAGGTTATAATCGTAACAGCTGGTTTTTCTGAAATTGGAAATTTTGATGGAGAGAAACAAATTTTAGATATTGCTGAAAAATATGGGATAAGATTTTTAGGACCCAATTGTTTTGGTGTTTTTAATTCTAGCAATAAATTAGACTGCACATTTTCTATGGCGACTCCTGGAGGGGGAGATATTGCTTTTATAAGCCAGAGCGGGGCATTATGGAGTTTTATTTCTGATTTTTCAATAGAAAAATTTGGATTTTCTGGATTTGCAAGCCTGGGGAATATGGCTGATTTGGATTTTTTTGATTTTGTAGAATATTTTTCAAAAGATGTGAAAACTAAATCAATCGTGCTTTATGTTGAGAAATTGAAAGAAGGAAAAAAGTTTATAGATGCTTGTAAGAAATGCAAAAAGCCGATTTTTGCAGTAAAATCTGGAACTTCAAAAGAAGGGGAGAAAGCTGCTTTTAGTCATACCGGAAGTTTGGCTACAGATTATGAAATTTATCGAGGAGCATTTAAACAAGCAGGAGTAGAGCTTTGTTCTGGTTTGGAGGAAGCTTTTGAGAAAGCATGTAAAATGGAGCTAGTTTCTGCTGTTAGAAGTAAGATAAACATTGGAAATAAAGTATTAATTATTACTAATGCCGGCGGAGCAGGCGCTCTTGTTTCTGATTATGTTTCTGAAAAAGGAATTAATCTTGTGAACTTGAATAAATTGAGTAATCCCTGGGATTTATTAGGAACCGCTAAGTCTGAAGATTATAAAAAAGCTCTTGAAATTGCTGATGAGAAAGAAATTGATTCTATCTTAGTCATAGTTACACCGCAGAGTATGACTGATTTGGAAAATACTGCAGAGGTTATTGTAGATTTTAAAAATAAGAGCAAGAAGAAGGTTATTGGTTTATTTTTAGGCGGGAAGAGTGTTGAGAGTTCTTTGGATATTTTGAAGAAAAATGGCATTTCATGCTTTGCTAATCTTTCTGAATTCAGATTTTCATTCTAATATATTACATATGTTCTAAAGTATATATTTTAATATAGATATTTTACTAGCTATATGGTTCTTGCAGCTTTCTGATATCTTCTTTTGTTTTTGCCGACGATAAAAGTGCTCTTATTTTTGATGCTCCCTCAAGCCCCTTTGTGAAGTTTATTGCCTGAAACTTTATCTGCTGGAAATTTAATTTGTATTTTTCAGCAAGTTGGAGATAATCTTTGAAATTTATTTTATTTTTAGGTTTTTTACCGGTTAATTCATAAAAAATATTGGGATTTCCTATTGCTTGTCTGCCAATCATAACAAAACTGAACTCTTCAAGAAGTTTGTCTGCTTCTTGTTTTGAATTTACATTCCCGGAATAGATTATCGGAAGTTTTGTAATTGTTTTTATCTTTTTTGCGAATTCCAGATCAGGTTCTCCTGAATAGCCTTGGGGCTGAGTTCTTGGGTGAAGAGCTATTGCATCACAATATTTTTCAGCAAGAACTATTATGTGTTTTATATCTGCCAAGTCTGATTTTCTTATTTTTATTGTGACTGGTTTTTTTGTGCTTGTTCTGATTATCCCCAATATTTCTGCTATTGTACTTATATTTTTCAGCATGAAAAAACCGGTTTTGCTTTTTTTTGCGTGAAGAGAAGGACAGCCAAGATTAAAATCCCATAAACTGCAGTTTTTATCATTCTTTTTTATGAACTCTTTCAGTCCGTTTGTTGTGTTGCAAGTCAGCTGGATTGCAGGTTTATCTTCGAGGTTTATTGGTTTTCTTGATTGAGGATTTGTCAATCCAGTATAAACTAAACCTGCGCCTGCTTTTTTGCATAATTCTCTGAAAGCTATGTCGTTTATCTCATGCATTGGCGCGAGAAAATAGGGATTTTTCAAAGTTAGGTTTCTGAGCTTATAGATTTTTTTCATGCATTATTAAGAAAAAGATATCAATTAATATACTTTTTGATATCATTCAAATTAGAAAACATAAACTCTGGCCTCTCTGATTCTAATTCTTCTTTTGTTCCGTAGCCAGTTAATATTCCTGCGGGATGCACTCCGGCTTTCCATGCAGCAGCTATTCCATCAGCAGTGTCATCTACATAAAGAACATTCTGTGGCTTTTCATCAAACGTTTCGCATGCAAGATGAATATGCTTTTCCTTATTTTCTGCATCTTGGAATGGGTAAGGGATGTCGGTTATAAGATTAAAACCAATAAGATTATTTATAAGGTCAGTTTTCTCATATCTGCTCAGAACTGCAATGTTCTTTTCCCTTTCTTTTAAATATCTGATAATTTCCTCTACTTGCGGGTATAACACCGGCCGATTTGATGTCGCTTTTTCTTGTTTATAAAACTCCCTGTACTTTTTTTCCATTTCTCTTGGATCTTTTATTGTCCCTCTGCTGATTAGAACTTGTATTGGATCTGAAGCTTCTCCAGACCCTTTCAGTCTCCCGCTATTGAGCAAAAGTCTTATTTCTTGTGACTCATTTTTTGATTCTTCTATTGTCCCATCTTTAATCAGATGGCCTCTCGGATTTGAAACTATTTCCGGGTTACCCAATATTCCCTGGTTGATTAAAAATACTATCGGGTCTGAATTTTTTTTGACTATCCATTCATACCAGCTCATGCCTTTATGCCCATATTCTCTGAGCGTTTTGTCTGTTGCAGCATGGGCTGCTTTTAAGTCATTGGCTATAACCCCTCCCCAATTAAATACTATCGTCTCTATTTTTCCAAAACGAGGAACAAATTCTCTGTTAATTGGGAATAGAAAATCTTTTTCCTTTAAACAATCAGGATTAACCTGTACAAAATAGGTATATTCTTCCTTTTTTGGCTTGCCGGTATCCAATAATTGCCCCCTGTCTTTATATGCTCTTATTTGAGAAAGCAAACCTTCTTCGCTTGAGAATCTTATAGTGGATGTTTCAAAATCTCTAGGCGATTCATGAGAAACATTTCTATTTTTTTTGAGTGTTTTATATCCCACTAGAACAAGTTTGTATTTTCCATCTCCTTGTTTTGCCATTGAAATTTGAGAGTCTGCATACTTCTCTTTAGCTTTATCCTTCAATCCGCCGAATATACTTAATAGTCCCATTTTACTACTATGTAATGTATACATTTAGCCTTTTTAAACTTGTCCGTTTTTGAATTTTTGTATAAAGCGGGGATATTGGCCATGGTCAGGTGCATTTACTATAACTATAACAAACCTTAAAAGCACAGCTTTTTTTCTTGATTTATGTGGAGTTTATTTGATAAAAAAAGAGAGTTAAAGCCGTTGGTTTTTTCTAACGGAAAAAACCAGCAGGATATTGTTAATGAAGCTGTTTCTGAAATAAATAAGGGCACAAAAATAGTATTTATTCATGGTGTTTGCGGTTCTGGAAAGAGTTCAATTGCTCTCAATATTGCAAAAGAGCTTGGAAGAGCAAGCATTATTGTTCCTATAAAAAATTTGCAGAGGCAATATGAAAATGATTATATGGGAAATAAATATGTTCTCAAAAATAACGGACAAAAACTTAAGATAAGCATGATTACAGGTAGAAATAACCATAAATGCCCATTTTACGAGGACAATCATGGAGAGATAAGCGAAGCAAGTACACGGGAAGTAAACACAAGTATCTATGATATTTTTAAGAAAAGAGAAGATGAAGAAGAACAGAGAAAACAAAAAAAAGATTTTTCATGTGATAATCCGATACTTCCATGTAAAATAGAGATAAAAGAAAAAAATATCAAGTTTTTGAAAAAGTATTATTTTGATAATCCGGATAAAAAAGATAATTCTTTATTAGATTTAAAATCAGCAAAAAGAATGGCTGTTGCTCCGGCATGCCCCTATTGGAGTCCGGTTTTTCCATCTGAATTAAAGATAGGATTTGATACGCAAAAAATAAAATACAACTCTATCAGCAGAGAGCAAACAATCTACCTGAGAAAAGAGGGTTGCCCGTATTATGAGCAATTTAGGGCGTATAAAGAAGCAGACGTTATAATATTCAACAGCAAGCAATATATTTTGGAAACGTATATAGGAAGAAAACCTGCAACAGATGTTGAGATAGTAGATGAATGTGATGAATTTTTAGATAACTTTGCAATAGAGGGATCTGTAAATTTAACCAGATTGAAGAATGAAGTTCTTTCTTTATTCTCCAAAGAACCGTCAAAAGAGGTTTTGATAAAAGAGATACTAGGTGTTGTTTTAGAGATAATAAAAGAAAGTCTTGATTCAAAAGATGAAGAGATAATTGCCCTTAAAAAGACTAAATTTTACGAGCTGATAAAAATATTTACTAAAAACGATTGTTTGGAGCTTGTGGATTATGATGAAGATTCTTATCTGGAGCATTGTTTTGAAGTATGCAATGAATTTAAAGAACTGATTGAGGACGGTTATCTTAGTTTTTATAAAGACAAAAAAAAGGGAGATGTTATTGCAAAATTAGTTACGATTAATCTGGAAAAAGTCTTTAAAATGCTTCTGGAAAAAAACAAAGCATTTGTTATGATGTCCGGAACTCTTCATTCAGAAAGAATTTTAAAGGAAATCTTTGGAATAAACGATTTTAAAATTATAGAAGCAGAAAAAGAAAATCTCGGAGCTATAACCCGAGTTTATACTGGAATGGAAAAAGATTTTAAGTTTGATAATTTTTTAAAGGGGATTGTAAGCAGAAAAGATTATCTTCTTGCCTTGGATAAATGCGTTGAAATGGCTAAAAGGCCAACAGTCGTACAGGTCAATAGTTTTCAAGACTTGCCTTCTGAGGCAGAAATATTTGATTTTGACATTCAACATTTGGTAAGCTCTGATAAGCTTATTGAAAGCCAGAAGAACGATAAACATGGAGATAATATCCATGAATTTAAATCAGGAAAGATAAAACTGCTTTTTACAACAAGATGCAACAGAGGAATAGACTTCCCATTTGAAATGTGCAATAGTGTTGTGATAACAAAATTTCCTTATCCAAATACTCAGTCGCTTTTTTGGAGAATATTAAAGAAAAATCGGCCCCTTATTTTCTGGGAATTTTACAAGGATAAAGCACACCGGGAGCTTCTTCAGAGGATATACCGCAGTGTTAGGGCAAAAGATGACCATATATTTCTTCTTTCTCCAGATATCAGGGTATTAAGAAGTGTGATTGCAGAGGGAAAAAGTAATGTTTAAATATACCTGTTCCTTTTATTTTTTATGGATTGGCTATTACTAGCTTTAGTGGTGATTGCATTGGTTGTTACATCTAAGCTCATACATTTTAAGCATGCTAAGCATAGGCTATTTACTGTTCTGATAATTTTATTAATTGCTTTTCTTATTTTTTCATTTACAAGTGTTATAAAAGGTCATTCAATTGATTTGAGAACTGCGCAGGGAATTTCTTCTGCTTCAAAAATCTATTTTTCTTGGTTTGTTCATGTTGCTGACAATGTAAAAGAAATTTCCGGAAATGTTATAAAAATGGATTGGATACCAAAAAATAATTCTATGACTGGCTCGGCTGCTTCCGGTTCTGGCGATGGCTGGTAAGGATAGTGGATTTGTTTATAGTAAAAGACATTAGTATTCTACCATTTTATTTGTCTTTTACTATCTAGTAAAGGCGCCGACCGGTAAATTAAAAGCGTCCTTTACTATAAGATAGTTTTATAAATTTAGATTAATATTTTTGCCTATGCCTCGGTAGCTCAGATAAACACAATATTTAAATACTCATTTCACCTTATAGAATTATGGTTGATTTTATAAAGTTTATCGATGATAAATCTAGACAAGAATTTTTTAATAATGTTAAAAAAGAGGCTAATAAAAACTGGAAACAGATAAGGCTTGATAACCAAATATCTCGGGGTTCTTTAGAGCGATATAGAAATGGTTCGGTTTCAATTCCAATTATAGTTTTCAATAAGTTCTTAAATTATTTGTCTAAGGAAGACAAATTAGTGGTTTCAAATCAAATCAAAATTATAAATTCTAAAGAATGGTTAATTCGTGGAGGTAAAAATGCTTATAAGAAAAATTATTCTATTTTTCAAGATGGTAGATTAAAAGGTTTGAAATCTATAAAACTTGGCAAAGGAAAACCTAAAAGCTTTGATTTTCCGAATTTTAAATTATCCAGAAATATCTGTGAATTTATTGGGGCATTTATAGGGGATGGTTTCTTTAATTGCTATAATAATAAGCTTTATCACATAGAATTTTCAGGAGATAGTAGGAGAGATCTTGAATATTATGCCCGGGTTATTATTCCGATTATAAAAAAAGAAATTTCTGAATTAAATCCCCATATCAGTTTTGTTAAAGATAAAAATACATTAAAAGTAAGATTTTTTTCTAAAAAATTATTTTGTTTTATAAAACAAGAGTTTGGTTTTAATCCGGGAGTTAAAACTTATACTGTTTCAATTCCTAAAAGAATATTCTCTGCAGGAGATGAATACATTCGTGCTACAATAAGAGGTATCTTTGATACTGATGGAACTATTTTCTTTGACAAGAGGAAGGGCTATAAAAGTCCTTATCCAAGAATAAGCTTGAATACTGCCAGTAATGCTTTATACATTCAATTAAAAGATTATCTATCTAAAGACTTTAAACTCTATTCCGGAAAATATAAAAACAGGGAAATTTATTTTATTGAAGTCTATGGTTTTAATAGCCTAAAGAAATGGATGTCTCAAATAGGCTTTTCTAATAGTAGACATTTAAATAAATTGCCACAGTAGCTTAGCAAGTGGAGCACGGCATTGGTAATGCCGAGGTCGAGAGTGCAAATCTCTCCTGTGGCTTTGAGATGGGAACTTACAAATGCATTGAATGCGATGAAATAATAGAGCATGAATGCTGCTGTGCAAAACATCATCTTGAGACAAAACATGGGGAGTTTGAATTGATGCATACTGATGTTAAATTGGTAATTAAGAGTTAGATAATCTCCATAAAAATATTTTCTTATCAAATTTACTTTCATAAAAACTGAAGAAAAAATTACTAAACTCCCCCCCGATTATACAAATATTTATA
>Ga0247841_10011283_pt1 | contig 11929 bp, 2 predicted proteins | sample LaCruzMarch2015__2_FD_192410 | JGI IMG/M metagenome (GOLD analysis project Ga0247841, IMG submission 192410) | Freshwater microbial communities from meromictic Lake La Cruz, Castile-La Mancha, Spain - LaCruzMarch2015_18m | ecosystem: Environmental > Aquatic > Freshwater > Lake | place: Spain...
ACCGCCCGCCGGACGGGCGCCTGGACCGTCGCACGCCTGGAATGGGCCTGGCACACCGTGCCCTTGAGTCATCCCGACGCCCCCGCCCTGGATTTGCTGGCGGCGATCGTCGGCCAGGGGCGCAGTTCGCGCCTGGCAAGGGAAATCAAGGACAACAAAAAGCTGGTCTCCCAGATTGATGCCTGGTCGTTCACTCCCCGCGAGGCCGGCCTTTTCGGCATCAGCGCCGTGTTCGATCCGACGAACGAGCCGGCGCTCACCCTGGCACTGGAAGGCGAAATGGCGCGCTATTCAACCACGCCGTTCAGTCCGGAGGAAATCGAAATGGCGCGTCGGCAGATGCTGACCGGGACGCTCACTGCATTCCAGACGATGCACGGCCAGGCCGACCAATTAGCCTCGGGCGAATTTTATGCCGGTACGCCCGCCTTCTTCCAGGTATACCTGCGGCGCCTGCGCGACGTAACCCCCGCCACCCTGACCGCCGTTGTGCGGGGCTACCTGACGCCGGACAACCTGACCAGGGCGGCGCTTCTGCCGGAAAATGCAGAATGCAGAATGCAGAATGTAGAAGGAAGAAGTCAGAGGTCAGCGGGCAGCGGGCAGCAAACATCGAACATCCAACATCGAACATCCAACGCCGAATTAAAAACGAAGAACGAAGAACCAAGAACCAATAACACCTCCACTCCGCAATCCGCAATTCTTAGTAGCGGCCTGGTTTTGTTGACGCGCGCGGACCACAAATTGCCCTTGGTTGATTTCTGTGTCGCCTGCGGCGGCGGAGTGTTATTTGAAAATGAAAGCAATAACGGCATTTCATCCCTGATGGCGGAGTTGATGACGCGCGGCACCGCGCGGCGTTCAGCCCAGGAAATTGCCGTCAAAGTGGAATCTCGCGGCGGGAGTTTTTCGGCGTTTGCGGGGCAAAACAGCTTTGGCCTGAGAGCGCGCTGTCTGAAGGAAGACGCCGGGACTTTTATGGACCTGCTGGCGGATTGCCTGCTGAATCCCGCTTTTGCGACAGATGAAATGGCAAAACAAAAGACAATCCAATTGGCCGCAATCAGGCAACAGCGCGAATCACCCATGTTCCTTGCCCAGGAAGCTCTGCGCCAGGTCCTGTTTCCAGGGCATCCCTATCGCTTCAGCCCTGAGGGGACGAGCACCTCAGTCCAGGCGTTGTCCAGACAAGCTTTACGGGACTATCATGCCAAAACGGTGGTAAGCAGCAACGCCGTACTGGCCATTTTCGGCGACATCACGTTCAACGACGCCCGCGGCCTGGCCGAGCGGTTTCTGGGCCGGTTTCCCGCGAGAGCGCGTCCGGCGCTGGAACACGGAGCGGCCCAGCCGATCTTGCCTCAGCAGGTGGCCCGCACGGTTCCCAAAGAGCAAGCCATCATATTGACCGGGTTTCCGGGAATTGATGTAAAAGATCCCCGCCGCGACGCGCTCGCTATTCTTCAGGAAGCCATGAATGGACTTTCCTCCGATCTCATGACACGCATTCGGGATGAGCAGGGCCTGGCATATTACACCGGCATCCTGCAAAGGCCGGGTGTGGATCCGGGATTCCTGGCGCTTTATGCGGGCACGCATACGGGCGCGGTGGACCGCGTCCAGGCGCTGATGCAGGCGGAAGTAAGCAGGGTGACAACCCAGGGCTTGCGCGCAGAGGAGTTTGAGCGGGCACGGGCGCAACTTATCGCCGATCATCAGCAAAGCCTGCAACTGAATGGGGAAGTCGCCCTCGAATGCACCCTCGACGAGTTGTACGGCCTGGGCTATGGTTACAGTTTCGCGCTCACCGAGCGCCTACAGGCGCTGACAGCGGAAGACGTCCGCAAAGCCGCAGCGGCGTTGCTTGTCACTGATAAATGTGCAACCATAGTGGTGCGTCCGGACAAATCGAATGCAGAATTAGGAATGCAGAATGCAGAATGAATACAGGAACCTTTCTGCTTTGTTTCCACGAGTCAATTTAGGGAAAAACATTGCGCTTAACAATCGCCGATTTCCGCGTTAGCGGATGCTACCGTGTGTCGAATTCGGGTGTCCGCGGAGTGGACTTCGAAAAAACAAGGCCAGCTTGGGCTGGATGCGGGTGCGCCGCGCGCAGCGCTATACTTGTGTATGCGCAAGCGCGGGAAACCCGCAGGTAGCCCAAGATCGCCGTAGATTTTTTCGAACCGAATTCGATCACACTGCCGGGAATGAAACATCATCATTCGAAAGGAAACCAACGATGAACGAATCCAAGCCTGATATCAACAAGGTCCTCTTCATGCACCTGGTCTCGATGCTGGCAATGTCGGCGATTCAGCAGATGGGCAAGCTGGTGGATCCAAACACCGGCAAGGCGGAAACCAACCTGGAGGCCGCCCAGGCCACCATTGACATGCTGGACATGCTGGAAGCCAGGACGCGCGGCAATCTGGACGCCGAGGAGACCAGGCTGCTCAAAGACACGCTGATGAGCCTTAAGATGAACTACGTGGAAAGCCAGGACAAGAAGACCGAGGTCAGAGATCAGAAGTCAGAGATCAGGGACCAGAAAGCGGATGGCGGAAGCAGTGAAGAGAAGCAAACGTCGCACAACGTGGCGCAAGACGTCGTAAACCAGAAGAAGGAAAACAAAAATTCAGCAAGCACGGACGACGAGAAGACACCGAAGTATCACAAGAAGTACGAATAAAGCGTTCTTGGTTAGCTGGATTTCTGATTGCTGATCTCTGACCGCTGACTTCTGACCTCTGGCTTCAGTTCGCCACCGCGGCTACATCGGCTTCGTTGCCGCCTTCCTCGACGTATGTGGCCTTCATGGAGCGACCGGTCAATGAAGTCGCGCTGGTGAGCGTTCCCTGCAGGACGCCGACCAGCGTCACGTTGTACCCCTGCGAAACGCCCGTGGCACTGAACTGGGCCGTCACCGGCCCGGATGTCGGCAAAACAGTCGTAGAACTATTGGCATCGATCGGTTCCCCGCCCGTGGTGCGCACGGTGCCCATGGTGCCATCATACGTGGCGCCGTTACTGTCCGTGATCTGAAGCTTATTGCCCGTCTGATATATCACAAACGAATAAATGGCCTTCCCGTGATTGCCGGGCTGCTGCGACACGCTGACATATCGTTGATAGGTGGCCAATATCTGGGTTCCGCTGGCCAACGGCGCCGGGAAGTTCAGCGCCCAGGCGCGGGTACTATATGTCATCGAACCGTAGGATCCATCCGCCGGCGTAACCGCCAACGCAACCGTGTCGGCCGTGGCGCTGGCGCTGTCCGTAAAGCGATAGCCGCCGATGGTGAAAATAGTCAGCGACCCGCGTATGGGTGAATAGCCGGTTTGTCCGTTGAAGGCGGTGAGCGTGCCGTCCCCCACGGCCAGGTACTCGCTCGAAACCGTATTGGTGGTGACCGAGTTGGTGTCGCCGAACGGGCGCACCAGCACGCCGCCATCCGCGGCCTTGTAGGAACCGCTGAAGTCCACCCAGTTGCCGCTGTCATCCCACGAACTGACGCCGCTGCCCGCCGTCCACTCGCAACCGGTAAAGGCAAGCACGCAACAGGTTAGACTGATGAACTGTAATAATATTTTCATTTGGGCTCCCATTTATTAATGCAGAATGCAGAAACATTTTCCACCAATACGCCGTTTCATCGAGCTCTTTCAGGCAATCTCCCATTTTAGAAACAAATTCTGAATTAGGTCCGGCCATGGCCGGACAACTTTGCCGTTCTATCCACCAAAGGCGGACAAGTCGAACGGCCTCTACAACGGATGCTGGCCCGCCTGCAATCCGTCAGCCGACGGATAGCACTGCGGGCAGGTGTAGCGGCGGTTCGATAGAACCGCTATACATCCTGCATTTTCCTTATTATCTTCCTTTCGTGATCGGCAACTCACCCAGCCCGCCGAAGCGGTACTCGTGATAAGCGCCCCAGCAGTAGATACACCATATTCCGGTATTCGTGTCGTAAACGGCCAAGTCCGTGCGGCCATCGCCATCGTAATCGCCCGGCACGGCCACACACCCGGGCCAGCCGAAGCCACCCCCCCCAAACTTGCCGGCCATGGTGAACAGCATCCAACGCCCGGTGGATTCATTGAACACGCAGATATCGTTGCGGCCATCGCCATCGTAATCGCCCGGCACGGGCGTCCAGGCCGGCCCGCCCAGCCCGCCGCCGCAAACGTTCCAAGTCTTGTAATACTTATGGTAACAACCGACCATCCAGCGGCCCGTGGCGGGCGCATACACGGCATAGTCGGTGGCGCCGTCACCGTTGTAGTCGCCCGGCACCGGTATCATCCCGGGTCCGCCAAACTTGCCGGTAAACATCCTGCCGCTCGGGATATTGTAAGTATACCAGAGACTGTTGGCGGTATCATATACGGCCAATTCCGTGTGCCCATCGCCATCGTAATCGCCCGGCACCGGCACCATGGAAGCGTTGCCGAACCCGCCGCCCGCAGCCCTGCCGCTCTGCGTAAAGTAGACGGTCCAACGGCCCTTGTCGTAGAACGAGAAATCGGTGCATCCGTCACCGTCATAATCGCCCACCAGCGGCTGGGCTTGCTGATTAATCCCGAACGTCAGCGCACTGGCGTGGCCGGCCATGGTGCTATAGCTCCAGATCCTGGCGCTGGAATCGTAAACCCCGAGATCACTGCGACCATCGCCGTCGTAATCGCCCGGGCTGGGGGCGGCGTCAAAGCACATCGGCTGATAATTCCAGCGAGAAACGGGGTTGTCGTTCGAATTCAGCGGATTGGTATGGTAGCGCAACAGCTCGGCGCCGTCGGAGTAGCCGTCGCTATCCGTATCCCGCACATTGGGATTGAGCACCGTGCCCGCCGAATTTGCGCTCGTGCCAAATCCAAATGCCACGCCGTTGTAATGCGCCTCAAAGCCATCGGACAAACCATCGCCGTCCGTATCCCAGCAGGCCGGATTCAGGATGACGCCGTCCCTGATATACTCATCCAGGTTAGTTTCGCCGTCACCGTCGTAGTCCATGTCGCCGGTCTGGTCCAGGTTGCCGAAATAATACATCTCCCAGGCATCGGGCAATTCATCGTTGTCGGTATTCTTGTCGCGGATGATGATCTTGGCATCCGACAAAAACTGCTTATCGGTGAGATCCACCAATCCGGCCTGGTAGAAATTATTCGGATCGCGGTAGAAACCGGTCGACTCCCAGACATCCAGCTGGCTGTTGGCGCCCAGGCCGCCGGCGACGGAAATATCCAAAAAGGCGCGCACATAATAGGCGCCCGGTTCCAGGCCGCGCAGGGTATAGGAGTAGTTTGTTATGCCGGTGCTGGCCGGCGGCGTCAGCGTCATACGCGCCACGGGCGCCCCACCAAAGCCGCGATTATCATAGGCTTCCACGATGATCTTCGTGGCCGGCGCCTTGCCGAAGTAAGAGATATCGCCGGAAACCCAGCACGAATTGGTGGCGGATAGATTCACATTAAAGGTCTGCCAATCCGACCAGGCGCTTTCACCCTGGGGCGTCCAGCCGGCCACGCGCCAGTAATAGACGCCATTGCCCCAATCATTGGCATACTCATCCATCCAGCCGCGGTAAATGCGCTGTTCATCCATCCACGGCGCGCGGATATATTTATCGGTCACGAGTGTGCCGGTCGTGGCGCCCCGCGTGATTTGCATATGCGCCATTGGGCAGTTCAGGTCCATCGTCCAGGCAAACTGGTTGCGTGAATAATAGAGCATGGCGCCGCGCGGATAGATAAGCGTGGGCTTCGCCAGGCTGGCGGGCCAGTTGACACTGAACGTGCCTTTCTGCGTGCCCATCCACCACTGGTAGGTGCCGGCCATGAGACCCTCAATCCCTTGCAACTGGAAATCCCATTCATGGAAATAGTTGCGCGGATACACCATTGCGCGGGTTAAAATGTTCGGCGCGCCGCTTTCGCTGAGCTTGTTAATGATCACCGGGTAAGCTCCCGTGTTCGCCACGGCCGTCCAGTTGAACCGGCCGAAGCCCGGGCGCGTATCGGTCAACAGGACCCGAATACCCGATATGCTGGAATAAGAGAGATAAGACGGCTGGTCATCCATAATGCCCATCGGCTCGTTAGCATTAAAGGACCCATCGCCGCTGGTATCCATCAAGGCCAGCACATAGAAGTCGCCTTCCTTGAACCCTTCAAGCGAGAAGGCGGCGGCGTTGCGATTCACAAAACTGTATTGAACGCTGACGTTGGCGCCCGCCGCCGGCACCGCCGAGGAAGCCCATATGAGTGTGAATCGGCCGCTGACGTAGCTAAGGTTGGCGGCGTAGTCCGTGCCGGGCCCGGAATAGGTATAGGCTTCCGGCCCGGTAAAAGTATAGGAAACAAACATGCCGTTGGTAAGCGCCGCCGAAATACGGACAACGGTTGCCACGTCAATGGGCGCAATCGGCAATCTGCCGGTGAAGGTCAGGGTCCCGTTGGCCTGGCCGACCACTTCGGACACCAGCGAATCCGTGCCGACCTTGGTAATCTGCGGCACACCATCCATGGCATTGGTTTCATAGGCATAGAACCGGAGCATACCGGTGCGGTTGCCGTAATAATTAGCGTCTCCAACTACTATCGGCTGGGGATAATCGTATTTATTGTTCGGGGCGGTGCCGCCCTGGTATTCGGCATAGTTGCTCCAGCCGTCGCCATCCAGGTCCAGGTTGGCATCGTATTTCTGGGGATCCAAGCCGTTCAGGCTTTCCCAGACATCCGGCATGCCGTCGCCATCCATATAAATTTCACCCAGGGTGCGGGTATAGGGTCCCGAGTGGTAGTCGTAGTCGCCAATACCGGGATAGGTTTCTCCACTGAACGGGTCCGTACCGGCCAGGTATTCCGCCAGGTTATTGAGCCCGTCATTGTCCGGATCGCCCCATTTGCCGTTATCGCCGACGGCAGAATTGGGATCGAGGCCGTAAAGCTGTTCCCACCAGTCCGGCAAGCAGTCGCCATCGGTATCGGTTGAATCGGGGTCGTCGGGGTCAAGGGCGCCCAGCCAGGAATTGGTCTTCAGCCCCTGTGCGTAGCCGTACAACGTCAGACCGCGTCCCATCTCATGACCAACGTACGTCCAATGCGTGAAATTATAGGGATTTGCGCTGTTCCGGAAATCATCGGGCAATACGATTCCCAGATAATTAGTAGTGGAAATGCCATAAGTATCGGGCGTGCCGTTGGTGGCGACCGGCACGCCATCGATCACGCGCGTATCCAGCGGCGGCATGCGCGGAATATTTTTTACGCGATCCCGGGCTACCACCAGATAATTAGTATATACGAGCGAAGGATTCCATGACGCAAAAGCAGGCCGATTAGCGGGGAAACCGCTCGGACGGATTCCTTCCACCTTCGGATCAGGAAGTTCAGCGAACCGGTAATAGGCGAACAGGTTGTTGGTGCCCTCAAGATAGGGGTTGTTACCCCCTAATATAGTCCCGACTTCGGCAGGCAACAACCGGCGATTTTTCCTGGCCCTGATATCGCCCGCGGTCAGCACGCGGTCCCACACGCGCACCTCGGAAATGCAACCGGCAAAAAACTTCTCGGGATCCGCCCCACCATCATTTACCCCGCGGGCGCCGACGCTTAACCAGGCATTGTCATGCCACTGATCGTAATCCCCCGTAATTCCCCGCGCGGGCACCTCGGTGGTGGGATGCGTAGCGCTGACTTCCCCGTTGACATACAAGGTCAAATTTGCCCCGTCAAACACGCCCGCCAGGTGCGCCCATGTGTTCGCCTGTAATATACCCACGCGCGCCGATATCGCCCGGTGCGTGGTGTATCCGCTTACACCATGGAATAAAACATACGGCATGCCGCTGGCACTTATGCCAAGCTGGAAGTTCGCCAGAGCCAGGTCGACAAAGTCGCCATCCGGAGTTTCAACCTCATGCGCGGATGCTTTTTCGACAACAACCTGATCGTTCACCGTAATCAAACGCGATGGCCGCACCCAGGCCTCAACGGTAAACCTGGTGAAATCACCGTAGGGCGACCATACGTGCGAGACTCCGTAGGAATTTGTGCCATCCAGCCACAGCACACGATTTTTTATCGGGCTCTCGTCATTTAAGGGATCCGTGCCGGGCACCGAGTTCGTTCCCTCCCGGTACCCGGTGGATTCATTGAAGTCGCCGAGCATGTCATTATCCGTGTCAAAGCCTTCCGTCATGGCCGCCACCCTGAACGGTTGAATCGAATCGTTCCAACGGTAGGTTAAACCTCCTCCAAAACCAAGCGCGCCCCATCCGGTAAGCAAAGGCGTGTTATCCCGGGTAAAATTCCGCCCGATAAAATTATAATTAGCATCTCCCCAGGATGCATCCGTCCTGTAGAGCGGCGACGGACAAGTGTGCAGAAGGGATCGGTCCATATAGTAATGATACTCCGAAAAATTCACCTGGCCATCGCCATCCGGATCCATGCCGACCAACCCGAAATTATGCGGGCCGACGAGATTCCGCACCATCGCGACCTTCAAATCCATACTAGCATCAGGAACCGCCCGAATGGCACGATAGTAAGTAACAAGATCCATAACGATAGCAAAAGGACCGGCCGGAAACCCTGAAATCGCCTGCGTCAACCCCACCTGGTTGCCGAGATGGGTCGGATCGGCGTCAGTCGAACCCGTTATAAACCATGAGGAATACGCCTTATTCCAAACGCCAAAAACCCGGTCTTGATATCCACGAATCGGATCAAGGCAGTGGAATACCTCCCAAAAATCATCCATCCCGTCGGAATCCGAATCGGTCGGATCTGGCTTTGGGGAGCCGGTAAGCACATGCTTGGTACTTGCCAGAGTCGTATGGTAGTTGCGACAACCCAGACTGCTGTGCGCCGGGAAATTGGTTCGCAAGTTGTTCAGATTGGTTATCGCGCCATTTGCGTAAAGGAACGAGGGGCAGGTCATGAAATCCGGCGGCAAGAACCAGCGCGTGTCCACGGTATCAGAGCCAAACGTGGTGTACTGATCGTTAGTTGGCGCCGCTTGCCACGACGGGTTCCAATTCATGTAACGCCGGGCTATAAATTTAATGCCAACAGGCGGGTTCCATGACGGATCGCAATCCATCCATTCCGGCACCGTGCCGGTCCAATATTCCTGCCAATTAAGGAGCCCATCGTAATCGGAATCCAGGTTTGAATCCCTTGCCAACGGGTCGGTGCCGGCATACACTTCCCACCCATCCGGAAGTCCATCCCCAGACGGTGACCCATACCTATCCGTATCCACATCCGTTGGATTACTGTGCGAAGAAAATTCGCCAATGTTAGTAGTAGTAGAAGACAACGAATCAGACGCATCGAAGGTCCACTCAACCTGCTCATAACCATCCACCAGTCCATCCCAGTCTGTGTCGCGCGGGTGCGGGTCGTTGGGCGCGGGAGCCGTAATGACGCCTGGATCGGTAGGCCAGGGCTTATTTGGCCAATCAGCGATGCAAGTGCCAAGCGGATGGGTGGCATTCGCCCATTCCCCAAGATTGTCGAGTGCGTCAAGATCCGGGTCGCCCGTGGCATCGTTTAAATTCGGATTCAAGCCGACATAAAGTTCCCATCCGTCCGGCATGCCGTCGCCGGCAGGGATTCCGTTGACGACAGGCGGTTCGCTGTCCTGGTAATTCGGATTGGTGTCATCAGCGGCGTTATCGGAAGGAACAATCTTTTGTCCGCCGACGTTCCATGAAATCCGGCCAAGATAATCTCTGCCAAGATATTCCTGGTAGGTGGTGTAATCAATTGTATTGGGGGCATCATGTATAACCGCGAAAAGATCCGGAAAGGCATTGGTCCAGGCAGTACGCGGATCGAAACTGCAGACCCCGGGACCCGGAAATGCCGGCGCCATGCAATAGACCGCATCATGCTTGAGGGTGGGATTGACCAGGGCATAATCGTTGGTCGTATAAGTGCCGCTGTTGTCCACGTCCACCCAGACCGGATAGCCGTTCTTATATGAGGTTAAACCGGCGTTGGTTCCGTAATAATTGGTCCACGCATATCGCGTGCCGGTCGTCCGATTGGTCAGCGTAACGGCGGATGCTTTTAATATAGTGTCATAGTATAGATCGAAGTTGCTGTTGTTGTTCTGGTCCCACCAGGCGGCGCTGGGATTGGCGGCCGTGCCGCCGAACCAGCAGACATTGCCGAGCACTGTTCCAACCATGCCGTTGGTCAACACGGTATTTGTCACCGAGGCCATAAAGTCGCCGTCCGGATTCAACGAGCCGTTGAGATTATCCAGCGCATTGGTTTTGCTGGTTGCCAGATCAAAATCATATTCCCATTTGTCGTCCATGCTGTCGCCATCGGTGTCGCAATGGGTGGGGTCGGTCCAGGTATCGTAATATTCCACCGTGTCATCAAAGCCGTCTTTGTCGCCATCCACATAACCATCATCCATATCGATGCCGGTAACGCTAACGCTAATACCGTTGGTAACGCGCCAGAAATTCACCCAGCTTAAATTGGCGCTGTTGCCGATCCCGGCACTGGAGCCGTCCGCCTCGCGCCCCGAGCGCCAATACCAGAAATAATATTTCCAGCCGTCGGATATGCCGTCCTCACCGGCACCGGAATCGAATGTGTCAAACTTTGTCGGATCAGTCTTGGGATCATCGTCCGGGACCCATGTGCCGTTGGGACCGTTTGTCAGGTAATATCCGTCCAGACCCTTACATTCACGAAAAGTCGTGAATTCCTCGCCTTTTGAATAACCAAGTTGGGAGCCATTCTTCGGCAAATCCGAGATCCGGTGTTCTAAAAGCTGATCGTGCTGAAGCGGGTAACTGGCGGCTGCGTTGCCGGAGAAGGTTATATCATAAACGCCATTGAAAATCGAATTAAGTATTGGAGTGTTTGTAGATGCGGAGGGTATCCAGTCATTATCCGGATTGGCGGTCGGGTCGTTAGTCAGGTGCCCAAACCAATGCATTTCCCAGCCGTCCGGCAAGCCGTTCCCGTCGGAGTCAATTGTGCTGCTTAGCGAGATATACTCATATATGCCGGTAATGCCATTGACCAGCGGACTGGCATTGACGATATTAGTGGATTGCGGATTCGCCGAGGAAAGCGTGTAACCGGCCAAGTCGTTTGGGAAGGTCACCGTATAATTGCCAGTCGGGACGGCAGTTACCGTATAGGTATTGGTAAAGACCGTGCCGTTAAAGACATTGGTAAATTTCGCGCCGTAATGGACGGAGTTGGAGAATTCGGGATTATCGCAGGCCAAAGTCCAAATCACGTTCGTCGCGGTCGTGATCCCGGCAATTGTCACCGCCAAGTCATTGGAATAGGGGATAAAAGTATTGGTCAGGATTCGATCGCCGTAGAAATTAAGCAAATTGGTTGGGGCCGAATATTTATACCCGCGCACCGCGCCGTAACTGATCTCGTAATCATTCGATACGGCCAAAGCCCTGGAATAATTATTAGTATACGGTCCTTGCATCAAGATATTATCATACACCCACCATTTAGCTGTTGACTGGGCGCCCACTGGCTGGAACCGAACGGTCAAAACGCTGGTAGTAATAGCGGCCAGCGTGTATGTCCCGGTGACGGAGACCTCCCTGCTCGCAAAGATGTTGGTGGTGATGGGAGGGGCGATGTAGCCGGATACGGAAATGAAAGTGATCGTATAAATACCCGTGGGAAACAGACCGGCATCGACGGAAACAAGGTTGCCTGTGTATGTTGCCTGATACAAACTGCTGTTCGTCAATTCGGTAGACGGCGTAACCGCAATCTGCCACGTGGAAGTCACACCGGAGGGCAGGCCAATAATATCAACGGCAAGCGAGTTGGAATAGGGATAATACCAGTTGGTGAGTAGCATCTCGCCACTCATGACTGTTCGGCTTGGCACGGCAACAGGCTGGTAA
>Ga0247841_10011284_pt1 | contig 11928 bp, 12 predicted proteins | sample LaCruzMarch2015__2_FD_192410 | JGI IMG/M metagenome (GOLD analysis project Ga0247841, IMG submission 192410) | Freshwater microbial communities from meromictic Lake La Cruz, Castile-La Mancha, Spain - LaCruzMarch2015_18m | ecosystem: Environmental > Aquatic > Freshwater > Lake | place: Spain...
TAGTTGATGGTAATAGGATACCAAAATAAAGCAATGAAATATACTACAAAGATACAATATTCTCCAAATCCCTTATCCTATCTATATTTAAGCTTCTTCATTCTCATTTTTTTGCAACGTTAAAACTACAAAGATACAATATTCTCCAAATCCCTTATCCTATCTATATTTAAGCTTCTTCATTCTCATTTTTTTGCAACGTTAAAACTTTGATAGAAAACAGTGGCGAAAAGTTAGATAAAACAGTTATAATATCATCATTAAACATGGTGGGAATCCTTTTTGATTGTTTATAAAAAAGCTAATAACAACAAAACAATCATACAGAAAAGTTCCCGCCATTTCCATATCAATTTATTTTAAATGGATAAAGTCGAGTTTTATAGAAGTCATAAGGACAGATTTTTCGCTTTATGGAATTATCCGCAGTGTGATAGGACAGCGCCGAAATAATGAACGCAAATAACATTGGCTTTAAATCTTCTGATCTGTTCGGGAAATAATATCATCCTGTAATGATTTACTCAGATTTACAAATCGGGAACTCCAACCAGAAACACGAACTATTAAACTACGATATTTTTCCGGAAAACGCTGTGCCTCTAAAAGCGTTTTTCTATCCACAACATTGATCTGAGTTTGCATTCCACCTAGCTTGAAATATGTGCGAATCAGAGATTGCAGCTTATATATCGAATCATTAGCAGATAGCACCGTAGAGGTAAACTTCATATTAAATGATAATCCACCAACAACCGGCGTATAATCTATCCGGGTTACACTATTTATCAAAGCGGTAGGTCCCTCAATATCACGTCCTTGTGCAGAGCCGATGGAATCCGAAAAAACTTCCCTGCTTTTTCTGCCATCCGGAGTCGCACCCGTTACTGAACCAAAACCTTCTGCCAGTGTCCAGACAAGCAAGCCCGGCAGGAATTTTCCACCCCGGGGATTACGATATTTCTGGACCTCTTCATAAAAACTATGCACAACTTCCTTCGCTATTTCATCCACATAAGGCTCATTATTTCCATATTTCGGCGCTTCGTTAAGAAGCATCTGGCGTATATTCTCATTATCTTTATAATCTTTATTGGTAATATCTATAAGCGAAACTAATGAAATTCGCTGTTCCTCGAAAACGAGCTTCTTAATAACTGCTAAAGAATCCGCCACATTCGCAATACCAACTCCCTGAACTTCTGTGAAATTGTATCTTGCGCCGCCTTCGGTTATGTCTATGCCATTTATTAGGCAATCACTGACCAAAGACGAAAGAAATGGAAATGGCGTTACCTCCGCCTGTGCTATATCATGGGTGTTCTCAGATGCCGCCATCAATTCCATAAAATAAGAAACCTGTTGCTTGTAGCCTTCCATAACATCATCAAAGGTTTTGAGGTTTCCTGCATCCCTTGTCTGCAATCCTATTAGCTTGTCATTTATCGGATCAATACCGTTATTTAGGGCAATCAATAAACATTTCGGGAGATTGAAGAAATTGCCTACCCATGGATTTGTCTTGCCGTGAACTGAAAGCTCTACACATCCACCGGGAACAGCGTCACGAGCATCTTCTTCATCAACGCCTGCATACAACATGGCGCGATACATGAGATCATCGTTATATAACTGCGGAAATCCCATGCCGGTTTTGATCAGTTTAAATGCTCTATCCATAACAACATCAGGTGTGTTATTATGGCAACGCAACACAAGCGAAGGATTAAGGACGTGCAACCTTTCGGTAGAATCCATGCAGAGAATCGTCAGATCATTCTCTCCGGGAGTTCCATCTTTCTTTGTGCCGCCGAGAGTCATGGTTTGTGGAATCTCATTTCCAATCTCATTAAATTTGATCCAGAGGCAATCAATCAACTCTCCTGCACTCGCTTTTGTTATTTTACCGTTTTTTATGTCATTATCATAATATGGATATGTATACTGATCGAATCTCCCTGGCGCAAATGCCGCATGTGATTCGCCTTCCTCAAGGCATACAAAAAGATGAATAAACCACGTTACCTGACATGCTTCATAGAACGTCTGCGCTGGTTTTGCGGGAGCTCTGCTACAAACCTTATAAATGTTGATTAGCTCATTTTTACGATCAGGATTATTTTCCAATTCAGCAAGACGCAATGCTTCATCAGCATAACGTTGTGCAAAAGTACATCCTGCATCTAAGGTAATCATTGACGCCTGAAGGAACGTTGCTTTTTTGCTGCGCATCGGGTCTGCCAAATCCAGATTTTCTATCTCATAGGAAACCTTTTCTTTTATCTCTTTGAGACCAAATTTCAGTACTGTATCAAAATCAGGCGTCATGTGACCTGTCTTTGATGATGATGTATAGACACTGGATTGTATAGCCATTTGTTCTGCCTGAGTCAAGACCAGACCGACCCTATCCCATAGATTCTTACCTTGCCAGTATTCATGCGCATCTTTTAGACGTTGATTATCTTCATCAGATGGTATACCTTTTGGATGCGCTCCAACTATCAACTCGTTCGGATAAATCACAATTGGAATATTGTTAAGCAAATTCGCAAAAGCCTTTGCCTGACGAATGACTTGAGGTTGTCCTTCTGTATGTTTATAGGACTCAGTCCAGAGGATTCTGCGCGAATAAAGCGATCCCCCAACAAGAGAAGGAAGTTGATCAAGCAAAGCCTTAACTCGTGGAGTTATGTAATCAGCATCATATTCTTGCATTTTATTGTCATCCCCAAAATAGAGTGGCGCTGTCAAATTTCAACCACAAAGGTACTAAAACATCAAGAGCACAAAGCTATGTATGGATTGAAGAACGAAATCCAACAAATTAACAATCAATAGTCGGGTTTCATTCCTCAACCTGACCTACACATAACTATTAAAGTATTTTTGACAAAACCTGATTAATGGTTATTTTCAATGCAGTAGAGGTGAGAGAGTGATCGCAAAATTATTGCATTGCCAGCGATCGCCGGAGATGCGATGAAGCCCTCGTCAAACTTGTTTTCAGCAAGTAATTGAAATTCCCTTGACGCTGAAATAACAGACACCTTTCCCTCTTTGCTAGAAAAATATATCTTCCCGGCGGCATAGATGGGCGACGCCCAGTATTGACCACTGATACGTTCTCTCCAATCCACATTCCCGCTTTTTGCCTCCAGACAGACAGCCACACCACCATCATTAATCCAGAACACTAGATCGTCCACAATCAGTGGCGATGGCATTTCGGGCGTGTCCCTTGAAGTTTTCCAGGCTATGTGCGTATCGGTAACATCACCAGTTCCTGAGGGCTGAACAGCCAGCAATTGTTTTGATATACCAGTAGTAAAATAAACGAGATCATCATCAAAAATCGGGCGACACGCTACATTATAGCCCATGCCCGGATGACGAACACGCCAAAGCTCATCGCCGGTATTCGGGTCGTAGGAGAAGGTGACTTCAGCCGCAGGGCTGATCAACTGCTTCTTTCCTTGATACCCAATGATAGTTGGCGTTGCATAAGATTTCTTATTGTCATTCGGATTTTTCTTTGCTGCCTCTTCAGCTTTGGTTTCGGGGAAACCCTCTGCCTTTAGGGTGGCAACGAAATCTGACTCAAATCCGCGGTTATTCAGCCACAGCGTTTCGCCGGTGTTTTTGTCGAGTGCGACAACAAACTGAACATCAACTCCATCATAGGTGAGAAAAAGTTTATCGCCATCAATAATCGGTGAAGACCCGGCACGAGCCCGGTGATCGCAATTTAAGTCCCGGCGCTCCTAAATCTTTTCCCCGCTTTTTGTATCAAGGCAGGCAGTGCCATAAGTTCCAAAGTGAACATAGACTCGCCCATCCTCTACAACAGGCGTAGGTGATGCGTGGCTGTTCAGTTCCGGAGTTTCCAACTGAGGATCCTCCACATCAAATACCTTGATGTCATGTATGATTTCCCCGCTATTCAAGTCCACACAAATGGCAAACAGTTCCCTGCCATCTTCACGCGCAGTTGTCAACCAAATCTGGTCATTCCAAACAACCGGCGATGACCATCCCTTGTCGTGAATTGCTGTTTTCCAACGTATATTCTTTGTTTCACCAAACTCGACTGGCGGATCTGTTACAAGGGCTTTGCCGTCCCAGTTTGGACCACGAAACTGATTCCAGTAGTATTTATTTTCCGTTTGGATATTGCTTTCTTTTTCTCCATCTTGTGCGTGAATCACACAAGGCGAAGCCAACACAGCAACTAAAGTCAAAATAAAGGCAATCGAAGTAACACAATATTTTCTTATTTCCATTATTCCTTTCTCTATTCTATATCATAATATTGTTTCATTACATCCGTTAGATCGAATCTTGGTGAAAAACCAAGATGCTTTTTTGCCTTCTCCGTATTATACCAGAACGCTATGCCCGGTATATCAAGCCCTATTTTCTTGATGAATCTGGAAACGTTAGGATAATACCTTTCCAGAACATCAATCGGTGTCTTTTTTAGTTCTTCGGCATCTTCCTGACTAAAAGGTGATCCTAAACCCATAATATAAACGTCATATTGGTTGTTTTTATATTCAATAGCGGACTTAAAAGCCTGTGCCAAGTCATAAGCATTGGTAAGCTTATAAGATGGCCCCATGCCGACAAAACGACCGACAAGAGACCGTATGTCTATCTTATCCCACAGAATATCGCCATCGCTTGAAAATCCTTCTATTGGATCATAACCGCACAGACGAAGAGTCATAGTATTTAAACCATATATTCTGGAATAATATTCGCAGAATTGTTCACCCATAAGCTTAGTTATATCATACATACCCTCAGGTTTGCAAGGTATATTCTCATCAATCGGTAAATATGGGGATGCGCCTCGGGAAGCCGCCCAAACGCTTGATGCGTAAACGACCTTCTTTACGCCATTCTTTAGCGCCGCATCAAGTATATTGCACGTTCCCTTAACATTTACGTCGATGAATTGGCTTATAGGACACTCAACGGGAAGTATAGCGGCAAGATGTGCAATCACATCAATTCCCTTCGTTGCTTGCTCGATTTCCTCCAGTTTGCTGATGTCACATTGCACAAATTCAAGGTCATTATTCGGTTTCTTAATATCCAAAGCTAATACATCATGGTATCTTGACAATAAAGGTGTCAAATCCCTTCCCAAAGACCCGGCAGCGCCTGTTACCAATACTTTCATATTTTCCCCTTTCCAGCAATCATATTAACTATCAACGAATATAGTTCCGTTGAGAGAATTCTTTGAAATTGCGTATGCTATTTCTATCGATGTAGGCGGACAGCCTTTTACATGCTCATATTTTGCCCAATGTTTTCTGGTGCATTTTCCTATCAATAAAGCATCGTCAACATCGGGAGTATCTGACCCCAGGACAACTATGTTGTATTTTCTCAAGCCCCCGATCCAGCCTATTGCATCCATGAGATTTGCAAGACAAGCACTGCAAGCGCCTTCTTTAAGAATTCTGAGGTCAGGAAATCGTCTAGCCATCGCATCCTCTGGGAGTTCAAAATGCACTCTATTTTCTTCTGCGTTCTCGCCTGTAATCTGTATTTTGGCAATGTCGGATTCACCCAGTCCAGCTTTCTTTCCTAGTTCAATCAATCTTACATCATCAGGATTGATGCCGATTATCCAGCTTGCAGCTGAATCAACGGCGATAATATCCTTACTGCAAAAAACAAGCCCCAAGTCCACAATATCACCACTATTGTGATCAGTTCCTTGCATAGCCTTTGTTCCATCAATAAGGTTAATCGTTGGTCTGACCAGCTTATTTAATTCGACTATTGCTTTATGCAAATCTAGCCTATGAAACATCCTTTTATCTTTAGGTCTTATACATCCTTTCAGGTTTTTCATACAGAAGGTTATCATCGTTGATGGATGAACTTTCAGCATAGGGACATTAATGATTTTGTCTGCTTCATATACAAACTTTGATATGCCAATCTCTTTTGGCAGGTATTCGGAAACGTTTTTATGAATAATATGATCATGCTCATCAAAATTCACGAAAGTAGCCCCTACTTCCTCTGCTATCTCCACTATTTTAATCTCTGTAAGATATTTTTCCAGATGCTCTTTGCCTACCGGAACCGGTCCTTCCCCGATGATGACTTTACCAGCGCCCATATCATAAGCCCACCGCACAATTGCTTTGATAACAGAAACGCTAGTTGAACCTCTGATACAGCAACCACTCAGATTTGGCTTGATCAATACCGAATCGCCCGGTGATATAGCACTTCCACAGTCAGCGTCTTGCATCGCCTTTGCTATGGTTGTTTTTAGATTGTCACCAATTCTTTCGATGGACACTTTGACATTATTATCCATTTTGATTCCTTTTCACAATCTGCTATAGGCTAAATCTTTATATAGAGAAATGTTCAATTCGCGCAATGATCTCATCCTGTGTAACCCTATCCAAATCAACGAAATATGTGCTGAAGCCGGATTCCCGAACAACGATATCACGATACAATTCAGGTAATTGGTGCTATCCCTTGATACTGTTGAAAAATATAATGACATTGTGATTTTGATTGGCAAATCTGAATTACGTTATTTAGCATATTCATATAATTTAGATCAACGGTCGGATTTGTATGTCCCCAAATGTCACATCACCATTGCTGGCGAATAGGAAAAGCCGATCACCTTCAAGAGTGTCAGAAAAACGAGTGATTATTGTCCGACGATTGTCTATGCAGGTACCAATGAAATCATTCTTAACGATTATATCCAGAGTAAAGTCTTTGTCCAATCCTGTAACGCCGTTTATACATCTGTTTGATTCGGGCGCCATGCCTCCGCTATCGGGAGAACCATATTGCACACGCTGTCTTGATGGCTCAAATCGCAGTTCACAGCCTTTTTCATAATTCCCTTCACCACGAAAACAAAGCCCAAAATACTGAGCATCGAGTTTCGGTTTTACTCTTAGAGTTATTCTCACATTCCTCTGAACACTCTCATAAAAACCAAAGACAAGGCTATCGTTGGCATCTATATCTATAGACCCATCTCTAATTGATAATCCTTTAGTGTTTGCTGAGAAAGGCAAGTTTAGCGGATCGCCACATTTGGGAATCATCTCTAATGGAAACTTGGTGTCTAGTGTTCCATCCTCAGGTTGCACCAATTCACGAAATACAGCTTCACCACCATATCCCTTGCCAAGAAAGCCCCCCATGCGTATCAACTTAAGGGGTTAAAAAGGGAAAACTCATCTGGTATAATAATAAATGTTGTGTCATTCTAATAGTCATTATAACCAGAAAGGAGCTTTCCCATGAACATTCTATCACAAGTGACAAAAGCTATGCAAGAAGTTTTAACTGAATCTGCGGATACTATTGCTCGTTGCACTGGATTCGTAAAACGACTAAGAAAGCTAAGTGGAAGTGCCTTCGTCCAGACTTTGGTCTTCGGTTGGCTTAGTAATCCTGACTCTACCGTTGAAGAACTAACACAGTCTGCTGCCGCACTGGGCATATCCATTTCTCCACAAGGATTGGATAAACGGTTCACTCCACAAGCGTCTGACTGTATGAAAAAGGTTCTTGAGACAGCAGTAGCAACGGTGATTGCTGACCAACCATTAGCAATCCCATTATTGCAGCGTTTCAATGGTGTTCATATCCAAGATGGTAGTACAACAGCGTTTGCCTAGGTACAATATGGCAGGGATGCGGTGGTAGCACAGCAAAGAACACCAGTTCATCAATCAAAATACAAGTGCGTCTGGACTTAAACATCGGTAAACTTACAGGTCCATACCTTCAGTCAGAAAAAGAACACGATAAAAGCATCCAGCTAGAGCAGTTGCCAGCAGGAGCATTGCGCATAGCAGACCTTAGTTTCTTTTCTCTGAAGGATTTTAAGGCACTAAACGCTGATGGGATATACTGGTTATCACGAGTGAAATCATTATGTGATGTATACGACGAGGATGGTAAACGTTGGGATTTGGTGAGTCTTTTAGAGAAGCATTGTAAAGATAGAATGGATATGCAGATATGTTTAGGAGTCAGAGAACGAGTTCCATGCCGTCTAAATTTCCATCTGGTAAAGGACCGTCCATTGGGTATTAGTCCATTGTTTGTTCGTCGAAACGACCAGATCACAGGCTTGACTCACCTTCTGACATTGGGATTGCGTGTATTGACATTGATAGAGATACAGGTGCGTCGTAAGCTCAACATGACAGGAGAACAACTGTCTGGATTGTATGAAGGACAGCCATCGATACAGACAGCTAGACCGACCGGAGTTCGCCTTCTGAAAGCGTTTGCACGTTTTGAGACGACATTGACTCGTGTTGAGTTGGAAAATCAATGCTTTTGGCATATTACACCTTTATCGAGTTTACAAGAGCAGATACTGTCGTACCTTGGACTTTCAACATCAATTTACATATGCTTGATAGAGAATTCATCATAGTCGTTTTATTTTTACACGAAAGAACAGTTTAAGAAACCTTTTCAAACTTTAGGAAATAGAACGCGGATAAAAGCTGATCAGGCGGATTTGCGCGAATCGAAAGAAATAAAGAAAAATCCGTTTAATCTGTGTCATCCGCGTTCTCTTTCCTAAAAATTTAACATAATTTATTAAACTTGATTTTTTTCACCACGGAGAACACAGAGAACACGGAGAGAGAATAAGAAAAAAATTCCTCTCCGTGTCTTCATGGTTATTTTCTTTTTGTTTCTATAAGTGAAAAAGTCGTATTATAGAAATAAAAAAGACAGGTTTGGAACCTGCCTTTTATAATTTTATAGTTTAGCGATTTACAGTTTCTTGATATAAAGGATTGTACCTAAATCGCCAACCGCCCAACCTTCGCTTGCATTAATGAAAGATACGCCCCAAAGAACTTTTGTGGTATTACTATCCATTGCTTCCCATGTTTTGCCATCCGTAGTAAAAATAATCTTTCCTGCGGATCCGACGACTACTCCATTAGCCGCATTTAAGAAAGCAACATCATATAGGGTCTTGCCTGCAGCAGCAGCTGAAGCAGATTGGTTCCATGTAATTCCACCATCAGTGGTAGTAAGTATCGTTCCTGACTTTCCAACAGCCCACCCTCTGGTCTCACTATCAAAATATATACAATATAATGGGTCAGCAATTTTGCTAGTCTGTTTTGTCCAGACTGTTCCAGCGTTGTCTGTATGCACGACAATTCCACCACTGCCAGCCGCCCAACCTTTATTCATCACGACTTCACCCGGTTTAGGTTCGGAAAAATAGATAGATTCTATAGGCTGGTTGGTACTGCTGGCTTGAGCATTCCATGCAACTCCGCCATCTTTCGTACTTATAATCTTGCCGGCATCTCCTGCCGCCCATCCTATCGTATTGTTAGCAAAGAAAACGCTTCGCAATTTTTCAGTAATACCTGAATTCTGCTTTTCCCATTTGGCGCCACCATCGCTGGTATGCAAAACAGCTCCGCCATCACCGACAACCCAACCGTCGTTCTCATTTACAAAGAATATGGATTGAAGAGGTGTTTCTCCTCCACTATCCTGTTTAGTCCATGTGGCGCCTTTATCAGCGCTGATGAGTATAACACCCTTATCGCCCACTGCCCATATTTTACCACTTGTTGGTTCAACGCATATGTCAAAAATGCTCGTTTCGGTGATCCCAGAAATCTGTGGGGTCACGCTCCATTTCGTTGATGTGGTATTACCGCCACCGGTAGTAGTTGTGACGGTATCCTCTGTACATCCCACATATAAGAATATCAGACCCAGACAGAGGATGGAGTACATAAATAGCCATGACCGTCTTTTTTTTGCAAAACTTTTCATAAGACACCTCCCGTTTAAATTGTCTAAGACAATGAAAAAAAACACTCTAAAATTCTATACTCATGATCTTTCAAACCAAGCTCTCTAACATAATTATATAGTATAATCAAATGCGATAATTATGTCAAGGATATTTGTAATCTGCTGTAATTCGGAAAGGTAATCTACACCAAACACTATGTTTTCTATCATATTTTCAAAAAAGTCAAAATATAACCAAAATATTACAATAAAAACGAAACTATTGAACCTTATGTGAAACAAAAACCATGAATAAAGACAGACTATACCTGATTTTGCGTATCACATCACCGCTGAATGGCGTGGCGTCCTTTGTTCCTTTTCTTGATATTCCCTCTCCTTCTAACAATACCTTTACATTCAGACCCAACTCAGCCAAAAGAGTTGGTGAGTGGAGGGCATAAGGTGATTGACTTATAACATACATATCCTGAAAATGACCTGCAATACTAGCAGATATTATCTGCTTTGTAGTTATTTCACACTCCTTTCTTGGATCAGGAAAGCTATTTGATAATTCATCTATCAAACAGCCACGTAAGCCATAAATCATGAACTCATCAGTTATTTGTTCTACTGCAAACTCTATTCTCTCTATTTCTCCGATTTTGAGAGCATCAAGCACTTTTTTAGGATTTTGTTTTATTATTTGTATATCGTTCATATTCTTATAGACGACATGTCAAATAATTCGGTTTACTACCCTTTCCGAATTACAGGTAGTTATCCAAGCATAAATTTCTCGTCCGCGGAGAGATAACCACAAAGACACAAAGAAAACAGGATCATAGTTTTTAGTCAGGAGAAACTATTGAAATCACACTATCATCTAGTCAAAAAAATGAAAAAATGCTTAGTGTGTCTTAGTGTTTTTGTGTTTTTTCTCTGATAAGGATAGCGGACAAGATTCTTATACTTGGCATTTTCTACTATTTGCAGGGTTACATGATCATCCTAAAAAGTTTTTGCAATTGACCTTTCTGTAAGAGCGCAAGTATATCCATACTCCATGCAATTGTAATATGTATAAACACACCACCGAATATTGATCTCGTCCTTAATGCGAGAGTTCCCAAAAATATTCCAGCAATTATTGAGCCTAAAGTTTCAGCAAATGGTTTACCAAAATGTACCATAACGTAGGGAATCGTCATAACAAATATGGAAAATGAGCCTAAATATCGAGCCAAAGAGAATATCATAAACCCACGAAAGAAGAATTCAAGAACAATGAAATATAAGCCATAAGATAGCTCCCAGATTAACAAATTTCCCCATGAATCACCAGCCTGTTGATATAAGGGATAATGCTCTGAGAAACTCTTGGAAAAAGAGACAATCACAACTAACGGAATTACAACGAGGATCATGGCAAGATATATCGGCATATAGCGACTAATGCCTTTCATCGTAAACCCATGATCTCTAAGCTTTTCGTGAAATACGATACGGATGAATATATAAGGGATCACAAAAAAGAGGATTAGACATGCGAGAGTGAAATATAAATGCGACCAGATAAATGGAAATGGACGATTAGTAATGAAATTACCGAAATTATTCGTAAAAGTATTTGACTGCCCATAATACCTCTGGACTACAATCATAACTAAAGCAAATATTAATGAACCGATACACCTAGAATTAGTCTTTTTATCAGATTTTAAGTATTCAGCGTCAATGATTGACCATTGCTCTATTGTAATCTTTTGTAATAGATTCTTGATCTTTAAGACGATTTCCATAAAAAACTCCGTTTGGCACGACTCGATTTATTCCCCCTTAAAAAAGGGGGCTAGGGGGTTGTTTTTAGAACGTTTATGTATCTTTTTAACGATTACATAATAGATATTAATCTCTAATCATGCTAATGTCAATGGGAAACACAAATCTCTTTACATTCAGAACCCAATGATGTATCATGACAAAACATAAAAAGGTTTCGCTCAATTTATCATAGTGTGTAGTAACTTAAAGTGGTCAAATAACTTGACAAATTCACCTCTTTTTGCCTTGCTGGCAATATTAGGATCCAATGCTGCATGTAAGATAACCTCTGCTTGTTGG
>Ga0247841_10011285_pt1 | contig 11928 bp, 7 predicted proteins | sample LaCruzMarch2015__2_FD_192410 | JGI IMG/M metagenome (GOLD analysis project Ga0247841, IMG submission 192410) | Freshwater microbial communities from meromictic Lake La Cruz, Castile-La Mancha, Spain - LaCruzMarch2015_18m | ecosystem: Environmental > Aquatic > Freshwater > Lake | place: Spain...
TTGCGAGAAGGGGCGCGCAGTGCCGAATTTGGAGAAAAACAAGGAGTACGCCCTCAGTCCGAAATAGGGTATTTCGTAGTATGATGCCATAGTTACCTAATGAGTAACTATCTCTTTTTAATTGTATTGTAAATTGCTTCCGCAATTTCCAATAGCAGCCAAAATCCTTCTGAGGATTTTGTCTTGCTTGCGCTTGCTCAAGATAAATTGCTGCCCCGCTCTCAGCGTCAGTCTGTGCTTCTTAGGACTGATGAGAAGTGCTTCTTGTAGTGGTGGATGTGGTGGTCTTGCTCCCTTTCAGCCATCTTTTCAAGGTTGGAAGACAAATTGAGTATCTCGTGATATGCCTCGCCGAATGCGCCTTCTGCCAGCAGCACCTCTTCAGGGGTGCGGCACTCGGACGCATCGCAAAGGAGAGAGAGGTACCGCAGCTGCTCGAGCGCTTCCTCGCCGCGCGCGGTGAGGCGCGCCTTCTGCCTCGCGCTTCCGCGCAGGCGCTTTTTCATGGAAGTGAAAAGAGAAAGGAGATAGTCGTAGATTGAGGCGAACGCGCCTGTCTTTTGCGCGGATGACTGCGCGCGCACGGTTGCAAGCGCAGTGTCGAACATGATGTTGGTGGATGCCACGGTCTGCTCGGGAAGGAGGAGCTTTGCCTCGCGCAGCGGGTCGATGTAGGCGTCCTCGCGCTCCAAAGGCGTGCGCGGGAATTTTGGCTTGTGCACTTCCTTTGGCTCGCGCTCAAGCTCTAGCTGCTGCTGCATAGCCCTTGCGGGGCTTGAGATCATTTCCATGCTGGTCGCGTATTCGTATTTGCAGTGAAGGTTTAAATATAGAACGTCGCATAAGGGAAGCACGGCGATTTGATGGCGCATTTGCATGTATATGACTGCTTTTACCACAGGCATGCATCGCGCTCGACCGGAGAAAAAGCAAACGCACCAGAGGTGTAGCCATGTTTTTGTTCCAATCAACATTCAAAGGCACGATGGAATACAGCCCTTCAGGAGTAGTCAACTACGCCGAAAAGAAAGTCAACGCACTGCTTGACAATGCACGCAAACTTGCCGCAGTGAAGCCGACCAGCTCGCCAACTAGCCCAGTATTTTCTTCGGAGAGGGCACCAAGCGCCCAGGCTGCAAAGATAACCCAAACAAGGCAGCAGATGGTTTCTGACCTGGAAAAACTCGCAGGAGAAATATCGCAGCTTAAGCAGGCGATTGCAGAGAATAAAATAGGCAAAAATGCAGCTGCACAGATACAATCCACGCTTTATAGCAAGATAGACCAGCTGGAATCTTTCTACAAATACCACGCCCTCCACAAATGGCATTCCGAAGCCTTGACTGCAGGCCCGAAGTTTTCCGAAATGGCAAATGACCTGTCAACCTACGTGAACGAGGTACGCACTGCCAAAAAAGAGCAGGAAGCCTTTGTAGAACCAAAGAAAGCAGGCCCGAGCCAATATCTGCTCGATGTCAAAGAGTTCCAGGGGAACGTGACCCGGTTGATGGCCAGGCTCGTGGACCGCAACAGCCTCGAATACCTTGGATACGAGCAAAAATACGGGAAGGGCAGCAAAGAGGCTTCGGCTGCGCGCAATGCAGAGCTTGCGCAGCTGCGCGAGCTTGTGAAGAACCTTGAGACATTGAAAACCATGCCGGCAGGGCTTGTCATAATGTCCAGGCAGGTCGAGCACCTGACCCAGCAGCTCACTGCAACAAAGGATTGGAGCGGGAACATCTCGCGCCTTAAAGTCAATGAAGGCAACGCCAAGGCTTGGAATGATGAAACGCTCAGGATAATCTCGGATATCAAGGCCTACAAGCCAAAGGCAAAACAGCCAGGTGAAGCAGAGAAAAAAGCCTCTCCAGCAAGCCAGAAAGTAGGCACGGATGTGAACAAGGAGGAAATGAAGAAGAACCTTGAGAAAATAAAGGCTCCCTCGGAATTTGAGATTGAAACTGATGTCGGCCTTGGCAAGAAGAAGAAAAAAACAGGCCCTGAGGTCGGCATTGGAACCGAGCTTCCTGACAAATACACAAGAGAGTTCCAAAGAAACATACGCACTCCGACAGAAGAACAGAAGAGAGAGGCAGAAACCAGCACTGAAACTGGAAGCAAGAAAACCGGTGGCAGCAACATTTCAGGAGTGGTCGGCAAGAAGGCAGACTACGAGTTCTGGTACGAGGTCGGGCTTGGCGCAGGCAAGAACGACTCTGCAAAATGGAAGGCGAACTATGCCTGGGCAGAGAACGTTGTCAAGGCATGGAAGGCAGACGAAAGCACGATGCCTGCGCTTTTCAAGGGCATGAATGACGCATTGCTCACCTCGCTGGTCGCATATACAAAGTCAATGGAGGGCGATTTTTCTGACTTGGCACAAGTGGGCGCGGACAAGGTGCAGGCTTACTTGACCAAGGCGATAGATGTCATGAAGCAGAACGGCTGGCTGGCTGCGAGCTGGAAGCCTGAGAATGGATTCAGCAAGGAGCAGGCAGTGGTGCTGCTCACATTGGTGCCCCTTGCCTACAGGAAGAGGACGGATGACCTTGTGAAAAAGACTTCCGGCATGGGCGCGGCGGATGTTGCAAAGTATATCTACGATGCAGATGCCAAAAAATCGCAATTCGCAATCGACAGCTTCAATGAGACGCGCAGCCTTTACATAAGGCAAAGCGAGCTGAACGCAAAGCGCGCGGAAATAATCGCTGGAATTGCAAAGAAGGAGCCTGCAGAGGCGGAAGACAAGCCGCCTGTGCAAACGGTGCAGAATACGTATTCCGATGAACAGGCTTTCAACAATGACTGGCGCGTCAAGCTCATGGGCGAAGGGGGCAGCCTGAGAGCCGTGATGGATGGCAAAATGTATTCTGTCACTAAGACGGAGGAGAAATTCCTGAAGGATTCCAAGGATGCAGGGAGCGCCATTATTCAGCCCACAGACGCGGCAATCAATGCAGGCAGAGCTTTGCAGCCAATCATTGACATTGATCAGGGCAATGCGCTTGCAAGCATGGCAACGCTAGGAGTGCTTTGGGAAGGCACGTCAAGGAAGGAAGTGAAGGCAAAAGCCAAGGCTGCGGGGCAGGACGCCTCAATGGAAGTCTTCTCATACAATGGCAAATTCTATGCCCTGGACCAGGGCTACGCACAAGCAATGGGAGTGCCGGACCAGCAGGTCAAGAAGGAGGGCAAGGCAATTGCAAAGGCACCGCTTGAGAATGAGCATGTCCAGGAGTTCATAAGGGAAAAGGTCAGGGAAAACTTGACAGTGCTTGGAGCAGCAGATGACACCAGAGTGGAAGCTTATCTTAAAAGCGGAAAGTTTGACGCAGGCGTGCAGAATGCTCTTAGGAGCATTGTGACTGAGAAAACCCAGCCCGTTACAGTGCAGAAGGTGGAAACGCTCGGCGCGCTCATTGCGCAGAAAGCGAACAGCAAAGGGGTTACGTTTGAGGAAACCGTTCTCTTCAAGGCAATAGCTGCCAAGTGCGGCAGTGGCGGGGCAAATTTTGAAAGCCTTAAGCAGAGCCTGATGGACGAGAACGGCAAGTACAGGGCTGAGCTTAAGGATGAAAACGGCAGCCTGAAGATGGATGCCGTGATGGCTGCGATAGAGCGCTTCGCGCCTGGAACAGCCGCGTCCAAAGCCGCCAAGCAGCAGTCAGGCGCCAGCGCTGAGGCGCAGTACCAATACAGCCCCAGCGGAGTCCAGCAAGGCTTGGGAAGAAGGGCGGCAAGCTACCTTAAACTGGACGATGTTTCGCAGATAAAGCCAGGCGCGGGAAGCAAGGTGAAGAAGGCTGCAGGCGGGGCGAAGACGAGCCAGGAGGAAGTCAAGTTCAGCACAGGCACGTGGGTGGACCAGTACCTGAAAGACAGCCTGCCGCAGGAATACCTTTCACTTACAAATAAACAGAAAGAGAGAGTATTGAAAGTAGTGCAAGACCTGGTGGAAATTGGGGCTGTGAACAGGGATGCCGACCGCGCGAGAGACGTGCTCATTACTGCGATTAGAAAGGTAAGAGACAACAAGGACATAACCGTGCAATAAAGTGATACCATGTTCATTTTCCAGACCAGCGCCATGAAAAAAGAGCTCACGCCAGACCAGAAAAACGAGATGAGCAGGCTGACGCAGGAATATTTGGGCAAGGCGTATGACCTGAGGAATGACAAGGGGCAGATATCCAAACTGACGCAGGAATACCTGGGAAATTTGCTGGACATCAAGAACGGGTTTTGGAACAAGCCATCCTACGCAACATCTACCCCGCGCAAAAGCGATTATTTCGTGGAGCTTACGCCAGAAAGGATGCAGGCTATCGACAAGGAAGTGCAGATAGTGATGAACAGGTACAGCAACCTCATTCTTTCACAGACCACGCCGACCGGCTTGTACGGGCATGACCTGAAAAAGCCATTTGGGGCGGATGATTTTCTCAAAGACATGGACGACATGAGAATGCAGTTCAGCAGCGATTCGGAGCTGAAATACATTGCTTCCAAAATGGGCAAAGTGATAAATGAAAAATATGAGGCGGCTTTCTATGCTGGGCAGGACAACGCCAACCGGACTTTTGAGGGCGCTTTAAAGAAGCCTTTTGAGGGCAATGCCTCATTCAACGAGATAAAGGGCTATATGGAGGGGGCTTTCCTTCACATGACAGCAGTGCAGAAGGCCCTTGACGGGCTTACATCGGTAATGAAGGCTTCCCTTGACAAGAACTACCTGCTGCCACCCAACGAAGCCCTCAAGGAGCAGTTCAAGTATTTCATGGGCGGCAGCGAGCTTGATGCATTCATCAAAGACCTGAAAAGCCCTGCCAAGCGCGAATCCGCGATAGGGCAGCTTTTCGACAAGCTGAGGTATGGCAGCGATGGGACGAGCAAGTATGCCGAATTTGTTGCGCCTGTGATAGAGACAAATTACGGGGAGGGGGCGGGCGTGCTCGACAGGCTTTTCCCTTTCCTGGGGCGCGGGGAGCTTGTAAATTCAACCACGCTTGACAAAACCGAGCAGTTTTTCAGGATCCTTGCGACAGACCAGGAAGTTGCAAAGAAATGGGTTGAGATGCGCAATAGCCTTCCTGAGACCTCGTCATTTCTCATGTCGCAGAAGCAGTACCTGGTGCCCAACAACACCACCATAACGCGCGACAGGTATGATGTGGTGGCTGCCCTGAGCTTCCTCCAGGCATATGACAAAGGCAAATTCATGGATAGGTTTTCAGATGCATATGCAAAGCAGTTCCTGGGAATTATTGGAGGAGAAGGGGATTATGTGCTTCCCACCCCGGTGCCAAGCACCATACTGCAGAACTACAAGACGCTTGACAACTTCTATACAAGAACCGAGGCAGATCCGCAAGAGTTCCTCAGAGTGGTGCAGGAGCTGACAGTGGGTGTCTCAAACATATATTTGCAGAACTTTGGGGCTACATTCAAATCCAATGACATAAAAAGCAGGACAGCCGCTGCCAATTGGTTCCTCAGCACAGTGACCGCACTTTCATCAGACAGGAAACTTGGAGACATCATGAGGCGGTACATGGACAGCCAGAGGCCCCCCATCCAGCTTCGCCCTGCAGAGGCGCTGGTCATGGTCGGCCCATCCATATACGATATTGACAATATCGAGTCGCAGCTGCGAAGCTTCGTTGCCACCCTGCCCACCCAGTTTGACGACATGAATGGCTACCAGCGCGCAGTGGATGATTATCTCACTAGAAACCCGCCAGGAATAAGCATAGCAAGGAACAGCGGGTACCTTGGCCAGCTTGGCCTGGGGGATTTTGCAGATGCTTACATCAACAACATACACAAGGTTTTCATGGACATGATGTCCAAGCGCACGCCGTTCAAGCCTGAGACTGCTGCGATAAGCGGCTATGGGAACTACCTCCTCAACCAGTCAGGCATTATGGAGAGGATTGATACAAACGCAGCCTTGACAGGCTACAACGGCTACATGACAAACACCTACAATGTGGACAAGAACATACAGCTTGACCCCCAGACATGGGACCAGACATACAACAGGACGACCACGAACGAGATATTTTCAGCAAAGAACGTGATAGACCCGATGAGGGTGCCGCTTGAGCTGTTTGACGTCTATGCAAATTACATGAAAACAGTGGACAAGAACCTGCTTAAAGAGGAGCCAGTGGACAAGACGAAAACGAATATGGACGCCATGATGAACGCAGGCATGCGCAGGATAGGCAACCTGTATGTGATATTCCACGCAGACTCGGAAAAGGAAAACGGGGTTTGGAAGGCAAATAACGTAATGGCAGATGCGTACGTGCGCAGGGACGAAGGATGGTACCGCGTTTACTTCAGGGAAGACAAGAACGGGCCCGATATTGAAAAGGAACTTAACAGGCAGCTCAGAGAGGTATATACTGAGTTCAGCACCTCGGTTTCGCCTTCCACCCTGATAAGGGGCGGCTTTGAGCATCAAAGCAGCGTGGACAAGACGCTTAGCCTTACTCTTGCATACCCTGCGGGTGCCACTGCGGCTGACATCAAAAAGCTGCTTAATGACAACGGGATTGTGCTCAAGGATGATGCAGACTATGGCAAGTTCGCACCAATTGCAGACAAGGAGCTACAGAGCGTGGAAGGCACGGACGACAAGTCCTACAAGATACTCCGCAATGGAAGCAACCTGGAAGTCTCGGTTTATGAGCAGACTGTTTCCCGCATAGCATTTTTCGCAGGCTTTGAAACAAAGGTCGCGGACAAGCGCCTTGCCGTGCTTGGCATAAAGACCGCCTCGGACAACAAGGCAGCGTTTAGCGCACTTGAGGTTGGCAAGACCAAGCCAAAGACGGATGGCGAGGGCAATGTGGTAGAAGGGGAAAAGGCGAAGATAGTGACAGTTGGCTGGATGGACATGACGCACGAGGAAAAGCAGTTCAATGGCTACAGCAACCAGCAGGCGCAGTTCCCCCTGTCAATCCAGAACCCATCGTCGGAAAACACCCGCTTCATCAAGCCGGAGCACGACCTCTTCCTTGCATCATACCATGTGGTGGACCGCTTCTATGGAATGGTGATGGGCGGGGCCGACCTGGCAGGAGGAGTGGCAAGGGGGCGCAACTGGGGCGCAGGCTCCATTGCGCAGTTCAACAATGGCATAATGAGGTTCATGGGCAACGGGATGGTTTCAAGCGAATACGTCGACTTTGGCGGCTTTGTGAATGCCGGCAAGGGGATTGCCCCAAGCTACGGAGCAGTGGCCACCGTAAAGAACCTTGGCGAGGAGGGCAACTGGAAATTGACCCTGAGCGCTTTGGTTGACAACAACATACCAAAAAACAAGATAAAGGACCAGGCTAGCTTTGCTGTGCTGGTTGACAACCTCAAGAAACTGGGCGAGGAAATTGAAACTGAGACAAAGTCTGATAAATGGAAGAAAGAGGAGGAGAACGCCTCGTACAGGGCAGGACGGACCGAGGATTGGACGCAAAGGGCCATAGACATACTGGTGCGCATGCGCGAGCTGGTGCCAGCAGATGCGATAGGTGATATTCGAACTGATTTCTCAGTTGCGCTTGAGTCTGGAAAAACCGTGCACAAGATTTCGCTTTCAAAGATTGCTGGAGCCGATGATAGCATTGAGGGCAATTATGTTGTGACAATGCACAGCATAAATATTGGGGACAAGACAAGCGTGTCAGTGGTTGCAGGGGTGAAGGCTTATGAAACTCAGGTAGGGGATGCACCGCCTTCGCCGACCCAGACACCATTGCCGGACAATTTCGGGGGCATTAGGTTCAAGTACGACAGCACCACCAGCTTTGGCTATACTGCGTATAACCTGTTCTCAAGCAACCCCCAGGCACATGTCTTTACAGTTGCCCATGACTTCAACAGCGCAAAGAACCTGAAGGCAATGCTGAACATCAAAGTGATGCCAAAGGAAGGGGAAACAGTGGACTTTTACATTGGAAACACCATGGTCCGGGCCAAGGCGGAATATGACAACCTAAACACCATGAAAAGCGTCAACGTGGCTGCGGACTACAACATTGGCAAAGCCATTGGGGCCACGTTGCCAATCTTTGCAGGAGGGGGCGTAAGGTACACTGACGCAGGGCAGCTTAAGATGATTGAGCCCCGGATTCACGTAAGCTCCAGCCCATCGGACAAGCTGTCGTTTGACTTGTCAATCGGCGTCCTGCATGGGTGGACACCAGGGGAAGGCGGGCAATACACCACAGGAACAGGCGCGGTCACTGTCCGCTGGCGGTTCTAAGGGAAGAAAAAGTAATATGGACCCGGGGGGATTGACGGCTCGGCCGGCAAATCTGCGCCAGCAGAACTTTCGAACCCCCGGCCTCCTGATTTTTTGAGACAGCAACGGAGTTTTCCGTTGACACAGTCGAGTGTCACTCGACTTATCATGCAAATCAGGCGCGCTACCACTGCGCCACAGGCCCATGGCGAAATTCCTGGAGGAATTTCGGCAGACGTCGTGCCGACAGGCACGACGAAGATGGCAAAAATCCGCAGGTTTTTGCCAAACTCAGGCTCCATTCAGGCGTGAAGGCTTTTTATATATGCGCCTTGCAAGGTTTTGACTATGGGAATGCTCGACTTGATATCAGGCGCGCTTAAGCCCAAGCCGCATGCAGACAGGAAGGCAAAATGCCCGAAATGCAAGGCGGATGTGGTGCTTGGCATGGAGCGCTGCCCGTCGTGCGGCACGCACATCGACTCGATGTTTAGGATTGAATGCCCGAAATGCAAGACGGCAAATGACTTGAGCGCGCAGAAGTGCACAAAATGCGGCTATGAGCTTGCCGAGCAGGCAGCGCCACCAGGCAAGGAGCAGTACCGCTGCCCCATGTGCGGATATGTGGCGGACTACTACATGATGTCCTGCCCGTCTTGCGGCGTGAAATTCATCTAGCCCTTACTTGGCCTGCTTTTTTAGGAGACGGAACTTGTAGCCATAGTGGATGAGCCCCTCGGGCGAGTCCTCGAGGATCTTGCGGAATATCATTTCCACCTTGTCCCCGATTTTTACGTCCTTTTCCCCAACGCCAACAACTTGCGCGGTGAGGCGCGGCCCCTCTTCAAGCTCAATAATGGCAAGCACATAGGGCACTTCCAACTCAAAGCCAGCAGGCCCGGCTGTTACCTCGGTGAATGAGTATATTGTGCCCTTGCCCGAGAACTGCTTGAGCGTAATCTTTCCCTTGCGGCGGCACTTGGGGCAGAGCTTGCGCGTGGGGAAATAATTCGTTTTGCAAGTCTCGCACGCGCTTCCAGTGAGGCGGTAGCGCTCAGGTATGCGCCTCCAGGTTATTGCAAGGTTTTCAGATGGCATAGTAATCACCCAAGTCGAGTATCATTTTCATTAAGCGTTATTTCCATTAAACTTCATTCCGCATTATGTGGACGACTGCAGTTGCTCCGCTTCCGCCCACGTTGTGGGTCATCCCAACTTTTGCGTCCTTTACCTGGCGCGCGCCAGCAGTGCCTCGAAGCTGCCAGACAACTTCCACAGCCTGCTTTATGCCTGTGGCGCCCACTGGGTGCCCGCAGCCTTTCAAGCCGCCGGAAGTGTTGACGGATATCTCGGCATTAAGAGCGGTCTTTCCTGCAGCTGATGCAGGACCGCCCTGCCCTTTGGGGAAGAAGCCCAAGTCCTCGATTGCCATTATCTCGGCAATGGTGAAGCAGTCGTGCACTTCCACGATGTCAATGTCCTTTGCAGACACCTTTGCCTGCTCATATGCCTTTTTCGCAGCCACCTTGGTTGCGTTGAGAGAGGTCATGGAAGCGCGCGAGTGGAGAGCCAGGTAGTCTGATGCCTGCGTGGATGCCGTGATTTCAATGGGCTGCTCGCACACTTTCTTTGCCTTGTCCAAAGGCATGAGCACCACCACTGCTGCGCCGTCTGTGATGGGCGCGCAGTCGAAAAGCTTGAGGGGAGAAGCCACTGTCTTGCTTTTCATAACGGTGTCAATGGTTATCTCGTTTTGGAAGTGCGCGTACTTGTTCTTCGCTGCATTTGCATGGTTCTTCACTGCCACCGCTGCCATCTGCTCCTCAGTGGTGCCATACTCCAGCATGTGCCTGCGCGCGGTGAATGCATATATTGCGGGAAATGTTGCGCCCATGAAAAGCTCCCATTCCTGGTCGCCTGCCCCGCCCAATGCGGATGCGACCTCGTCGCCTGGCGTGTCAGTCATCTTTTCCACGCCGCCCACAACCACGCAGTCGTGTATGCCTGATGCAATTGCCATGTAGCCCTGGCGCAGAGCCACGCCGCCGGATGCGCATGCAGCTTCGCAGCGCGTGGAAGGCACGGGCGTAAGGCCCATGTAATCGGCAACCAGCGCGCCGATGTGCTCTTGCCCAACCAGCGAGCCTGGCGCCATGGTGCCAACGTACATTGCATCTATTTCTGCCCCTGAGAGCTTGGCATCTTCAATGGCGCGCCCGCCTGCCTCAGTGAGCATGTCGCGGAAGCCGCGAGTCCATTCCTCGCCGAACTTGCTCATTCCCACTCCAACAATTGCAACTTTTCTCATAGTATCAACCCGTTAAACCAAATTTACATGCTCTTGAGCTTTCTCCTGTGCTTCACATACACGCCGTAGTCAACATACTCCTTGTGAGCGATATAATCTGAGAGCTGCCAGCCCACTTTCTTGTAGGCTTCGCGCTTTGCCACAATGCCATCAGTCACGCGGATGGCAAATGAGTCGCTTCCTGCGCCTGACCCAAAGGAGGTGAGAAGGATGCGCGCGCCGGGCTTTGCAATGTCCAGCACGCCTGCAAGCCCTATTGGCGAGGCAGCAGAGTATGTATTGCCAATCACCGGAGTGAAAAGCCCGGGCTTTACTTTTTCCGTGTCAATGCCCATTTTCTTTGCAACTTCAAGCGGGAATTTTCCGTTTGGCTGGTGGAAGACAAAGTAGTCGTACTCTGCTGCCTTGGTGCCTGTCTTTTCAAACAAGCCCTGCGTTGCGCCCATTACGTGGCGGAAATACGCAGGCGCGCCTGTGAATCTGCCTCCGTGCGAGGGGAATTCCGCATGCTCGCGGCGCCAGAAGTCCGGCGTGTCGGTTGTAAATGAATATGTCGCTTCTATTTCTGCCACAAACTCCTGCTTTTCCCTGCCAATGAGGAATGCTGCTGCGCCTGCTGCTGCGGAATATTCAAGCGCATCGCCAGGCCTTCCCTGCGAGGTGTCAGATCCTACTGCAAGCCCGTAGCGTATCATATTGGATGCCACCATGCCCATGCACATCTGGATGCCTGCCGTTCCTGCCTTGCATGCGAACTCGATGTCGGCAGCAGTAAGCTCGGGCGTGGCGCCAAGCGCCTCTGCCACGATGGTTGCTGTAGGCTTGACTGCGTAAGGGTGGGACTCTGAGCCCACGTAAACCGCGCCGATTGCCTGCGGGTCTATTGCGGACATGAGAAGGGCGTTCCTGCTCGCCTCCACGGCAAGCGTGGCAGCGTCCTCGTCCACGTCAGGCACGCTTTTTTCAAGTATGCCCAAACCCTTGGAAATCCTCTCAGGCTCCTCGCCCCACACGCGCGCTATCTCCCCGCTTTTTATGCGGAATTTTGGCACGCATGTCCCGTATCCTACAATGCCGACTGATTGCACCATAATATTACCTCACAAGATTGAATGGATCAGATTTTGTTCAGCACGTCCTTTATTTTCGCCAGGTCCATGTTGGTGGCAATGACCGGGATTTTCTCCCGCTCTGCGATTTTTATTGCCAGTGGGTCAACATCCTTGAGCCCGTGGAGGACGACGAGGGAGGGCTTCATGGGCGTCACCCTTATCACCACCATGGGAGACCTGCCCGTCGATACTTGGGTGAAGATGAATGCGCGCTCGCTCATGGTTCCGTAGAGCTTGGGGAATTGCGAGTAGGGCATTTC
>Ga0247841_10011286_pt1 | contig 11926 bp, 16 predicted proteins | sample LaCruzMarch2015__2_FD_192410 | JGI IMG/M metagenome (GOLD analysis project Ga0247841, IMG submission 192410) | Freshwater microbial communities from meromictic Lake La Cruz, Castile-La Mancha, Spain - LaCruzMarch2015_18m | ecosystem: Environmental > Aquatic > Freshwater > Lake | place: Spain...
GAGCCTGTAGTTTTGGGTTAATTGACTGTAATGATGCAAACGCTCTAATAAATCCTGGAGCATCAGATGTAAATTGTAATGGTGTTGATGATAATTGTAATATACAAGTAGATGAAGGATTTATTTCAACTCCAACTTCATGCGGAGTTGGGGTGTGTTCTTCAACCGGAGCAAATACTTGTATAAACGGAATGGTAATGGATTCTTGCACTCCAGGATTACCGGTAGCTGAAACCTGTAATAACTTAGACGATAATTGCAATAATTTGATTGATGACGGAATAGCTAGTTTACTAACTTCTTGTGGAATTGGCTCATGTGCATCAACAGGAAATTCAGTTTGCATTAATGGAGTAATGTCAGATAATTGTGTTCCGAGTTTACCAACACAAGAGATTTGCGATGGTCAGGACAATGATTGTAATGGTTTAATTGACGATGGTGTTCAAACTACTTTCTATCAGGATTCAGACTTAGATGGTTTTGGCAATGCTTTATTTTCTCAACTTGCATGTAGCTCTCCTCCCGGATTTGTATCAAATAATTTAGACTGTAATGATGCAAACGCTCTAATAAATCCTGGAGCATCAGATGCAAATTGCAATGGTGTTGATGATAATTGTAATGGAATTATCGATGAGGGATGCGGAATACGAGTTATAAGTTCAACACCATTAAACGGAACGATAAATATTTCAATAAACTCCACAATTAAAATAACATTCAGCAAAACTTTGATGAAATCCACAATAAATAATAATAATTTTCAGTTAAAAGATCAAAGTAATAAAATAGTTTATACTACGCTGGTTACTAAAGATAACACAACAACAATTATTCCATCATATAAATTAAAAACAAATGCAACTTACACAGTAACTATAACGGGAGTGAAAGATATTGCTGGTAATCTCATGCAATCAAATTACATTTTAACCTTCAAGACCGTTATTGTTCCGAATGTTCTTCCTATTGTGACAGCTACAACTCCTGCAAACAATTCACAATCGGTTCCGACAAATTCCACAATTAAAATAACTTTCAACAAACCATTAATGAAAAGCACAATAAATGATCAGTCATTTCAAATCAGAGAGCCAAATAAAAAGCTAGTCTATTTAACAATTACAACGAAAGATAATACAACCACCTTAACCCCACAAATCAAATTAAAAAATAATACGGTATACTTAGTAAAAGTAGCAAATACAATAAAAGACTCGTCCGGAAACCCTTTGCAATCAGACTATATATTTAATTTCAAAACTGCTTGATAAGGAAATTCTTCTTACAGTTATACTAACCCGAGAATATAAATAATTTTAAAGCTCAAAAAACTAATAAAAACATGAATCCTATAGAAGATTTAATTGCAGAACACCAGCTGATTGAGCGTGAACTCTTAGAATTCGAGACGATAATAGACGACCCGCAAACAAATTACCCCAATCTTATTCACGTTCTAAAGCGTCTTATTCCCCTCTGGAACAATCATGAAATAAAAGAAGAACAAATTTTTCCCCTATTCAAGAAAGAACGAATCAGTGTTCCAGTAAATGAGATGTTGTTCGAGCATAGAAAACTTCGTCGTCATAAAGAAGCTATCGAAAACGCTCTGAATTCTGAAAGTGATTTTGAGGTTCGTCATGCAATTGAAACTCATGGTTCAATAATTGTAACTGAACTTCGTGAACACATAAAAAAAGAAGATAATATTTTTTATACTTTAGATTCTTCAGAATTTTCTCCAGAAGAATTAGAAATGATAAAAGAAATACTCGCGAGTCAGTAAAATAAAAAAAATAAATTAGGTAAGATAAGAGAAAATAATCTGAATAAAAATTAAAATAAATCAAAAAAATAGTAAAAGAAAAATTAAAAAAATAAAATACTTACTTGTTCATCTTTGCAAATATTAATCCTGCGACAATTGTGTTTATCAAACCGCTGACAGTCCAAGATAAAATCGTTAACAAAGACAACGGAAAGCTTGTATAACTTATGAACATTCCTGGAATCATTGCAACAAGCCAGATAGAAAGACCAAACATTGTCCCTCTTCTAACTGAAGTTCCTTTGAAAAGAACCCTTGTCTTATTCCAAACCCACGCATAAATTATTCCCTCAATAAAATAGACAAGAAAGAATAACATCATCAAAGGATCCTGCCACGAGCGCATCAGACCAGTATTCTGATAGTCAGCCGATACCGACGGAATAATCATAAACGCATAAGAAACAATCATTCCAAGAACGAGCATAACAATTCCCGCAAGCAATCCCGGCCAAATTATTTTTTTCATCTAACCATAACCCCCTTTCATAAAATTAAATGGATGAAGATTTAAATATATTTCTGAAGAAGAAAATTTTATAGATTATATTTTAAGCGTCAGGATTTAATCCATATCTATGTCTTTCATAATGAAAAGCTGAAAAGGCACAAGAAGATTCTTCGTGCGAGGGTAAACTGTTTCTATATTTTTCATAATTTTTTTCTTTCAAAATAGATTTTTTGTAAGAATCATAGTCTTGAACATCAATAGAGGTTAATTTATCACTTACTTGATTCGTCGTCCCACAGATGTAAGGTTTTCTCCCGTACAAAAAAGATAAATCTCGACGACCCAGGCCACTTTCCCACGGTTTAGAAAGTACGATAGTTAAAAAGCCACACGGCTTTTCAAGGAGAGCATTAAAAGAAGGACTAATATGAAATTGACGAGAACTAATTAATTTTTTCGACATTTCTTCTCCGAAGATAGCTTTCCAAAGAGGATGTTTCTCCTGAGCATAGTCTAAATCTGATCTAGAAACGCCTGGAATGTGTAAAGCCCCACCTCGATCAGAAAGTATTTTTAATTCTTCTTCATTCGGCAAATGATCTAACTCCGAATTTTGTAACAAATAAATTGCAAGGTTTTTTCTAGAACAAAAATAGTAAACTGAAGACTGAATTCCATTCTCAAAATAATTTAAAACTGAATTAGATAAGCTTCGCTGAGTCACATCGTTATCACAAACATGATTAAGAGCGCAGTACATCAAATCGGCTAAATTTCTTGCCGAGGGAATTTGCAAACCTTTTTTTCTTAGATTATCTCTTGATTTAATGTATTCCCCTATTTCGGGCGGGAACATAAATGTAGTAGCTCTATTTCCCACACTCACCTTCAAAGGAGTTTTAATTTTTCCAATGCTAAAGCTTGTTTCAGCCATATTAATCTTCTATCACCTCAATAGTAATTTTAGTCAAAGTTCCAGGAGATATTTTTTCTTGAAGCAGCTTCGGAATCACAATTATGGCTTGCGCCCCATGCTTCGCGATTTTCTTCGTTATTACAAAAGTTTGTTCGGTCATTATAAACTCTCCCTTAATCTTTTTTCCAAATTAGAAAGGATGTAATCAAAATGTGGATTTTTTATAGCTTCATTTAACCTGCCTAAGATGTTTTCTTTTGGAATTTGCGTAAATTCTTCGGAAACTAAACCATCCAATAAGAATATTCCACTGAGATTTAATAATTTCGGAATACTATTACTTTGTACTTCAATTTTTTCCCAATTTGAATGAGGTAACTTTGTATCCAAATCCATTCTTTTTAATCTATCAAAATTTGCTAAATAGCTAGTAAATTCGCTTTTTAGGTATTTCCAAACATCTGTTCCAGAACCATCTCCTTGCCAGAATGGTTTAAATGTGGCACTAAAACCCTTAGGGTCAATTTTTATATCGAATTCCCGTCTATATCTTCCCCAGCAATCTGTACGAGATAAAAGGTGAAGAACAACGATAGAGTCTTTACTTTCATCGTCACCATAATCTTTGAAAGCCCTCCAAAAATATGGAGTAGATACTTCTTTTTGAACTTTGGTCAAATATTTTGTCATTCTTGCATTTATGAGGGGCAAGTATTTTTCGACTTGAGTATCTACTTCTCTCGTAACTCTTCTCTCTTCGGAAATCTTTGCTCTTTGCATTCTATCTGTTTCTCCCCTATATTTTTTTTCTCTTGCGGTTTCTCTTCTTTGCAATTTCTCATATAATCTAGAGATTTCTTCAGTCATTTTATTTCTCGTCGTGTTTTTAGCACGAAGAAGTAATAACAGCGTCGATTATAAATCTTTGTTGCCGTAATATAACAACAAATGGCAAAATTTATAAAACACCAATCCCCCACTAATATATGGAAACAAAAGAAATAGAGGAGACTTTGAAAGAGTTAGGCCTAGCTTCAGAAGAAGTAAAAGTCTATCTTGCAATGCTAAAAATCGGCTCGAGTTTAGCAAGTAAAATTTCAGAAGAGACAAAAATAAATCGCTCTCATGTCTACCAGTTGCTAGAAAGATTGATCTCAAAAGGTTTTGTAGGCTATGTAATAAGAGAAAACCGAAAATATTTTTCTGCGGTAAACCCGGAGAAGATTGTAGAGATAATAAAAGAGCGAGAACAAAAACTAAAAAATGTCGTGCCAAATCTTTTACAGCTAACGACAATTGCAAAGGACAAGCCGACGGTTGAGATACTCGAAGGGAAGGAAGGAATAAAAACTGTTCTTAACGATATCCTGAAAATAAAAAAAGACTGGCTTGCATTTGGAAGTTCCGGAAAAGGTCAGGAAGTTTTATCATTTTACGCAGAACATTGGGAAAAGGAAAGAGAGAAATTAAAAATACCCCTAAGAGGAATACTTGACAATTCTGATTCCGGAATAAAGCGAGGAAAAGAAATTTCCAAAAGAAAATACACTGAGATAAAACATATGAATGAAGAATATTCTAGTCCCGCGTCGACGTGGATTTACGGAGAAAAAATGGCCTTGGTAATTTGGAGTAAAGAACATTCATTCGCAATTAGGATCAGAAGTAAAGAAGTCACAGATAATTTTAGGAAACATTTTGAAGTCCTGTGGAAGAACGCAAAGAAATAAATTATTTCTAAAAACCAAATCTTTATTAATCAAAAATAACCTCTTTAATTATGGATTTTACCTTAATAATTCTAGTGGCCATAAGCGGCATCTTATTTACCACGGGTGATGTATTCCTCAAATATTGGTCGACAAAATCAAGCACAACTTATATTATTATAGCATTTGTATTCTATATTCTAGCAGGAACTTTCTTGGCCATTTCCTTCAAAAGGAAAGAGATCGCAGTAGCTACGGCCATTTCAGTCTGTTTTAATATCGTCGCAATATCTATAGTCGGTTTTATCTTATTCAAAGAGACCCTAGGACTAAAAGAAATCATCGGCATAGGACTAGCGATAACTGCAATAATCGTATTGAATATATAATTTTAGTAACCTTTGCTAAAAGATAAGCAATTTCCAAAACCTTTAAGCATAAAAACTCTAGAATAATTTTTTTGAAAATTCATAGACCTCATGTGCTATCATGCCATATGCAGCAAATCTTAATCCTTCAACAAAAATTGCTGAAGCACAATTTCTGATCCTCTCCACGGTAGGCAAATCAGACTCTCGGTTTATTTGAAGTATATGTGCAAAATGACTTCCAGGATATACTCCGACGTCAAACATTATCTCACTTATCGGTTCGCCTTCGTATAGCTTATATGGATTTCTCATAAAAAACAAGGATTATGTTTATTTAATAACCTTTTGAGATTGCAGCTTAACAATCTTTAAAATCCTTTAAACGTTTAATTCTTTATGAACTCCTCACATTTAGAACCTATTGGATTTAATGTTAACCAAAACTAATGCTTTCAGGAATAGTTCCGTCAAGTTCCATCTCACCGTTTTCAAAGGATAAGGAATCTGCGTTTATTCCTGCCTGTTTCATCCTATCCTCTAACAATTCTGAGACGAATCCTTGATTATCATCAAACCATTGGGCGTCAAGCGAAACCGGCCCAATTTTTACCTCTTTCACATCTTCGCTAACTTTTCCGTCTTTAACGCTTAGTTCGGTCTTAATATATATCGAAGGACTTACTGGAAGTTTATCTGCGTTCTCTTCAATAGCTTTTTTGTACTGTTCTGGTAAATCGGTAGCTTCAGCATATCCTTTAAGCTTTCCACTATTTAATTTTCCAGAAACTTCTATCGTATTGTCTGAATTTATCCTAACCTGGGTATTCGCCAATGGAGAATACTCCCAATTCTTAGAATGCTCGGCCAAGAGTGCCGTTATCTCACGTTGATTAATCTTTGTGCTAACATTTTTAGTTCCAGAAATCTTGATACTTTCGCTAGGAGTTTTATATGCTTCAATAGTATTGTATTCAATACCTAATTTTTTGTTGACGCTGTTTACGTCTTCTTGAGTATACCTGACGCCTAAATCTTTCGGTTTGATTACTAAAAAATATCCTGCACTAACTAAGACCAATAATAGAACTACCACGCCAATTCCTAAATATAACCATATCTTCTTCATAAGGTAAACTAATTTTTTTGATTTAAATAACTTGCCATAATGTTTATATTCTATTTTCTCGTAAAATATCCATGGCCAAACAAAAATATGACCTCGAGCTGATAGTCAAGCAAACAATAAAAAAGTACAAACTATTTTCACTTAAAGATAAAATCGTCGTCGCGCTTTCAGGTGGAAAAGATTCTTCGACCGTCGCGTATCTTCTGAAAAAATTCGGCTACAAATTCGAAGGATTGTATATTGATTTGGGAATGAAAGGTTACAGCGACAAATGTTACGAAAAAATTCTCGAACTATGCAAGGAATTGAATATAAAACTTCACGTTTACGAAGTTCAGAAAGAACTCGGCGGCTCGATGTGTTATATTAGAACATCAATTCAAAAAGAAAACACTCTAAAAAACTGCGCGATTTGCGGAGTAATAAAAAAATGGATTCTAAATAAAAAAGCTAGAGAATTAGGCTTCACAAAGATTGTAACTGGCCATAACTTAGACGACGAAGCGCAAACAGTAATTGTAAATTTTCTTAAAGGAAGTTTGGAATTGGGAGCAAATGCTGGCCCATTTCCAGGAAAGATAACTGATAAAAAATTTGTCCAAAGAGTAAAACCATTATTTTTCTCTCCAGAAAAATCCGTCAGAGAATACGCAATAAAAAATAATATTCCGTTTCATCCTTCATCATGCCCGTGTGCGATAGATTCAATGCGAATCCAAACACGAAAATGGCTTCGAGATAAGCCAGAAAAAATTAAATTAAATGTCGTGAATAATTTTTTAGAGCAATCAAAAAATCTTCAAACAAATTATTCCAAAGATAAAATATTAAAATACTGTAAAAAATGTGGTGAACCGTCGAGAAATGAGCTATGCCGAATGTGTCGATTATTTGAGAAATAGTCAGCTTCTTTTCATGCCGACGGGCTTTTTATTCGTTCTTCCGTCGGAAATAAATCTCTTGTTCTTTAATCTTGTTTTCACAATCTTCAATTTCATTCTTCTCTCATCCCATTTAGAAAATATAAATAAGTATAGAATTTCTAAAATTCCAAATGTATTAATAAAAAATAAAGCTAAAAACCAAATGAAAGAATTATTTCTCGCGGCTTTCCAACATGCAAACAGTTTCCAAAGGGAAGACCAGATAACTATTATTGCAAAAAGTACTAAAACTATGTTAAAATCCCACCCTAGAGAGCTCGCCAAAGCATTCAAAGGATACTGATTCGCGCTCTGCTGCGCAGAAAGATAATTGCTTATTGCATCAAATAACATTTTATAACCTCTTCACGAAACAAAAAGTTCACAAACGTTTTTAAACCTTCTGCTTATTTTGTCGTAACTAATATGTAATTCTACTTTTTATCACACAAATATTTATATAGTCCAACAAATTTTACATAATTACAACTACAAAATGTTGAGAAAAAGAGGTTAACGAGTACAGCCCGTTGTATATATGAGATGTCCATACTGTTCGCACAGAGAAACTAAAGTTACAAACAAAAGAGATAATGAGGATACGACGCGAAGAAGGAGAGAATGTCTCAAGTGTAATAAAAGATTCACGACGGTCGAAGAAGTTGTAAGCGTTGGATTTAGTGTAATAAAAAAAGACGGAACAAAAGAACCTTTTAATATAGAAAAATTGCGTTCAGGTGTTGAAAAGGCATGTGAAAAACTTCCGATAAAAGAGGAATCTGAAAAAATGATAACAAACATTGTAAATAAACTCGAAAAGAAAGGACGTGATGTAAGATCTTCCGAGATTGGAACTATGGTGATGGCTGGATTAAAAAAATTAGATGATGTTGCGTACATCAGATTTACCTGTCATCATAAAGAATTCAAAAATGTTGGAGATTTTAAAAAAATAATTATGGAGACCGCAAGATGATAACAAAAATAAGAAAGAGAGATGGTAGTGTTGTTCCCTTCTCAAAAGAAAAAATTATTGAAGCCATTTGGAAAGCGGCAAAAGCCGTCGGTGGAAATGATCAAAGATTGGCAGAAATTGCCAGTGAAGATGTTTGCAGAGTTTTAGAAAAAGAATTTGGAGAAGATGCAATCCCAACAGTCGAGCAAATACAGGATTTAGTTGAGAAGATTTTAATTAAGCGCGGCCACGATCAAACTGCAAAAGCATATATTCTCTATAGAAAATCACACGAAGAATTGAGAAATGTTAAAGGTTTATTTGATACAATCGAGGCTGTCGAAGATTATCTTGCCCTAAATGATTGGATGGTAAAAGAAAACTCTAACATGGCTTTTTCTTTGCAAGGATTAAACAATTATATTGCAACAAAAATTGTAACAAACTACTGGATGAGAAGAGTTTATCCAGAAGAAATTCGTCTCGCGCACGAGTCCGCAGAAATTCATATTCATGATTTAGGAACATTAGGACCATACTGCGTCGGATGGGATCTAAAAGATTTGCTGATGCAAGGATTCAAAGGCGTCGTCGGAAAAGTTCAATCAAAACCTGCCGGCCATTTGCGAACCGTTCTCGGTCAAATAGTAAATTTCTTTTACACTCTTCAAGGCGAAGCCGCCGGAGCACAAGCGTTCTCAAATTTTGATACATTACTCGCGCCGTTCGTCGCTAAAGATAATATGAATTACAAAGAAGTTAAACAGGCGATGCAAGAATTTGTTTTTAATCTTGCCGTCCCGACGAGAGTTGGCTTCCAAACACCATTTACAAATATAACAATGGATCTAACCGTTCCGGAATTTATGAAAAACGAGCCTGTTGTTGTCAGCGGACAATTTCAAGATAAAACTTATGGAGATTTCCAAAAAGAAATGGATATGATTAACAAAGCGTTCGCTGAAGTCATGATGGAAGGCGACGCCGTCGGTCGTGTCTTTACTTTCCCAATCCCAACATATAATATTACTAAAAATTTTGACTGGAATAATCCAAATCATGAATACATTTGGGAAATGGCAACTAAATACGGAATCCCTTACTTCTCAAATTTTGTAAATTCTGATATGAGTCCCGACGACGCGCGTTCAATGTGTTGCCGTCTAAGATTAGACCAAAAAGAATTAAGAAAAAGAGGCGGTGGATTATTCGGCTCAAATCCTTTGACAGGTTCAATTGGAGTTGTAACAATAAATATGCCACGATTAGCATTTAAATCAAAAACAGAAGATGAATTTTTCAAAAATTTAAACAAAATTATGGAAATATCAAAAGAAAGCTTGGAAATAAAAAGAAAATTCCTCGAGGCCTTCACTGATAAAAATTTATATCCTTACTCTAAATTTTATCTTAGGACAGTAAAAGAAAGATTTGGAAAATATTGGATGAATCATTTCTCTACAATCGGTTTGCTCGGAATGAACGAAGCAATAATGAATATAATGCCTGGGGAAAATATCGCAACCTTCCGAGGAAAAGAATTTGCGAAAAAAACTTTAGACTTTATGAGAACAAAACTCGAAGGTTATCAAACAGAAACTGGAAATTTATATAATCTTGAAGCCACCCCGGGTGAAGGCACAACCTACCGCTTCGCGAGAAAAGATAAATCTTCTTTCCCAGAAATTGTAGTGGCCAATGAAACTGCCTACAAAAAGGGTTCTAAGCCTTACTACACGAATTCAACACAACTTCCGGTCAATTATACTGACGACGTATTTGAAGCGCTTAAATTGCAGGACGACTTGCAAACAAAATATACTGGCGGAACTGTACTGCACATTTTCGTCGGAGAAAAAATGGAACCTGACGCGGCAAAACTTCTAGTAAAAAGAGTTGCAGATAATTTTGCCCTTCCTTACTTTACTATAACACCTACCTTCTCAATTTGTCCAGTTCATGGCTATCTTGCGGGAGAACATGAATTTTGTCCGAAATGCGACGAAGAACTCGGAATAAAAATGGACGAAAAATGTTGCGCCACATATGAGGGTGTCAACATGAAAATTGAGCAAACAATATCTCTGCAAAATTAACAGAGAGAAAACTAAATTGAGGTGAAAAATGGCTGACAAACAAAGAACCAAATGTGAAGTATACAGCAGGGTTGTAGGATACATACGACCTGTCGCGCAATGGAACGAGGGAAAAGGCGCAGAATTCAAAGACCGCAAATGCTTCAAAACGAGTTAAATTTAAATTTTTAATTTAATTTTTTATTTTCTTATTTGGAATTATCTCTTCCACCATCTAAATCTTCTTAAATAATATTTTTCTAAAAAAATTATGAAAAAAGTACTATTTATCTGCGCGGGAAATCTATTTCGCAGTCCTTCCGCCGAATATTTATTTAATGATTACATTGGAAGACAAAAAATTCCAGATTTAGTCGCTCATTCCGCCGGAACGGTAGCTTATTCCAGAAAAGCTCATACTTTGACAACGCAAATTCTATTGGAAAATGGAATCGATGCGAGAGAACACAAACCAAAAAAATTAACGCGAGAACATCTTAAAGAAGCCGCGCTCGCAATTGCAATGGACTGGGAAGTTCAAGATGAAACTCGAAGATATCTATGCTGGGAAAATCCGGTTCCTTTATTCAATGAAGTAGCCTATGGAAAACTCGACGATGTAGAAGATATTTCAGGAATGTTCGCAAGCGAAGATGAAGAGCATATAAGAAAAACAATAAAACATTTTCAAAACTCAATGCCACATATACTTAAAAATTTACCAAACTATCTAATCCCATGAAAATAAAAGGACTTCAAAAAGTTACGTTGATTGACTACCCGGAAAAAATTGCCTGCACAATTTTTTTATTTGGTTGCAACTTCGGTTGCCCGTTTTGTCATAATCCAGAATTAGTCTCGCGAGATTTAGCTGAAGAGTTGCGCGATTACACTGAAGAAGAAATTTTAAATTTTCTTGAAAACAGAAGAGGACTTCTCGACGGTGTTTGCATCACGGGCGGCGAGCCGACGTTAAATCCAGAACTTCCCGAATTAATAGAAAAAATAAAATCTCTCGGTTATTCTGTAAAACTCGACACAAACGGAAGCAATCCAGACATGTTAAAGAGATTGATTGCAAACAAACTTGTCGACTACATCGCAATGGACATAAAAGTTCCGCTCTCGCGGTACACTGAATTCTGCGAAAATCCAGAAAAAATAAAAGAGTCAATAAGTTTGATAATGCAATTTCCGGATGTCGGGAATTCAGAACCGCACACTTTAATGCCCGGAATTCCCGAGCATCCAAAGCACGAAAGCCAGTCAAATCGTGCTTTTGACTACGAATTTCGAACAACAGTTCTTCCAAAAATCCATTCTAAAGAAGACATAATAAACATCGCAAATGACATCAAAGGCGCAAGAAAATATGTTATCCAACAATTTCGTCAGGGAAAAACTCTAGACCCTGATTTCAAAAACGAAAAAACATTTTCCGTCGAGGAATTGAATGAAATGAAAAACTCTATCAAAGATTTAATTCAAAACGTAAAAGTCAGAGTTAATTACTAAACTAATATTTTGGTTGTTCCCAAGGAGGAGCGCGAGGCATATGTTCTGCAA
>Ga0247841_10011288_pt1 | contig 11926 bp, 11 predicted proteins | sample LaCruzMarch2015__2_FD_192410 | JGI IMG/M metagenome (GOLD analysis project Ga0247841, IMG submission 192410) | Freshwater microbial communities from meromictic Lake La Cruz, Castile-La Mancha, Spain - LaCruzMarch2015_18m | ecosystem: Environmental > Aquatic > Freshwater > Lake | place: Spain...
GCCGCCGTCCCGGCGGCATTAGATGGCAAAGCCGGCGGGACGCCGGCGCTACCGGCAGGTGCCTGGCGCGAAGTTTAAACTTAAGCCTTTAATTCTCGCGCGGCGCGAGTATTAGCGGGAACGCCTCACTGAGGCAAACACTAAGAAGCACGAACATGACCACGAGAAAAAGCAACCAGGCCGCACTGGTCGGCTTGCTACTGTGCGCCGTGCTGGCGGCGCGACTGGCTCATGGCGACGAGGATGCGGCGGTATCGCCGCCGGCCTTGTGCGAGACGCGCAATCCGGTCGTGACGATCACGAGCGCGCCGCCTCCCCTCGTCAGTTACGACGTCACCGCGATGACCATTGCCGGCACGAACGACCCGGCCGTTGTCGGCGGCATCTGGTGGTCGAACGCGCTGACGCTGGCTGCCGGCGCTGCGCAAGTTTCAAGTTTCGAGTTTCAAGTTTCCAACATCGCCCTCGCCGTCGGCACAAATGTAATTTCGGTGTATGGCACCAACATCGTTGAGATCCAGACCAATGCCAGCGTGACCATTGTGCGCGAGCAGGACGACCTGCCGCCGGTGATCGCGCCGGATGCGCTGGTGTTTCCAGGCACCAACGACGCGCTGCTCGAGGCGGGCGTGGCGACGGCGCTTGTCTGGCGCGTGGCCGGCATTTGGGACAATGCGGACGGCACGAATCTGTTGCTGCCGTCCATTGCCATTCTGACGACGAATGACGGCACCGTGGTGGCGCAGCCCGGCACGAATGTGCCGAACATGGCCGGCCGGCTGGCGTGGACGCCGTGGGGCTTGGAGAGCGAGACGACCGCGTATGTCGTGCGGATCGATGCGCTGGACAGCACCGGCAACAGGATCAACCGCATTTTCAGCAGGAATGTCTTGATAGGTTCCTGGCGCGAATTTTAAATTTTAATGAGCCAGCGCGCGGCATGGTCGGGCGCAGACGACCGTCACTATCGTTTGTCTTCAAGGCATGCCGGCGCGGCGGCGGCGCGACGCCGGCGGTGGGCATGTGACTGGCCGACCTGCCTGACACAGATTCGCAGAATGCCCCGCGCGGAGCGCGTGGCGTACATGGCATGCCGTTCAGCAACGCACCACATCTGGATGGATTGGCACGCAGTTGCACACGTCAAAGCCGCCGGGGGTCAACTGCGGCTGCAAATCCCCCAACGCGCCACGCGCGCCACCCCCTTTTCCAAAGGGGGACAACTGCGGCTGCAAATGCATTCGCGCCGGTCAGCCCGGCGGGAATTTCGCGCGGATCACCGCGATGGCGCAGGCCGGGACAAACTGCTCGACCTTGCCGCCCAGCATCGCCACTTGCTTGATCATCGTCGAGCTGATGCAGGTGCATTCCTCACTGGCCATCAAGAAGACGGTTTCAACTTCAGGCTGCAATTTGCGATTGGCCAGCGCCATCTGCAATTCATAGTCGAAATCGCTCAGCGCGCGCAAGCCGCGCACGATCACGCCCGTGCCGTTGCGCACCGCCCAGTCGACCAGCAACTTGTCAAACACTTCCACGCGCACATTCGGATAAGGCGCACACACCCGCTGCATCAGCGTCAGGCGCTCCTCGACACTGAACGTTGTCTGCTTGGGCGTGCTGACCGCGACGCCGACGATCAGCTCGTCAAACATGCGCGTCGCACGCCCGATCACGTCGGCGTGGCCATTGGTGACCGGATCAAACGAGCCGGGATAGACGGCGCGGCGGGCATTGAGCGGCATCATTGGCGCGCCTCGCACAGGGCGAAAAACGTCAGGCTGGTGCTGCCATACGCCGCGCAGCGATACGCCTTCCAGCCGTGCAGCACGGCCTGTTCATCGAGGCCGGCGCTGCGCGCGTGCTCGATGACCAAGACCGTCTCCGCGTGCGCAATGCCGGCTGCCTGCAACGTCTGCAACAGTTCCGGCAGATTTGCGGTGCGATAGGGCGGGTCGGCAAAAACAAAGTCGAATTGCTGGGGCGCCAGCACCGGCAGAACCCGCTCAATGCTGTTGTTGAAAATGCGCAGCTTGGCGCCGGCCTGCAGCATCGCCGCGTTGGCGTGCAGCACGCGCGCCGCCTCGGCATCGTGCTCGACGAACGTCACATGGCGCGCGCCGCGGCTGAGACATTCAAAGCCGATGCTGCCGGCGCCGGCATACACATCCAGCACCGTCTTGTCATTCAGCCAGACGCCCAGAATATTAAACAAGGCCGTGCGCACGCGGTCTGAGGTAGGCCGTGTGTCCGTGCCGGCGGGCGTCTGCAAACGGTGCCCGCGATAGGTGCCACTGATAATACGAACCATAACATCCTCAATGCAGTTGCTCCATTATACTGATTATTCAAAAAAGTGGTGCGCGCCAAGCCGTTTTGTGCAAACCGCATGCTTCTGTGCTGGATGTGGCCGCGGCGCACGCCGCGAATGCTGCCTCTGCCGCTGCCGCTGCACCATTCATCCACCATTCCATCCTTCCAGTTCTGACCGCCGTGGCCGCGGCGCACGCCGCGGATGCTGTGACAGACCATGCCGCCTGCCTGCCGTGCCCGGCACTGGCAGGTGCGGCTTTCTCTCCAATTCCGGCGCCCCACCGAGAATGAATATCCAATAATGAACACTCAATATCCAAGGGCGAAACATCTGCGCAGAACTCTGCTTGGAGTCCCGTCAAAGGCGGGATTGGATATTGGATATTCGCATGCCCTGGGGTCAGGGGGTCTCTGCAGGTGCGAGGCAATGTCTGCTCGCATTGCATTTTTTGCGTGATTGTGCTATGCTTTGTCAACCGTCGCGTGCAAGGGCACTGTGGCACCGGCACTCGCGCGGTCAGTGCAGTTGGCACTGCGGTTTGTGCAACTGCCGTTGGTTACTTGACAAACATGCGAGAGGGATCATGAGACTGCCGACATTTTCGGAACGCAGCGCGCACGGCGCGCGGGCGTTGTTGCTGGTGTGCATCTTCTGCGCCCGCGTCTTCGCGGCCGAGGCCGACTTGCCCGGCGCCAGTGCGCCCGTGAAAAGTGCCGCGCCAACGGAGTCGCACGCCAGCATGCCGTCGAGTGTCGGCGTGGGCTCAACCGCCAATGGCTTTGCCACCGTGGCCATTCGCTGTCCCGATGCCATCCAAGTCAACGAGCCGTTTGTCTGCGAATTGAACGTGACCGCGCTCGACGCGCTGCGCAATGTCATCATCGACCAGCCGATTCCCGCCGGGCTCGAAGTCGTCGGCAGCAGCCCGGTGGCCGTGCTGCATGGCGCGTTCCTCGAATGGCGCCTGGCCTCCTTTGCGCGCGGCGAGCAAAAGCGCATTCTGGTCAAGTATCTGGCCAAGACAGTCCAGCCGGTGACGCTCTGCGCCAATATCGCCGCGGAAGCCTATGTCTGCGCCACGACCCGCATCACCCAGCCGCGCATCAGCATTCAGAAAACCGGCCCGGCCACCGCCCTGCTCGGCAGCACCCTGTCCTATACCATTCTGGTGCGCAACACCGGCGATGGCATCGCCCGCAATGTCGTCGTGCGCGACACGCTGCCGGCCGAATTGCGCCACGCTGACGGCACGCCCGAACTGTCCTTCCAGATCGGCGAGCTCGGGCCCGGCGAGGAAAAAAGCATCGCCGTGCCGCTCCAGGCCATCGCCGCCGGCCGGCCCTGCAATCGCGCCCGCGTCGAAACCAGCAATGCCGGCTCGGCCGACGCCACCGCCTGCACCGATATCCTGCGCCAGGGCCTGGCCATCAGCAAGACCGGCCCGCGCATGCAATTTTTCAACAAGCCCGCGCGCTACACGATTGTCGTCGAGAACACGGGCGACACCACCTTGCGCGATGTGCTGGTCGCCGATCGCGTCCCGGCTGCAACCCGCTTTGTCAACGCGCCCGGCGCGACCCGTGACGGCGATCTGGTGAACTGGACGATTCCCGCGCTCGCGCCGCGCGCGCGCCAGTCCTTCGGCATCACGCTCACCTCCTCAACGGCCGGCACGCATCGCAACAGCGTCGAGGCCGCGACGCGCGAAGGCTTGCGCCGCAGCGCCGCCGCCGACACGCTCTGGAAAGGCCAGGCCGCCTTGCTGATCGAGGTCGTCGATGTCGAAGACCCGCTCACCATCAAGGAAGAGGAAACCTACACGATCAGCGTCAAGAACCAAGGCACCGAGGCCGACCATAACATTGTCCTGACCGCGACGCTGTCCGCCGAAGTGATGCCCATCGCCGCCACGGGCGCGGCGCGCGGCAGTGTCGCCGGCCAGTCCGTCACCTTTGCGCCGTATCCCTCACTGGGCCCGCAGCAGGTGATCACCTACACGATCAAGGCCAGGGCCGTCAGCGTCGGCGATGCGCGCATCAAAGTGCATATGAGCTCGGCCTTGCTCACCAATCCCGTGACGGAGGAAGAGAGTACCCAGGTGTATTGAAAAACATCGCCGTTTTTGTTATACTTTATCGCCACCCGTGCAGTGTAGCGGTTGCACCCGCAGAGTGGCAATTATCCAGTAGCTCATGAGGAAGCATATGAAAACCACCTTATCCACCCTGCATCGCTTTATTTTGCTGACCGTGCTCAGCATGTTTACCGGCTGCGCCTCGACCGACACCAGCGTAACGCCGCCGTCGTCCGTGGCCGAGCCCGCGCCGCGCCAAGAGCCGGTCGTCATCGCGCAAAACACCCTGACGCCGCCAACGCCGCCGCCGGCGCCCGTCGTGCCGCAAGTGCCGCAGCAGACTTTTCCCCAGTCCAGCCCGCTGATTCAGCACGCCGGCTTGGTCGCGCTGGATGCCGTCGCACCGCAAGCGGTCGGCGAAACAGAACGCTTCACCGTCGAATTGCGCTTCAAGGCCATGGCCAATGTCGCCCGCGTCGTCATCCGCCAGGAAATCCCGGCCAACGTCGAGTATGTCGAGAGCCAGCCGAACGCCGAACGCGATGGCAGCGAATTGGTCTGGACGATCAAGACCATGCGCGCCGACGAAAGCCAGCAGATCAGCGTCATCTTCAAGGCCCTCAAGCAGAGCACCCCCGAAATCTGCGCGACGGTCGAGGCCCTGCCACTCACGTGCGTCGCCGTCACGATCACCAAGCCGGCCATCTCGATCCGCAAGACCGGGCCACCCACCGCCATGCTCAACGAGGTCGTCACCTACACCGTCACCGTCAAGAATGACGGCAATGGCACAGCCAAGAATGTGGTGGTCTATGATAAAGTGCCGGCCGGCCTGCAGCACGAAAGCGGCGAGAAGACCCTGCGCTTTGAAGTCGGCGCGCTCGAGCCGCAGTGCGAGAAATCGTTCGCGGTCAGTGTCAAAGCCGTGCAGCGCGGCCGCTTTGTCAATCGTGCCAGCGTCGAGACCAGCAATGCCGGCAAGGCCGAAGCTGAGGCGCCCACCGTCGTCATGCTGCAAGACTTCGCCGTCACCAAGACGGGCATTCCGGTGCAATACTTGAACAAGAAGGCCAAGTACGTCATTGCCGTGACAAACTTGGGTGATACCACGCTCCAGAATGTCGAGGTGGCCGACAACGCGGCGCCCGAAACGTCGATCGTCACTGCCGAAGGCGCCACCGCCGTGACCGGCACGCGCGCCGTCTGGACCATCCCGCAGCTCGCGCCCGGCGCCGAGGAATCCTTCGAAATAGTGCTGACCTCGCGCACCCCGGGCACGCACAAGAACGTCGTCGCCGTCACCGCCGCCGGCCTCCAGCGCCAGGCTGATTACGACACCCTCTGGAAGGGCTATGCCGCCCTGCTGATGGAAGTGATCGACACCGAAGACCCGCTCCAAGCCGACGAGGAGACCACCTACATCATTCGCGTGACCAATCAAGGCACGAAGGAAGACAACAACGTCAGCATCCGCGCTGAATTCCCCGAGGAGATCGGGCCGGTCAGCAGCACCGGTGACAGCGTCGGCGCCATTGATGGCAATGTCGTCACCTTCACCCCCGTCCCGACGCTGGGCGCCAAGCAGAGTGCCACGTATAACATCAAGGCCAAGGCCGCCAAGATCGGGGATGGCCGCTTGAAAGTCTATCTCAAGTCCGACCTGATCAAAGCGCCGGTGGTCGAGGAAGAAAGCACGCACGTGTACTAAGCGCACGGCGCGCGTGCAGTCTGTGCGGCAGCCGGCCTGTGCCGGCTGCCGCTTTTTCACCCGTGAGTGCCCGGCTCTGCGCCCTGGGAGCGCCGGGCTCCAGCCCGGCTCTGCGCCCGACTCTTCGCCCGGTCTGCGCTCGTCTCTGCGCCCGACTCTTCGCCAGGCCTTGCGCCTTGACACGCGCCGCCCAGCGCACTATAATCATGTTGAGTCTCTTATGATTGATGTCTCCGCTAAATTTGCCAGCTTGCGCACCGCGCGCGCCCGGGCCGTCGTGCTGGCCGCGCCGGCGACGGTCACGCGCCTGGCCGCCAATGATGTGCCCAAGCCCGATGCGCTGGCCGTCGCGCGCTGCGCCGCAATCCAAGCCGCCAAGCGCACCAGCGAGCTGATCCCCGCCTGCCACCCCGTCCCGCTGGATTACATCGAAGTCACCTTTGTCCTCGATGAAGCCGCCGGCACCATTACGGCAACCACCCACGTCAAGGCCATTTACAAGACCGGCGTCGAAATGGAAGCGCTGACCGCCGCCGCCGTCGCCGCGCTGACCGTCTACGACATGCTCAAGCCGATTGACGACACCCTCGCCATTCGCAACATCACCTTGCTCGAAAAAACCGGCGGGCTGCATCAGCATGAGCCGCCGGCAGACGGGCCCGCGCTGCGCGCCACGGTTGTCGTCATCAGCGACAGTGCCGCCGCCGGCACGCGCACGGACGAGAGCGGCGCCTGTGCCTGCGCCTTGCTGAGCGAGCTGGGCTTTGCCGTCAGCGGCCCGCTGGTCGTGCCGGATGACCCGCCCCGCATTGTCGCGGCCCTGACAGCCGTGTGCGCCTCACCGTGCGATCTGATCATCACCAGCGGCGGCACCGGCTTTGGCCCGCGCGACACAACCGTCGCGGCCGTGCGCGGCCTGTTCGAGCGCGAGGCACCCGGCATTGCTGAATGGCTGCGCGCCTACGGCCGCGAACGCAATCCGCGCGCGATCCTCTCGAATGCAACCGCTGGCCTGCGCGGCCGCACGCTCATCATCACCCTGCCCGGCAGCCCGCGCGGCGTGCGCGAATGCCTGACCGCCTTGGCACCCACCCTGCCGCATGCCATCCAGATGCTGCGCGGCGGCGGGCATGCAGATTTGAAATCTGAAATCTGAAATTTGAGATTTGAAATTTGAGATTTGAGATTTGAGATTCGAGATCTGACATTTGAGATCTGACATTCAAGACGCAACAGCCATGACGAACGCGAGCCCGCCTCCCCTGCGCGACCCGCACGGCCGCCTGATCTCCTATTTGCGCATCTCGGTGACAACCCAGTGCAACTTGCACTGCACCTATTGCACGGCCCAGACTACGCCGCCGCCGGCCGACCCAACCTTGACCTTTGACCAGATTGTGCGCGTGGTGCGCGTCGCCGCCACCCTCGGCGTCACCAAAATAAAACTGACCGGCGGCGAGCCACTCTTGCGCGACGACCTGCCCGACTTGGTCGCGCGCCTTGCCCGCGTGCCCGGCATCCGCGACGTGTCACTCACCACTAATGGTCATTTACTCGCCGCACTCGCGCCGGCATTGCACGCCGCCGGCTTGCAGCGCGTCACCGTCGCACTCGACACGCTCGATCCGGCGGTGTATCGCGGCCTGACCGGCGGCGAATTGCAGCCGGCACTCGACGGCATTCAGGCCGCGTGCCGTGTTTTCCAAGATGTGCGCATCAACAGCGTCGTCATGGCGGGCATCAACGACCATGAAATTTGCGCCTTGGCCGACTATTGCATTTCACACAACTGTGCCCTGCGCTTTCTTGAAGTCATGCCGACCGTCACGGGTGACTGCAAACGACATTTCATGTCGAATGAACTCGTCTTTCGCCGCCTGGCCGGGCAGTTCGTCCTGAAACCTTGTCCGCCGGCCGGCGAGCCCTCGACCGCCTATTGGTACACGGTCGATGGCGGCCCGGGGCGGATTGGCTTCATCTCGCCGCTGTCGCGGCCGTTCTGCGCCACGTGCAATCGCCTGCGCCTGACGGCCGGCGGCGAGTTGATCCCCTGCCTGCACGCCGCCGTGCGTGTCAGCGTCCGCGCACTGCTCAACTGTTCCGCTGACGATGCCGCACTGGCCGCCGCGCTGCGCCATGCCGCCGCGCAAAAACCGGCGACGCATACCTTGCATACCGCGCCAAGTGCCTGCAACATGCTCTGCACCGGCGGCTGACGTCACCACAACACTAACTTCATACTTGCTCAACCCATCATGAATGAATCTACGGAATCCAAACCGCAACTCGCGACTGATTCAACCCCGCGTTTTGGTATCGGCGCAATTGTGCGCCATCCCTTGTACGGCACTGGCCGCATTGTTGATCTGCGCAAACTGGATTATGTGAAATGGGCAAGCGCTGGCAGGGCGGCATTCTGCGCCTGCTGCCCGGCAAGGAAGGCACGCAGACCAAAGACATTCCGCTTGAATTATTGTTTTCCAAATTGATTGGCATTCGCGACAAACTGCGCGTGCTCGAAATGCGCATCAACAGCAACGCCTCATTGACCGCCGAGGAAAAGCTCGATCTGCAGGGCTATCTCACGCGCTGTTACGGCAGTCTGACGACCTTCAACGTTTTGTTCGCGGCCAAGGAAAGCGGGTTCGCCGGCCAATCCGGCAAGGAGTGACCCGCGCCACGCACCTGCCAGAATTACGAATATTGGATATTGAGTGTTGGATAATGGATATTCAACATCACTCATCATTCATCATTAATTTTCTGCGTCGGGTCAAAGACATAGCCGCACATCCGCACCAAGCTGAACAACGGCCGGGTCGGGTCGAACAACTGATCGGCGGGCTCACCGGTTGGTGCGGTCACCGAGGCAATCCGCATGCTGGCCGCCGCCACGCCCACCATGAGCACGCCCAATATCGCGCTGCAGCCCCAATACATCCAGCCCGCGCCACTGTTCAGCAATTGGCCGACCGCCACCGTGACAATGCCCGCGCAGAAGGAGGTGCCGGCGATCCAGACCGCGCTGTAACCATGGCGCAGACTCTCCTTGGCGCGATGCATAAAGCCGCGATTGATGGCGACAAAAAAACCGGCCTCCGCATTGATCAGCACCATGAACAGCGGCACGCAGATCCAGATCGTGCCATGGCGCGGATGCACCAAACCCAGTGCCAGCAGGGTCATGGCCATCAGCAGGGCCGAGGCCGCCATCGTGCGCGGACTGCCGTGCCGGTCGGCCACATGCGCCCAGCGATTGATTGTCAGCGCGACCAGCCCGTTGCCGCAGGCGCTCAGCAACAGAATGGCGCCGGGCGACATGTCCAGAAAATCACGCAGGTACAGCGTCAGCAGCAATGTTTGGCCGCTGCACACCATGATCCCGAGTGAGGCCCACACGGCAAACCACAAGAACGCGCGGTCATGCATGACCACCAGCAATTCGCGATAGGAGGCCTGCGCCGCCCGCGCCGCCGTCGGGCTCGGCGCGCCGCCCGGCACCCGGCGCAGGAAGCGCACGCTGAACAAGCCCATGCACACGCCCACGACGGACACACACGCAAAGCGCCACAGCGCCGGCTGGCCCCGCAAGAACCAGAACAGAATGATGCCGTAGCCGACCGCCATGATGCGCGTGATCAGGCTCTCGAAACTGAAATACATGCCGCGCTGCTCATGCGGCACAATCTCGTGCAGCCACGCCGCCCAGCCAATCCCGCCCAGCGCGCGCACCAGGCAGAACAAGCCAATCGTAATAAACAGCAGCCATGCCGCGGCGAGACTGCCCCAGTAGTGAAACACCCAGGGCGTCAGGACAATCGGCGCGATCACCACATTGCGCACCGTCCAGCCGGACATCAGCAGGCGCTTCGAGCCAACCCGTTCCGCCACCGGTTTCATCACCAGCGCCAGCATCATGGTGAACGGCTGCAAGGCGCTGAGAATGCCGATCCAGCCGGCGTCAATGCCCAGTGCGCGGGCGTGCAACACCAAGGTCGTCCCGATCAGTGACTGCCAGCACAGTACATTGAAGACAACGAACACCAGGAATTGATGCGTGGCGGGCGACATGCGCCGCCATGTCGCACGAATATCACCAAGAAAATGCACGCCGGTCAAAATTCGCCGCGCAGGTCGGTCACGGAACGAAGTTGGTGCGCGCGCAGATATGCCGCCAGTCCGTCAATGATTTCGAGCGCACACAATGGATTGTAAAACGTGGCCGTGCCGACTTGCACCGCGCAGGCACCGGCAATGAAGAACTGCAATGCGTCGTCAAGACAGGCGATGCCGCCCATGCCGATCACCGGAATCCGCACGGCCTTGGCCACTTTCCAGGTCATGCACACCGCCACCGGCCGGACGGCCGGGCCGGACAGCCCGCCGAATTTGTTGGCCAGCACCGGCTGGCGGCGGCGCGTGTCGATGACCATGCCGACCAAGGTGTTGATCAGCGAGACGGCATCGGCGCCGGCATCTTCAACGGTGCGCGCCATCAGGGCGATATCGGTCACATTCGGCGAGAGCTTGACAATCAGCGGTTTGCGCGTCGCCGCGCGCGTGCGCCGCACCGTCTCGCGCAGCAGCGCCGGCTCCGTGCCAAAGGCAATTCCGCCATGCTGCACATTCGGGCACGAGACGTTCATTTCGATGGCGTCAATCGCCGCGCACACATCCGCGCGCACCGCCATCTCGACATATTCGTCAATCGTCTCGCCGGAAATATTGATGATCGCCGGTATGCCGAATTGCTTGACAAACGGCGCTTTGTCGCGCAATGTTTCCTCTAGCCCCACATTCTGCAGGCCAATCGCGTTGAGCAATCCCGCGGGCGTCTCGACCACGCGCGCCGGCGCATTGCCGCGCCGCGAGCGCAGGGTTGTGCCTTTCAAGACGATCCCGCCCAGCTTGCGCACGTCAAGCAGCGCGGCCATTTCCTCGCCGTTGCCAAACGTGCCGGAGGCGACCAAGATGGGATTCGGCAGCGTCAGCGCGCCAATCTGGACGGTGAGCTCAGGCATGATCCCTCTGGGTCTTTGTCGGACTGGTCGGACACGTCTGACCTGTCAGACTAGTCAGATGCGCCAGCATCTGGTCGACCGTCGCGTCGGGGCCGGCGTTGCGGGTGGTGTCGATCAGGATGGCATCGGGCATGCGCATAAGCGCGCCGACGGGGCGCGCGCGGTCGCGTTCGTCGCGCGCCCGCGTTGCCGCTTCCACCTCGTCCAGCGTCAAGGTTGGATGTTTCTTGATGTCATCCACCAAGCGGCGGCGGGCGCGCTCGCGCACGTCGGCATCCACGTAAAACTTGACCGGCGCATCCGGAAACACAACCGAGCCAATGTCGCGCCCCTCCAGCACGGCATTGCCGGCCGCGCGACCGAGCCGCTGCTGCGCGCGCACCAGCACTTCGCGCACGGTCGGGTTGTCGGCGATGTCGGAGACAAACGCGCCAATGTCCGGCGCCGTCGCCGTCGCCGTCAGATCATGATCGTTGACATAGACATGCTGGCCGTCGGGCTCGTTCCGCAAATCCACCGCAAGGAATTTGACGTGCATTGCGACCGCGCGCTGATCATGCGTCGGAATGCCGTGCTGGCGGCAATAGGCGGCCACGCCGCGATACATCAGCCCGGTGTTGATGTACAAATAGTCCAGGCGCTGCGCCAGGCGCCGCGCCGCCGTGCTCTTGCCCGAGGCAACCGTTCCGTCAATGGCGATGATCATGCGTTTACAGTGATGGGGTGCAGGTGATCCAGACATGGCGCGGGCGCGGCCCGTCGAATTCACAGAAATAAAGTGCCTGCCACGTGCCCAGCGCCAGCCGGCC
>Ga0247841_10011289_pt1 | contig 11925 bp, 8 predicted proteins | sample LaCruzMarch2015__2_FD_192410 | JGI IMG/M metagenome (GOLD analysis project Ga0247841, IMG submission 192410) | Freshwater microbial communities from meromictic Lake La Cruz, Castile-La Mancha, Spain - LaCruzMarch2015_18m | ecosystem: Environmental > Aquatic > Freshwater > Lake | place: Spain...
TGTGGCTGCCCATATGGGTAACGATATAATCCGCCCTTAAAACAAATGCCTCTAAAATATCTTCAATATACGCCTCTATCGAGTCCTCATATAATCCGGGCTCGGGCGAGGCAAGATTTATCAGGTATGGGATATGGATAAAAAGGGGTTTTATCTTAAACTTATCCCGCCTGCGGATAAATTCATCCATATCCTCCGGGACCAGAAAATCCTTCCGCCATCTCTGAGGATTGCGCAGAAATATCTGCATAGTGTCGCAGCCTAACTGATGCGCAACCTCAACTGCCTCATAAATTTTACCTTCAACAGAAACATGGACTCCTAATAGCATGATGCCCTAAATTATACTCCTCTTGAAATTTAGCGTCAATAATAATAAAAGGGCGGATATAATCCGCCCTGAAAAGTTTGGTGGAGCTGAGGAGGATCGAACTCCTGGCCTCCTGCATGCCATGCAGGCGCTCTCCCAGCTGAGCTACAGCCCCATAATTATCTGTTGACCTTTGCTATTTTAGAATATAAAATGCTTATCGTCAATAGATTATTGCCGAAGTGGTGGAATGGCATACACGTCGGTCTCAAAAACCGATGAGCGTAAGCTCGTAAGGGTTCAACTCCCTTCTTCGGCACCACCCCAAAGAAACCTCCCTTGACAAACAGGAGCAATTATCCTATACTACTTTAACATTGTGCCTTGATACCGGCACTCTTAAGTTTAATCTCATGCCTAAAGTCAACAATACTGTTGCGCAAATATTGGTTTCTATTCAAGATAGGTATTCGGGCATGGGTACAACGCTTTTCTGCTTGGACAGTGCCCATCCCCAGGCGGATGGTTCAAACAATGACATCGGCCGGGCGTTAAGCCTTATCAAATCGTTCGGCAACGTTGTGTTTATATCAGAATCCCGGGCGCAAGGGGATAAATTAGCCACCCAGACATTAGCGCAGCTTACTAACGACGGGCTTTATCGGCAAGCTGTCCAGTTAGATATCAGAGCACTGATGGACGCGGAAAGAAGCCAGGCCGGGCTTAACTTCCAAGACATTATCCATCGCCTTCAGGAGTCAAAAGAGAAAATCGGCCTGATTATAGCCGGTTTACAAGAGGTTGCGCAAGATAACCGTATGGTTTCTCTGCTTCGTGAAGTTATAGAGCAAAAATCTATAACTGTTCTAGGCATCACGGACATGGGAGGGTTCCGTAAGCTGGAAGAAAAACCGGAACTTTCAGGCTTTCTCCAGTTCATCCTTGCTGAGAAAAAGGAACCCCAGGCTAAACGCGATAAATCCGTTCTTATTATCGGAGCGACCTCGCTGTTTGGGAATGCGGTATTTGATCTTTTTAGCCGGGAATGCCGAAATGTCAAGGGTACCGGTTTTAGCAAAGCAGCTCATTTAGGTTTTGACAAGCTCAACGCCACGTCCGAAGAGGAGATTAAAAAATATTTCTCCGGCAAGGCTGATTCTGATATAGTGATTTATATCGCGGGAGAAGCCAACGCGGATTTAGCTGAGAAAGAAAGGGACAGGGCGCGGGCGTTAAATACCGACGCTGTTTCTCTTATTGCCCGCTACGCGAAGAATTGTAAATTTGTTTATATATCCTCTGAGTATGTATTTGACGGAAACAGCGGGCCTTATGGATCGGGATCTACAGCTAATCCGATAAATTATTACGGGCGCACTAAACTCGAGGGCGAAAAGATTTCTTTGAAAAGTTTTCCCGGCGCCTTAGTTATACGCCTGGGCGCTCTTTATGGTTATAACGGGCCAAATGATAAAGAAACGACCGTAAGTAAGCTTATTGCCGCCCTAGATAAGGCTGAACCGTTAAAGGCTGATAATATTCAGATCAAACATCCGATATTGCTTGAAGATGCTGCCAGGACAATATTGAAACTCATTGATTATGGGGCATCCGGAATATACCAGGCCAATGGCCCCGAAGGATTAAACAAACAGGAGATGGCTAAGCGTATCGGCGCGGTAAAAAACGAGGTCACCGGCCGGGCTTTCTCTTGTTCCATTATCGGCATTGAGCAGGCCGGGGCCGCGGGAAAACCTCTTAATACCCATATGGTAAATGTGGATACCCCCAGGCCGTTTGACGAAGGGATCCGCTTCCTGCTCCAGAAAATGCAGAAGAAAGAAAAATCATGAGCACTGATAATGCTAATTTAAAACTTCAACAGGGTACTCTCAACTTAAACCCCAAAGATGTGGATTTTTTGACCAAGTCCCCGATTAAATTCGTAGAAGGTAATTTCGCGAATTATACCTGGGGAGGATATTACCTTTATGCCATGAAAGGGATGCTTCATGAAAAGGATGCACCGGTCGCAGCCGAATCATGGGAAGCCTCCGGGCATAAAAAATATCCGTCGCACATTCAGATGCCGGGCGGAAATATCGTTACCCTCAAAGATTTACTCAAGGACAGGCGATTGGCAGGCTTGATCCTTGGAGAACCGGTAGTGGAGCATTTTGGGCAGGATTTCCCCATGCTGGTCAAGTTTATTGACGTGCATCAGCACATGTCGGTGCACCTGCACCCTTCCCATGAAACGGCAAAGGCATTGGGCGAAGAAGACCCGGGCAAGGAAGAAGTATTTATAGTCATTGACCTGCATGAAGACGCGGAAAGCGCGTTATACCTGGGCTTTAAAAAGGGAGTAACCAAAGAGAATTTTAAAGCTGCTATTAACAGGAAAAAAAACATCCTGGATTTGTCGCACAAAATTTATGTTAACCCGGGCGATATCTTCCGTATACCCTCGGGCGTTTTGCATTGTTGGACCGGAGGTTCTATAGCGATAGAGATAGCGGAATCCAGCGACCTGACCTACCGCATGTATGATTTTCGCCGGCAAAGGCCGATGCATATTAAAAAAGGATTAGCCGCGATTAATTATAAGTCCAACCAAGGTGCAGCATTGGAAAAACAGTGCCGGGGTATCTGGGAGCCGGAGCTGACTAAGGGGCTTGATTATGTTGAGACGTATAATGCTTTAAGGGTAGAACGCTTAAGGGCAGGAGCAAGCGGCGATCCAGTTAAGGTCCGCAACCGTGAAACATTTGAGGTATTGATGGGCATTGAAGGGTCAATTGAACTGGTCTCTTTAAAAGACGATTGGCTGGTGCATTTGCATAAGGGCAGTTCACTTCTTATCCCGGCCCAAGCCGGTGATTACCTGGCCAGGGGTATTGACCAGGTAAGCAAGAACCGCGCGCTGCGCATCAGCATGAAAATTCCTGCGACAAAAGACAAATAGCATGCCAACACCGGTAAAATTAGAAAAAAAACTTTTAGCAGAAGAATCCAAGTATTGTTCTTACGGAGACACTGTCCATTATTTGAAAAGGCCAAAGATTTTCTCGGATTGCGAGGGGTCTTTCTTGTATGATTTCCACGGCAAGCCGTATCTCGACCTTCAAATGTGGTATTCGGCGGTGAACCTGGGATACAAAAACAACCGGGTGAATGACGCGGTAAAAAACCAGATCGACCGCCTGCCGCAAATAGCCAGCCAGTACCTGCACCAGGGTAAGATCGAACTTTCCGCCAGCATCTCCAAACAAACCCAGAAATCTTTCCAAACCAAAGGCAGGGTGCATTTCAACGTGGGCGGATCCCAGTCTATTGAAGACAGTATCAAACTCATCCGCAGGGCAACAGGCAAAACACAATTTTTCGCATTCCAGGGAGGATATCACGGCCGGACGATTGCCGCCTCTGAAATCACATCAAGCTACCGCTACAGGAAACCCTACGGCCACTTTTCCAACAGGGCGCAATTTATCCCTTACCCTTATTGTTTCCGCTGCCATTACGGTAAGCACTTTGGCTCCTGTAAATATTATTGTGTGGATCAATTCGAAAGGTTGTTTGAAACAGAATACAATTCATTTATCGATACTAAAACCGGCGAATGTGAATTTGCCGCCTTCTATATTGAGCCTATCCAGGGCACCGGTGGTTATATTATTCCGCCTCCCGATTACTTCAAAAAAATTAAAAAGACCCTCGACCGTTTTAATATTTACCTGGTTGACGATGAAATGCAGATGGGTTTCTACCGGACAGGGAAATTCTGGGGGCTTGAGCATTTCGGCATCAAGCCCGATGTGCTGGTCTTCGGCAAGGCGCTTACTAACGGCATGAACCCCTTAGGGGGATTCTGGGCCAAAGAAGAATTGGTCAACCCAAAGGCTTTTCCTCCCGGATCCACGCATTCAACATTTTCTTCTAATCCTATGGGTACCGCCGCGGGGCTGGAAGTGATGAGGTTACTCCAGGACAAAACATTACCCGGCAGGATCAACGCCAGCGGCAAAAAAATCGTCGGCGCGCTCAAAAATCTGCAAAAGAAATACAAAGAAATCGGGGAAGTTACAGGGCTGGGGCTGGCTATCCGTATTGAGGTTTGCCAAAAAGACGGCATTACGCCGAACAGGAAATTAGTGGACCAGATATTTCAGGCCGGGATTGATGGAGGTTTAAAATACAAAGGAAAGAAATACGGCCTGGTGCTGGATGTCGGCGGCTATTACAAGAATATTTTTACTTTAGCCCCTTCCTTTTATATCACTGATGAAGAAATTGAAATGGCGTATAAGTTTTTTGATGAGCTATTCGGCCGTTTCACTGCTTCCTAAATCCCTCCAACTGCTTTAAGAAATCAGGATTAACTGCCGCGCCTAATTTAACTGCCTTATCGCAATGTTCAATGGCTAAACCGTATTGCCCGGTATAAAAATAAGCTACTGCCAGGTTACTGTGCGCCAAAGCAAGGCCTGGGTCAAGTTTTAATGCCTGCAGAGAATAACCTATTGAAGCGTTAAAATCTCCCAATGAGCCATAAGCGCTGCCAAGATTGCAATATGCCTGGCTGGATTGCGGTTCGAACTCAAGGATTTTCCGGGAAAGTTTGATTACTTCCTGGTGATTGCCGAGTTTCATCTGCATGCCGGCCAAGTGGTTATAAGTATTCGGGCTATACGGGTCTTTGGCGATTACCTGTTCGTAACAGTCCATAGCTTTTTTAATATCCCCCTCTTTCAAATAAATTTCTGCCAGGCCATAATAGACATCCAGATAATCGGGGTCAAGCGCCAGGGCCTTATTTAAAGCTGCCCGCGCTTCTTGGGTCTCGCCCAACCCGTTATATGCCATCCCCAGGTTCAAATATATTTTTGCCTCTTGCCCGGCTCCGCCGGCAATACGGCTGTTGCATAATTCTATTGCCCGCGTATATTCTTTTCGCATAATATATAAGGCGCAAAGATCTATGTAAGGCTCAGGGGCATCCGGCTCAAGGGCTGCCGCTCTCTCAAAATCAGAGGCAGCAAGGCCATATTCTTTCTTATCCAGAAAAACCTGGCCCCGGTTAATGTAAGCGGTCCCAATAACCGGATAATTCTTTAAGACATCATTCCACAAAGTTAAGCTATCTTTCCAAACCTGGCATCTCTTCCAGGTCAAACCGGATAAAATAGCAGTGACAAACAAAAACAGCGCGATGAGGATTATTTTTAACGCAGGCGAAGCCGCGGCTTTTTTACGATAGAACCAAGAGAAACCCTCGGCAAAGATATAAGCGATGCCGATTAAAGCAAGGTACATAAAATGGTCTGCCACCGGGTATGCCGCCTCGTATGTATGAGAGACCAATACAGGGAAAAGTAAAAGCAGAAGGAATAAGCTGCCGAAAATAATTTTTCTGGTATACTTCTTTGAAAATATAACTGTCAGGGCCAAGCAAGTTAATAATAACGGAGAAATATAATTAAAAGGGGCCTGAAAAACCTCCAGCTTTGTAACAGCCGGATAAAAAGAAGACAGCTTTAGCGGAAAAAAAGTATTTTTAAGGTAGTGGGCCAGCTGATAAGGTATCAACAGAAAAGCTTTCGGGTCAGCCCAACGGCTGTTTACGCTAAGGTCGCTAAATGTAAAGCTGGCCATGGCTATACCAAAAGAAAACAGGGCAAAAGGTATCTTTTCTAAAAATACGCCGGGTGTAACCTTGCGCTTCTGCAGATAGTCAATGCACAACAAAACAAAGGGAAAAGCAAGGCCCATGGGCTTGGAAAAAAGCGATAAAACAAAAGAAGCCAGCGCCAGGTAATAATACCTGCGCAGGCCGGACTTGCGGTAGTAAAGATATAAAATCAATGCCCAGAGAAAAAAGAACCCATAGAGCATATCTTTAAACTGAAATGCCCAAGCCACTGATTGCACATGCAGTGGGTGGATACCGAATAGCAACCCGGTGATAAAAGATACGCCCAGGCTCCCGCTGATTAAAAAGATAAGCCAGAATACCAGGAGAGAATTGACAAGATGAAAGATAAGATTGACCAGATGATAATAAAAGGGGTCGAGTTTAAAAAAGTGGTACTCCAGGGCAATGCCCAGAAAAACAACCGGCTTGTAAACATCCTGGTGCGGCGAGGAAATTATCTTTCCTATATTACTCCAGGAGAATTCCTTGATTAAGCTGTTATCGATAATAAATACGTCGTCATCCCAATTCACAAAACCATTGTTTAAAGAGGGCAGGAAAGCACAAAAAGTCGCTGCCAAGATAATAAAAATAGCGATAATTGCTTTGGATTTACGCATTGATTAACCTGTCCTGCCTTTTATTTCTCCAGAACCTGTTCAACTCTCCGGGGCTAAGTAATGCCCCGCCGTTATCTTTCACCCAGGCAATCAGCATAAGATAAATCTCTTCCCAGTAAGGATAATCAGGATTGTTAAAAACATGCTGGTGCCAAACAACCGAACAACAGCCCCGCGCGTCTTTAACCTTTTTTAAAATATCCTCAGCTGCCCTCCAGGCACTCTCTTTAGAGCCATCCTGATGGTCGAAAAGCACACCATCCATAATCGCCAGCGGCATTTCTAAAACCCCTGTCTGGCTATCAGAAGCAAACGAATACAAATAATAAGGCAGACAGGCTCCGGCCCTGAAACCGTTTATATCCCTGAAGCCGACAGTAGTATCATACTCGATTCCCGCCCCTTGAAAAACTTCCGGCGTGCGCAAAACAGAGTAATTCAAAAAATGCTGCCTTCCCCCCGGGATTTTTCTTTCCGCAATCGCCTCTAAAGATTTTATCTCTTCGCGCAGCAAGGGGCTGTCGCAGCCGGAAGAATAACTACCGTGGATACCGGTCTCAAAATTCTTATCCAGGGAGTCCTTGATCTCTCTGGCCAAAGTAATGTCCCTAGAAATATCATAGTCAGGATTATAGAACCAATTAGCCAAACCGGATTTATTCTTTTTATTCATGGCGTATATATTGAGGCTGGACTTTACGCCATTCTTCTCTTCCAGCGCCCCAAGATAAGCCAGGTTATCATACCGCGCCGAACCGAATAATTTAGAAAATGTCCGGGCGAACTCTTCCGGCACTTTGCTGAATTTCCCGGACCTAGTTAATTTGGCCGCCCTGTTTAATCCGTGGAATATATGTTTTACCCTGCCTTTGAAAGTTTTATTTACGGCATCCAGGTCATGAGTAAGTAAAACCGCGAATTGCTTTCCTGAAGGATACCTGTTTTTTTCCTGGCGTTCCACTTTAAATATATCCGCGATAAGCCCCTCAAGGATTAAAAACAGCGTATTTACGTTCGGGCTCTGGAAACTATCTTTGTCCGCCGGTATTTTTCCGGCGTTTGAATCCGCACTTTTTCCATCCTTCTCAAGCACAAACTCCCGATAACAGGATAGCTGATAAAATGCCTGGGCAAAAAGGTCAAAATCCAGATACGCCTTCTGACCGTCATTTCCTTTATAGTCGTGATTTATTTTCTGACCGCCGGCTGCGCCCCAATCCCGCGAACTATGGATAAAAATACCTTGGCCCTGTTCCGCTTTATGAAAATCTGCCAGATAATAAATATTTTTCTCTCCGGCTGCCTCTTTGCCTGTAAACTTCCGGGTTTCAATCTGGATATCCAAAACAGAGAAATCCAGGAACTGCTTCAGGATATAGATGAGTTTATTATCCAAGCGCTCGGTGATAAAAGAAATCTTCATCTTAAATATTTTTGTATTTTCCCGATAGGTATGAAAAGATAAACCTCAGGTGGCTGCGAGATGTCTTCCAGAGCTTGAACTTTGATTTGCCTTTTTTGCGCAGGCGAAGAACAGCCGGTATCTCAACGATTTTTCTCCGCTGGCCCAATAGCCCGGCGAGTATCTCCAGGTGGATATCTTTTTTGTCCAGATGTAAATTCAGGCCCCGGATTACTTCCTTCTTATACCCCCGGAATACGCAGGTGATGGTGCACACCCGGCCTCCAAAGACAATGCTCAAAACCATATTCCCCAGCCAGCTGACAGAAAGCCGATAGGGATCAACCCCTTCAACCCTTCCTCCCGGCATATAACAGGAGCCTAAAACCGCGTCAATGGATGGGTCGCTGCACAGTTTCTGATAAATTTTTAAAATCTGGTCCGGCGAATAGCTCAAATCAAAATCAACCGAGATTACATACCGGCCAGCGGCTGCCTTAAACCCTTCGCGCAAGGCCCTGCCCGCCCCTGCGTTTACCGGATAACCCAAAACTCTAAGCCGCGGCTCTTTTTTCTCCAGTTCTTTAGCCCGCTTAAAAGTATCGTCGGTGGAGCCATCGTTAACAAATATGAGTTCCCAGTCAATCCCTATCTTATCGAAAACTTCTTTGATCGCGCGGAAAGTATTTTCAACATTACTTTCTTCGTTGTACATCGGGGCTATGATAGTAAGTTCCATATTATTTAAAATTTCACTACTTTCTCAAATTTAACCTGCTTGTTATCGGAAATATCCTCCAGGAGATTTCTTTCTCCCGAATACTCGGCACTAAGCTCGCTTTTTTGAAAATACTCACCGGAACCCATATGAATACTGGTAAACTTATCTCCCCTGGAAAGAAAAACCGGATGCGTACTATCCAAATTACTGATTGTATCTGTTACCCGGATTTGCTCATTGTTGAATTCAATCTTTCTTGATAAAACACAATCCGCGTTTCTTTTCTTAAGCACAAGAGCCTTGACCAGGGCGCATTTTACCAGGTTAGAAAAAAACGGCAAGCGCCCCAGCGATAGGGTAAAAAGCCGGAAAGAAATAAACAGCCCGGGGGTAAAAACTTTACGGGTGGTCTCGGAGAAACCCGAAGACAACTCAATGCTATCGCCGCTAAAATAAGCCGCCCTGGAACGCTCCAGGGACTGGCTAGAAAATATTTTTCCGCTTTTTGACTTTATCCAGTATCCGCAATCGCTGTATGATAAAATTCTTTTTGCTTTATCAAATACCTTTATCACCCCGCCCTTGCTTACCCCGATAACGGAATAATACCTCTCTTTGCTGTTAATGTAGATCCCCGCTTCTTTGTAGTGCTTCTGGAATTTTTTCTCAAACGGCAGTTTATCCGAATCGCCCGGCGGCAGCGGATTTAACCCGGCAAAGATATAATTATTCAGCATGGGGAAAAAATTATATGCATCCACAGCCGAAAGGCAGGCGCTATTCTGGGCCTCGATATTTTCCCGCATAAACATGGCGATTGCCCTTGCCGGGACGATTTTTTCCCCCAGCATTTCAAAGGCAGCGGGAAAATAGAATTCGGTATTACGGCTGGCGTATTCCCCGCCTATGGTGTGGTCAGGATGGACAAAGGAGGATATAAACTCCGTGGCCGTTTTAAGCTTCTCAAGAAGAGCATCATTTTTTGTGCGCTGCCAAAGCCTGGCTAAAAAGAAAGAGCAAAGCGTCTGATACCCGGGGTCAGCTCCTCCGTATTCTTCAAACCAGCCCTCGCTTGATTGATGGCTGTAAATTTTATGCAGAAAATAACCGCATCTTTCCTTAGACTTTTCATCGCCGGTGATCAGATGTATGTTATACAGGGCGGCTGCTGCCGCTGCCAGGTGGTTTGAAAGTATACCATGCTGTTCTTCATTTTTGCGCAACCAGTCCCCTGCCCGGGAAAAAGTTTTCAGCAGTTTCGTTTTCAATGCCGCGGGGATCTCATCAGGCAATGCCAGAAAAGCCTCTCCGACATAAAATACGGTGAAAGCGGTAGCGGCAAAACTCTGTTCATTAGGATAGGCTTCATCAAATGAGCCGTTGCCATGCTGCAGGCCGGCCCAATACTCCATACCGGCTAAAATCCATTTCAAAACCCTTTTATTTTTAAATAGATAATTCCCCTCAAAATCGGAAGCGTAAAAAAGCGCCAGGGAACATACTCCCTCCTGAAACCTTGAGCCGGCGAAATCGGTAAATTTCCATCCCCAGTAATTCCGGTCAAAACACCCGTAAGTAATAGATAGCAGTTTTCTATCCTCTAAAGACAACAAAAGAGGGATTTTCTTCAGTGCTACTGAAAGATAAGGATTAATTTTTTGCATTGTTCTCACCCGTCTTTTCTAAAATCAAGAAAACTAAACGCCGCGGAGCAAAGCCTTAGGGCTTCTGAAAAACTGTTTATATTCGCCAGCTGCCTTGTGATCATCCGGGGATTAAGATAAACAGCCCGGTAAGCCTGGCCATACAATTGGCGCATCTTTTGGGCGTTTAGGCCTTTTGGGATAAACTTGGGACTGTGCGATACCCGCAAATCGCTGAATTTTTCGTAGGATAAATCGCCGAACTGGCAGGCAGTCTGCCAAAGCTCTGTCCCGGGAAAAGGAGTCATAAAAGCAAATGAGGGGTAATGCAACGGCAAAGAACGGGCAAAATCTATGGTCTGACGGATAGTCTCTTCAGTGTCCGTTGGGTTGCCGATAATAAATGAGGCCTGGACCTTAAGCCCGGATTCTCTTGCCCAGCCGCAAACCTGCCTTGCCTGCTCGAGTGTAATCTTTTTTTTCAAAACATCCAGCACTTTCTGGTTGCCGCTCTCCAGCCCGAATCCTACCAGCCAGCACCCCCGTTTCTTTATCTCCTCAAAAAATCTTTTACTTTTTACCGAGTCCACCCGCATATTACAGGCCCAGCCGATATTAATCCCCTTCTTCTTGAGGATATCAAAAATCTTCAGCACCCGCTCTTCCATCAGATTAAAAGTATCATCATTAATCTTTATTTCTTTTGCCCCAAACTTCCTGACCAGAAGCTCTATTTCCTCAGCCACGTATTCAGCGCTGTGGAAACGTGCCTTTTTCCCGAAAGGGGTCTGACAAAAAGTGCACTGAAAAGGGCATCCCCGGGAAGTAAATATATGCACCAGGGGCAGTTTCTTATAAAACATTTTTTTGGGATGGTATCTTTTTAACTCCGGCAGAAGGTCTCTTGCCGGAAAAGGCAGGCTATCCAACTCAGCAATCAGCTCTCTGGCTTCATTCTGGATTATCTGGCCTTCTTTCCTGTAAACCAGGCCTTTTAAACCTGAAAAATCTTTGCTGCCATTCTCAATATATCTGACTAATTCGGACAGGCTTATTTCGCCCTCCCCGATTATCCCGAAATCAAAATGCGGGCAAACCAAGGTGTCTTTTCCGTAACCCGAGATATGCGGCCCGCCGATAACTACGGTTATTTTTGCCAAAGACTGCTTGATTTTTTTTGCCAGCTCCTCAGCCCCGTTAATCCCTAAAGTGGTGGCATATAAACCTATAAGCCCCGGAGTTTCCTCTTTGATTTCTTTCAAAACTTCTTCTTGTGAAAGCCCCAGAAGGTTGGCATCCAGTATCTCCACCTGATGACCGTCTTTTCTTAAAACCCCCGCCAAATAACAGAGGCCCAGAGGAGGCATTACCGCGCCCAAACGCGCGAATTTTTTCCCATAAGCCATTACCGGGTCTATCCGTAGATTAATCAACAGTATTTTCATAGGCTGGCTCCCACCTGTATTTTATGCGCTAAATCAGCCAGAGATTTTATTTTCGCCAGGGACTTAATTATATACCCCGGCCGCATATA
>Ga0247841_10011290_pt1 | contig 11922 bp, 11 predicted proteins | sample LaCruzMarch2015__2_FD_192410 | JGI IMG/M metagenome (GOLD analysis project Ga0247841, IMG submission 192410) | Freshwater microbial communities from meromictic Lake La Cruz, Castile-La Mancha, Spain - LaCruzMarch2015_18m | ecosystem: Environmental > Aquatic > Freshwater > Lake | place: Spain...
GAAAGGATAGCGGATTTAACTATTCTCTTCCTTCCGCAAATACATATGCTTCTATTGCTGTTGCAGCAGGCAGAATGCCCGGAATAATATTCTCAGGAAAAATTACTCCCTCATTTGGGGATGGGTCTGCAAGTCAAATTAACTGGAAAGTCGGCGACTCCACTAATAGTGAAGTATTTACTGATACGCACAGTGTAATCCCAACATCATATAACTTCCTTCTTGCAACTACTGAAGGATCGGGAATTGTGCCAATTGTTCTTACAACATTGAATAGTTCTATTGCTCATGGTATTTATAAAACAAATGCAGGCGCAGGCCTTACAATAAATACTTCTGTTACATTTGGATCTGGAAATTTTGTTATTTTAGTTGATGGAAATCTAGCTATTAATGGAAATATTATAGTTCCTGTCGGATCAACTGTTATATTTTCCGCCTCAGGCGATATAACGGTTGCCAAAAGCGTTACAAGAATTGACGGATTATATTCAGCTGACAAAAACTTTACATTTTACGGCAGCACTTGTCCAACAGCAGACAATCAACTTAAGGTTAATGGATCAGTGATTGTAAATGCGGGAAGAGCCGGAGGAACTTTTACAAATAACCGGACTCTTTGCGGAGGTAATACTACAACACCTTCTGTGCAATTCATTGAAAGGCCTGACTTTATGCTTAATTATCCTTTTATGGTTACTCAAGTAACCCGCTCATGGCAAGACACTGCCCCCTAGCAGGCAACCTTTGAGCTTCCGCAATGCTGACAATTCTTTATGAGTTCGTTTTCCGGCCTTACATTGGTCTTACCGCACTCCGGACATTCAAAAGTTCTCTCTCCATATTGATCTTCACTTAATCCAAACTCCGAAACACTAAAAGGAGAAGAGAACCTTAGTCCATTATCAAATGTTCTCTTAGATGAACTGCCGGAAGACCCGCATCCCGTTGCCACTTCCCTAACCTTACGTTCTCCGTAAAAATCAATTTCCTGACTTACAGTCATTGTATTTAAAGAAGTCGTTGATTTCAACAAATCACTATAATAATACGTATTATCATAGTGATTTAATCCAGCCATTTCATCTGCTTTGTTTTTGATTGCGTCCAGGATTTTTGGGTCTGGGTTTTCAAAATATTCTCGTTTCAAACCTTGACAGGACAACATTATTCTTTCAAATTCCTCAATATTCATGGTTTTATGATTTCTGTGAAGATAAGAATGGACTTGATCTGCACTTTCAAAAAAAACATTATCAATTTTAATTGGATTTTTAAGAAAATCAGCGTCATCAATAATATATTTCATAGAAGCTAAGGGTTTTAACTTATCTTTGTATTCATCAATACCCAAAGCGCTGCTATAACGCCTGGCTTCAATAAAACGTTTACCATAAGCTTCCTTAAGGGTAAAAATATCGTAAAAATTGCGTTCATATGAAGAACTTACTCCTCCTTTAGGAGAAACCGATAAAACCATTGTCCCCTCTTGCGTATCCGGATTGCACATTATTTCCTGGATTTTGCCAAAACCCTCAAGTTCTGCTTCTTCTCTTTTTTTATCCGCCCTATCTTTTCCTTCCGCTTTTTCCTTATAATCCACTCCTCTTTTTATAACGCACATAAATGGCTCATTCACGTCCTCCCCATACAATAAATTATTTTTTATTTCATATTTACTCTTGTTCAAAAGCACATTTAGACGTTCGCCAATATAGGCATCAATCTGTTTGGAAAGATAGGTTTCTTTCAAACCTTTTTTGCGGTCAAAATCTATTTCATAGGCAATTACTTGCGGACGAACTCTTTCTGCAATCATATTTTTCTCCAAATAATTTCCTTTCTTTTCTCTTTAAAATTGGCAAATCTAGCCATGGTAAAAAGCAGATCTGAAAGTCTGTTGAAATAACTAATAATATTACTATCTATTTTTCTGTGTCCTGAGCCCGTCGAAGGATGCTTACTGCTAAGATGTACAATTCTTCTTTCAATGCGCCGACAGATAGCTCTTGTTAAATGAAGAGTAGCTCCAGTTTTTCCTCCTCCGGGAAGAATAAAATTTTTAAGTTTCGGCATTTGCAGCGTCTTTTCATCTATAAAAGTTTCAAGCTCTTTCACCCTTTTTAGAAAGTATTTAGTGTTTTGTATTGAGTATTTAGGGCGGGGATTTGCTAAAATAGAGCTTATCTCAAACAAATCATTTTGTATTTTTATCAATTCCTTTTTAATACTTAATACTTTATACTTCATGCTTAATACTACTCCGATCATCGAATTTAGCTCATCAATCGAGCCACAAACTTCTATTCTCAAATCAGATTTAAGTACTTTTTGCCCTGAAACAAGAATTGTTTTACCCTTGTCTCCTTTCCTTGTATAAATTGCCATATTTCAAATTCTTCAATATGGTCTTGAGCTTGCCGAAAGACCATAAAAAAATCCTTCTCTTTTACCCTGAGCTTGTCGAAGGGCCCCGAGAAGGATACAGAAAAATCCTTGCTCGAGGCTATTTTAGTACATAGTTTTCTGGATTTACAGTAGCGGCACTTCCACCGAATTACACGGTGTTTGCCTATGTACGCAACTTTTTTCTATCTAGCATTCGGAATATCCGCATGCATAACATTTTTTACAACCTTCTTCATAAGCTAAAGATCCTCCGCCGCATTCCGGGCAAAGATCATAAAGACTTGTTGATGTATCCAAGCCAGCCGTTTCTCTCCCATCTATTGCCAATTGTTGTATTTTAACAACTTCCGGTTCCGTCTCAACAATCAAATTTTGCTTTACAGAGCCATTGGTATGTCCATTCACCAAACCATTACCATTTGCATTACTGTTTACTAGTGGCTTATCTTCTACTTTACCGTTTAAAGCAAATCCATAATGTATTGATAAAACTTTGGCTATTGCATCCGGCAAAGATCTGACCCTGTCTTTCCCAAAACCTACACTTCTTGCTCCGCCAATCCCAATTAATTGTGCTACAACCTGCTTGATTCTTTCCCGTGGGGATAAGCCATCAGTCAAACGAAGATTCAAAGATATCATGCGCCCCAACGCATCCGCCATCGCTGCAACATCTGATCCTGTTTTCCCAATTGTCATAAATACTTCAAACGGCTCCTGATTTTCATTATGATTAATAGTTATGTAGGTGTGCCCTACCGGAGTTTCCATTTTATAGGTTGTTCCTGAAAGTGACATTGGCCGGGGAACAACAGGTTTTGGTTGATACGAATTGTTAATTTGCATTTTTGGCTCTTCTTTCTTCTCTTGCCCTGAGCTTGCCGAAGGGTCTATTCTTGAAAGTACTCCCTCGCGGGAACCATCTCTCATATATGTTACGCCTTTAAGACCCAAGTCATATGCTGCCATATAAAGATTTCTCACATCTTCAACTGCATGGGAATTGGGAGCATTAACTGTTTTTGAAATTGAAGCATCTACAAATTCTTGGGCAATCGCCTGTACTTGCGTATGTTCTAGAGGAGTTAAATCATTGGCTGAAGCAAAATAAGCTGGTTTTTCTGCTTTAGGATTTTGTTTTTTCCATTCTTCATACAAGGGATGAAACATCATGTGTTCGCCTGTCCTGTCCTTTCTTTTGAAAACAAATTCATAGACCGGTTCAATTCCGGAACTAACGCCTGAGACAAGAGAGGTTGTTCCGGTCGGAGCAACGGTTAATAAAACTGCATTTCGAATCCCTTGCTTGGTAATTTTTTTCTGAAGTATTTCCGGCAAATTTTTAATATGATATCCCTTGAGATATTTTGCCTTGTTAAATTTCGGGAAAGATCCTTTTTCTTTTCCCAAATCACTAGATTCTTCATAAGCATTATTGCGTAATGTTTCAAAGATTTTTTTGATTACCGGCAGTGATTCTTTGGATCCATAACGGATTTTCATTTTGATTAAACAATCACCAAGTCCCATTATCCCTAATCCTGTCCGGCGGATATCTTTGGCGGATTTTTCGTTCTCTTTAAAGAAATAATATGTCTGATCAATAACATTGTCCAAAAATCGCAAAGCAACTCTTACATCGAGGCCAAAATTATCATAATCGAACTTACCGTTTTTGACATAAGCTGCCAAATTCATTGCTCCCAAATTGCAAACAGCCCATGCTCCTAATGGTTGCTCTCCGCAAGGATTTGTAGCGATTAATGTTTCAAAATAATAAGTATTTGATCTTTTATTAGATCTTTCCAGAAAATGCAGTCCCGGTTCGGCAGATTTCCAAGCCGCATTGCAAATCAAATCCCAAAGATATTTTGCTTTTACAGTTTTATGAACCTTTATTTTTCCTTTTATTCTTTTCCATTCATCTATATCTCCAGTCCATTTTGCATCATAGCGTGGGTCATCCAAATCCGGATAAATCAAATCCCAATTTTTGTCTTTCTTGACTGCTTCCATGAAAGCATCTGAAATACAGACAGATAAATTTGCTCCGTTAATTTTTGATAAATCCTGTTTGACTGTTATAAATTCTTCGATGTCCGGATGCCAATCCCAAAGCATGAGCATGGTTGCTCCCCTTCTTGTTCCGCCCTGCTGAACAACATCATGAGTGGCATAAGAGAAAAGCCCAGCCCAAGTCACAGGACCGGAAGATGTTCCGTTGACTTTTTTAACGCGCGCTCCTCTAGGCCTGAGACTAGAAAGATTAAGTCCTGCACCGCCTGAACGGGACTGAATTTCAATTAATTGTCTCAAAGATTCTACAATTCCGCCTCTTGAGTCTTTTGGGGACGGGATAACAAAACAATTAAAATAGGTCACTTGATATTTGGTTCCGGCACCTGACAAAATTCTTCCTCCGGGAACAAATTTAAAATCTTCCATGACAGAGTAGAATTTTTTTGCCCAATATCTTCTTTTGGCTGGCTTTTCGGCTTGCGCAATTCCTGTTGCAACCCTTTTCCACATCTCGGCAGGCTTATGTTCAATGAGTTTCCCTTCCTTATCTTTAAGGGCATATCTATCCAAAAACACTTTTTCCCTTATTCCATCAAACTTCATATTATTTAATCAGTCTTTTTACTTCTTCCTGAAAATCTTCTATGTCCACAAATCTTTTGAAAACGCTTGAAAAGCGAATGTATGCTACTTTATCTATTTTTTTTAGTTTTATTGCAACCATTTGTCCTATTTTTTTACTTTCAACTTCAACTGAATCTCCTCCCCTTAATTCGCGTTCAACTTCGGTTACTATTTTTTCAATTTCCTCCATTGAAACTGCTGTTTTCTCACAACTTCTTATTATTCCTCTTTTTAATTTATCTCTGTCAAACTGTTCTCTTTTGCCATCTTTTTTTATAACAACCAAATTAACGTTTTCTATTCTCTCGTAAGTAGTAAACCTTTTCTCGCATTTCGAACATTCCCTTCTTCTTCTTATGGTATCTACATCCTCTGAAGCTCTGGTCTCAACTACCTCAGACTCCGTAGACCCGCAATATGGACACTTCATAAAAAAACAAAATAAAAATGGCGAGGGGTGGCACGACTGGAAAGGATTCCGACAGCGCGCATCTGAACGAAGTTTCAGGAGCACTGACGGAAGGGAAAGTCGTGACAGGACCCCGAGCCTTAATTTTTAACGATCAAACACTACAACTAGTGTCAATACCCAATATAGAACGCTAAATCTATTGTGTCAACTAGAAATTTCTATATCAAAGCATAGCAGGTCTTTTTTTAGCTTCAGTTTTTACTACTTACCTCTAAGGAGAAAATTAGGACATTTAGTTGGAGAAAAAATGTCTTCAATAAAAGAATTTTGTTCTATCTTTTTGATGCTATTGATTTAGCCTTTGCTCAAAACTGATAATTCTTTTCTGCTCGCTTTCAAAATTTGCTTTAAAACTTGCACTTGCTTTTTTAACAAGGTCATTCAACTCCTGCTGATGTTTTCCTAAAGCATTTCTTAAATTCCCTGCAATTCCGTTTACGTCTCTTCCCTGTCCTTTCGCCTCTTCCATTTTACTTATTGCTTCTCCAAAATAATTTTCAGCTTTTGAAATTGTTGAAATAGCTAAAGAAGTTTTTCCTTTATTAAAAAGAAATATCCCCGCATTCAGTCTTTTGTCGGCTTGAAGAAGATTAAACTCTGCTTTTTTTAAAGGGTCTGAAATTAAAAAGCTGACAGTTCTATCTCTTATAATTCTTAAAAAATACAAAGGACTATCCGGCAAAAGTCCGGGATAGGGCAATTCATAATTTATTTTGCTTTCCGGCTTAGAACTTACAGAAGCTGATAAATTTTCCGTTATAGCGTATGTTCTTGCAGAAAAAAAAATAAAACTTAATAAAAAGATTAGAAATGAAAATATCAAAAGATAAATTTTTTTCATTCTATTTTCTTGCAATAACCGTCAGCCAGTCGCTTTGCAGTTTATCAAAAGGTTTTCTGAAAAGATAATCCCAATTTTTTCCGTCAAAAGAAGACCCGTAAAATTCGACCTTGGTAAAACCATTTCTAAGAAGCGTTTCTTTTAAATCTTCCGCTGCAACATAAGCCATAAGACTATTTCTGACTCCTGATGACTTCCATCTTCCGCTTGACGAAACCAAAATAGCAAAAGATTTCAAAATTGTCTTTTCCTTTTCATTCGGCTCATCATAAAATTCCAAAAATGCATATTCCTTACCTGGCTCATCTTTTATTTTTGAAAAATTAAAGCTCAATAACCTTTTTTGTGTTTTTAAAACTTTTTCAAAGTTGGTAATTTGAAATACTATAACTCCCTTATCAGTTAATACTCTGGCTGCATCCTTAATTGCATCTTTATATTTATGCGGATTATGTGAAATTGTATTGCCCATAAAAAGAACTGCATCAAAGGAATTTTTTTTGAATTTGGAGCAACACGCATCATCCATGTCAGCTCTTATAAATTTCCCGTTATTTTTTGCTGCTTCAGGTATATTTTTCTTTCTTTTGTTAGCCTCATCTATCATGGCTTCACTCCTATCAATACCTACAACGTTAAATCCTCTTTTAGCAAGGTCAATTACATGATCTCCTGTTCCGCATCCGACATCAAGAATTTTTTTAACTTTATTTTCCGAAAATACTTTTAATAAATCAGGAATTTCGTATTTAAGTCTGTTTTCTACGTCAACCGCAGCGTAGTAAGTCTTAGAAAGCCAATCTGTGTAATCCTGATTTTCTGAAAATAAGAGTTTATCTCCAACTAAAACCCTAAAAATGTCTCCTTTCGAAATAATTCCAACCAAATTACCCTTATCATCTACAACAGGAAGTCTGCCTACCCCTTCTACTGACATTAAAGAGTGAGCTCTCAGAAGAGGAGTCTGCGGAGTAACAGTTGTAAGTTTTTTGCTCATTATTTGATCTGCCTTCATTTCAAGAATGTGCTCTACTTTTGTTTCCATTCCTTCAAAATCTGAAGAACTAAAGGGATCTTCTACATATTCTGCAATTGTTGGATAAAATTTGGCTAAAATATCCCTCTCTGTAATAAATCCTACAACTTTTTTATTTTTACAAACAGGAACGCCATTTATGCCACGCCCAAAAATGAGAACAGATAGCTTTTCGACTGTTGTGTTCTCCGACACAAAATCAACATGCTTTGACATTGCAGCTACAACCTTCATAATCTTAATAACTCTAGCACCAAACTTGCCAAATATCAAGTTTTATGTTATATTACTATGTCCAATAAACACGTGGCGTGTGTTTTTGGCGTCAAAATTATGACTAAAGAATTTAACCTTCAATCTCAAGGATTACAAGGTGAATTTAATTTAGGTGTTGATAAACAAAAAACTTCCGAGGAGCTTAAGCGGGAAGAGCTTGTAAACAAAGTTAATAACGTTTTGCTTTTATACGCTGAAAGAGCGATTTATCCTCTTTATGACAAAGTAAGAAAAGGTGAAGGTAAACAAATACTCTCTTCAACCGAAGAAGGCAGACCGGACGAGGAATTATTGGACATAGACCAAACAGGAGAAAATGTCCTAAAATCAATAATCAGAGAGACTAAATTATCTGCAGTCTTGATATCGGAAAATTCACCGGAACCTCACACATTTGAAAATGGAGATTTTGAAAAAGTATATATATTTGCAGATCCATTTGATAATACAAGTCAATACAAAAGAGGATTAGATACTCCGCCTTATACTGTAGTTAGCATTTTTGATAACAAAGGAAATCCTATGGGAGCGGTCGTCGGAGATATAAAAAATAGAAAAGCATATATGTGCCTTGGAAAAGAAACTTTTATTATAGATATAAAAGACAGAATTAATGAAGAAGAAAAATATACAAAGAAAAAAGTAATGCAGCTTGCAAGTCAAAAAGAGCTTCTTGAAAAAATTATTGAATTACAAGCTAATAGCATTAAAAATACTGATAATACAGCCAAATTGCAACTAGTTAATGAGCTTATTAATGATCAGCTAGATTATAAAAAATCCCAAAGCGCACTTGCCGAACTTGAAGAGGAATTTGATGAAGCTCGAAAGAAAAAACATAAAAGAGAAAAAATTACCCGATCTGAAAGAACAACTTTAAAAGATCGAAATTCTACTTTGGCAACTTTCGTAGGTGAAAAAGAATATTCTTTAAAGTTTTTTAAGTATTTCGGAAAATTAGTTCAGGATATGCATCCAAAAGGATTACTTTATGGTGGCGGAGGAGCATATATTTATGGCTTTCTAGCATCCGGAGCAGTTGACGCCTACGTAATGTTTGACGAACCAGTTTCTGAAATAATTCCGGGATTACCTCTTGCTTTGGCTTCCGGATGCACGGCAGTAAGTGTTAATGAAGATGGAACATACAGAGATTTTGAGTTTGATCCCAATGTCCTTAAGGAAAATTATAAACATTATTCTGAAGTCTCAGTTCCTTTATTTATAGCAGCTGCAACACCGGAAATAAGAGATGAAATCATTAGATATTATTTAGAAACTAAAAGGGAAACTAAAGAAGCAGAACTAATCTCTTAATAAATCTACTTACATCCCAACTTCTCCAGAGCGATTTTTAGTGTTTCGTCTTGATTATGTGAATAAGTATTGATAACTAAGTCGTAATATTTTTTGTCCCAATAGTTCCAATTCTGATCCCCTCCCGCATAAAGTCTTATCCATTTCCCTAAATGCTGCTTTTCTCTTTCTAAAACTTCTCTTTTTGCCTCTTCAAGAGAAACCTTGTCACGATTGATTAAGCGGTCTATGCGGATTTCTTTTTTATCATTTCCTTCTTCATCTTCACAAAGAATGCAAATCTTAAAAATTCCGGGAATTCCTTGCGCATCGAATCCTGCGAGATGACTTTGAATAATGTGATTTTTCTCAGTAGCAAGCATTTTTTTAACTTTTTCTTCATATTCAAGGTCAAAATGATCAGGCCTGCCGCTAACCATTGTCTGATCAAGCTTTAACTCTTCATGAATTTTTTCAAATAAATCTCCCCCTTCCAGCAAATCCCAATGTAAAATTTCAGATAGTTTCTTGGCAAGAGTTGTTGCTCCTGCGCCAATTCTTCCTGAAATAGTAATATTTCTTATGCCTAAAAGATTAACTGGATTATTCATTATTAAAAAAGGTTAGAAATTGAAAATTATTTGCCCCCAACCATTATTACTTCTTCAACTAATCTATTTGCATAGCCTATTTCATTATCATACCAAGCAATTACCTTAACCATATTCCCCCCGACTACCTGAATCAGAGATAAATCAACAATTGCAGAATGAGAATTTCCAAGAATATCGCTTGACACAATCGGATCTTCTGTCACTTCTAATATGCCATTATACTCGGGGTTTTGAGCTTCTTTTTTGAAGATTTCTATAATTTCCTCTTTGGTTGTTGATTTTTTTAATAAAAACGTAAAGTCTGATAAAGATCCTACCGCAACAGGAACTCTGATTGCCAACCCCTCAAATACTCCAACTAATTCCGGAATTACTTCTCCTGTTGCTATGGTTGCGCCGGTTGAAGTAGGAACAATATTCTGACTGGCATTTCTGGCTCTCCGATAATCTTTATGTCCGCCGTCCTGAAGCCTTTGGTCTGATGTATATCCATGAATTGTGGTCATCATTGCCTTTTCTACTCCAAAATTATCAACCATAATTTTGGCAACCGGGGCAACACAATTCGTTGTACAGGAAGCATTATTAATTAAATTCTCGCCTTTATAATTTTTGTCATTAACTGACAAAACATATGTAGCAATTCCTTGTCCTGAGTCTGCCGAAGGATCCCCCTTGGCTGGAGCTGACAAAATTACTTTTTTTGCCCCTGTGGTTAAATGAGCTTGTAATTTTTCCTGCGTCAAAAATTTACCGGTTGATTCAATAACAACATCAACACTTAAGTCTTTCCAAGGCAAAAGTGTCGGATCTTTCTGTGAAAAAACCGGAACCTCTTTGCCATCTATTATTAATGATCCAATTTGATCTTTATATTTGAGATTTGAGTTTTGAGATTTGAGATTATGGCTTGTTAATGGCCCATACGTGGTATCGTATTTTAGTAAATACATCCATCCTTTAATGTCTGTTGAGGAACCGGCATTAATTACAGCTACTTCGATTTCTTGAGCATGTTTTTGCAAAATTACCCGATGTACTACTCTTCCAATTCTCCCATATCCATTAATTGCAACACGTATCATATAATTAGTATAGAGGTTTTCAAAAAATCCATCAAGTCGTGCAATTTGTTATAATTAAAAAAATGGCAGAAACTAACGACTCTTCACAACCTAGATTTGAGGGGGATATTTTTAAAACAGTAGAAGAACGCATTGAGCAAATATTCCCCAACCTTAGATTTATCGAAGAAGGAAAACATGTACATTTTCTAAACATAAATCATAAGAGATGTGAGGTAAGGTTAGAAAAAGATGCAATATTACAAAGAGAACCAATCAAAGGATATTCAAATAGATGGAAATATTTTTTGCTTCTTGCTGTACTTTATAAAGACGCACAGGGAGACTGGTGGACTATCAATGCAGGAAAAAGTATTGAGACCTATGCTCCAATAAGAAAGATACCTAAAAAGAAAAAGCCTGAGATAATGACAAAATTAATAGAAAACTATCCAAGACTATCTAGATTAAAACTTCTACCCCAGGCAGTTTCTCCCCAGAAAGTAGGCTAAGCATTGCTCCGCCGCCGGTTGAAAGAAAAGATCTTGTTCTGGGCAGACACGCAAAGTTGTCCAAAAGACAAGCTTTCTCTAAAAACCCTATTGTATCTCCTCCCCCTACAACTATATAAGCGCTATTTCTTACAATGCCCTCAGCTAATTTTTTAGTTCCCTGTTCACTATCTGTCAATTCTGATTTATTGTCTGAAATTTTTCCCATTGGGCCATTCCAAACAACAGTTTTCGCAAGATTCAAAATCTGCAAAAAATTTTCTGCACTTTTCGATGTAATATCTGTCCTCTCATTATTCAAATCTGCTATTAACAACGCTGATTTTTTTCCTGAAATGCTGGTATTAATTTTTTCATGCTGAATTTTCAATAAAGCTTTAACTTCTTCCGCAATCTTTCCGCCGACCAACATATAATCAGCAATTTTGTGCATTTTTTCAATTAAAGGAAGTTTTGTTTCAATTTTCGCTCCTCCTATAATAACTACAAATGGACGCTTTGGGTCCTTTAAAATCCCCGACAAAACCTCTACTTCTTTTTCCAAATGAAAACCTGCAAAATGCGGAAGATACTTGGGCACGCCGGTAATTGATGCATGATTTCTGTGGGAATTTGCAAATGCTTCATTAACATAAATGTCTGCCATACTTGCTAATTTTTTAGAAAACCCCGGATCATCTGTCTCCTCTTCTTTGTAAAATCTCAAGTTCTCCAAAAGAAAAATATTTGATCCAATTTCCCATCCTTCAAACTCCCCCC
>Ga0247841_10011291_pt1 | contig 11922 bp, 9 predicted proteins | sample LaCruzMarch2015__2_FD_192410 | JGI IMG/M metagenome (GOLD analysis project Ga0247841, IMG submission 192410) | Freshwater microbial communities from meromictic Lake La Cruz, Castile-La Mancha, Spain - LaCruzMarch2015_18m | ecosystem: Environmental > Aquatic > Freshwater > Lake | place: Spain...
GTTACAATACCCACTGTAAGAATACCCAAATCGTGTGCTGCTTTTGCCACTACCGGCGATGCACCGGTACCGGTCCCACCACCCATACCGGCAGTGATAAACACCATTTTTGTATTGTCTTTCAGTAATTCCTGAATTTTTCCAATCGATTCCTCAGCAGCTTGTCGAGCAACTTCCGGTTTACCACCAGCACCTAATCCTGAAGTAGTATCGGCACCTAGTTGAATTTTTGTTGGAACAGGCGATTTTATCAATGCTTGATTGTCGGTATTACATACCACAAACGAAACATCGGTTATTCCCTGACGATACATGTGATTGACAGCATTTCCACCGCCGCCGCCTACGCCTATCACTTTGATAATTGAACTGCCAACTAAAGGCAATTCTAAAGGCAAACTTTCATCCAGATACCCCATACTTTTATTTATTAGTCATAACTTTGGGCAACAACCCTAAGTATTTTATTATTTGTTATAAGTCTTAATTAATTCATTTTGTTATCATCGTTAAAAAAATCGAACAATGTTTTTGTGAATTTATCAGTTATTTTTTTTCCTTTACCAGGTAACTTAATATTTTCATCTATCTTCTTCACCGTTTCTTCAATTGGATGTTGTTTTCTATAATCATCGGTAAGTAAAACAGTACCAATTAATTGGGCAAACCGCGGATCGAGATATTGCTCAGGTGTATCATCCGACAACCATTCGGAGTGATCTCCAAAACGGGTGTAAATATCCGTTTTTTTAGAAATAAAATCCAAAATATTACTGAGTTTTGAACCGCCACCTGTAATTACAATACCTGCTTCTAATGAAAAAGGTAAATTTTGAATAACATCAAAAATTGGTTGCAGTATTTCTTCTAAACGTGCTTCGATAATGGTTGCCAAAAATTTTGTAGAAATTCTAACAGGTACATTAATATCTTCATCTGAAGGGATTTGTACATAAATGGGTTGTAGCACTAATGACTCGAGTGCAATGCCTTTTAAACATTTCAAACGTTCGGCATTAGCTTCCGAAATTCCTAATTCCTGTATATCTTTCGTAATGTTTTTCGCCCCAAGCGGCACCACTGTTAAATTTTGAATTACTCCTTCATAGTAAACAGCGAGTGAAGTTGTTGTCGCTCCAAAATTTATTAAAGCACAGCCATCTTCTCTCTCCTGTTCTTCGAGCAATACTGTGGATAATGCTTCCATAGCCAATGGGCTGTATTCCAATCGAATGCCGGTACGGTCGATGCAACGTGCAATTTCTGCTTTAATAATTGAATGTCCAGTAATTACATTGTAATTGGCAGTAATTTGAGTTCCCGGTTTTCCAACTGGTTCATCCATACGCTTGCCATCCAACATATAAGAAAGTGGTATAATATCGAAAATAGTGATGTCCGGTTTCTCCGATTTTTTTCTACATTCTTCCAATATATCTTCCAATAAAGTTTCAGTTACAATATTGGGTTTTCCAACAAACCGACTCACCGAAACTGGAATAGTTTTCATGGTTTTTGCACCAATGGCGATTGAAATCATGCTGTTTTCAGGTATTTTTGCACTGTTTTGCAACAGCTTATTACATTCATTTATTTTGAATGCGGCTCCCGATACTTGTTCTACAATTCCCCATTTAATATCATCCGAAGGTTTATGTTCTTCTGATAAAATTTTGAGAGCGCCGTTTTTTTGCATTTCAGCGGCAATGGCAGAAATACGCGAGCTACCCAAATCAATTGCTATAAATTGTTTATTTGAAATCATAATTTATTGGAAATAATCGAATCTTTTTTTTCTGCAACCACTACTTTCGGTTGTATTGGCTGAAAACCCAGTTTATCACAAACCACTTGGTCTTTATATTGTAAATCAATAATTTTGTATTTATTCCAGCCAATTACACTGAATCCGTGAACATATAGTTTTCGTAATTTTTCGAGTTTTGCAGCGTAATTATCCAACGTACCCAACACAATGGTGGCTTCGCCAACGCGCGGAATAAGCTCAATTTTTCTATCATCACGCACATAAATTTGTTCAATTTGTGCGTTCCAAAACGGATTTTGTTCGAGATAAGTTACAAAATCAAATAATTTGGTAGTGGCCATCGAAACAGTCACCCTTCCCGACACAACTGGTATATATGCTCCGTAATTACTTGAAATGGGCATTGTTTTCCGATCAACATCTACATAATAACTTCCAAGTCCCACCACCCTTAATTTTGGACAGCGCTGATTTACTTTTACATACACTTCGCCCGAAGGAGTTGTATAACATTCTGCCACTTTAATCATAGGGTTTTTATGTAAAACTTCTTCAATCGATTCAGTTCGAATATATTTAATCGTTTTTCCTACCGGATTTAAGTTGTTTTGATCCAAAATTACAGCAATGTCTTTTTGCGAAATAAGCTGTATTTTATCACTATCGGCCAAAATGATGTAGAAATCGCGACAAACCTGTTCTTTGTGATTTTCCGAAAAATACAACAATGAAAATACCATATACCCCAATACTATTAGGGCAAATAAGGAAATCAATATGTATTTGAAAATCGGTTTCATTAATTTAAATATTACTTTTAATGTTTTATAGATTGAAGTATTCTATTGATAATTAAGTTCTTGAAAATAAAAGTAAGGGTTCATAGTTATTCTTATCAGCTTCTTTTACTGCTTTAAGATAGATTGCTCTGGTATCAGTTTGTTTTGATAAATTGTTTGAGCCCCAGGAAAAAGCAGGTAATTTGTAAATTTTGTCGATAATAATATCAGCCATCAACCTACTGTGACGACCATTACCATTTGTAAAACAATGAATACATACTATTCTGTGTTTAAACCTTACTGCAATTTCATCTGGTGAAAATATTTTGTTTTCAATCCAGTATTGGGTATCATCCAGCAATGCTTTCAATGCTGTTGGTATTTGCCACTTATCAATTCCTAAGTTTTTATTGGTCTTTCTAAACTCTCCAGCCCAAGACCACACATTACCATACATCCGTTTATGAAGGTTCATAACAAAATGCTCAGTTAAAATCACCTTTGTTTGAAACGATCTACTCAATACCCATTGAATAGCTTCTTCAATATTTTGATGCTCAAACTCATCTAATTCTTCACGAGTGGCTATTGTTTTAATTATCAAACCTTCTTTTTCATCCTCATCCAAGGGGGTTTGTCCATTAATGTGTTCAATAATTAATCCCACAGTACTTTTGGTGTTTCTTGCTTAAGTAAAAGAGTTCTTTCTTCAATTGCCTTTTTTAATCTCTTTTCTGAATTTTCCTGATCTTCCAGTTTCATAGTATTCGAAGTTCTGGAAACAATTTTTATTGCTAATTCTCTTGCTTTTCTTTCAATTAATGCATCCAACGAACCATCTTTAGGTACAAACCCATAAACAAGTTCCATATCAAGTGCTCGTGCAGTTTCTCGTAGCGATTTTAAAGAAATAGTTCCATCTTTTTCTCTCTGTTCAATTTCAAGTACACTTTGTTTTGTTATTGAAATTCGATTTGCTAATTGCTGCATTGTCATTCCCATGGCCATACGAATGGCTTTGATCCATCCCGTTGGTGGAATTGCAATATTTACAGATGGTGCAAAGAATTCAATTTTAGCATCCAGTTGTTCTTTTAGCAAGTTATTTTTTTTCATATTGTAAGGTTATAAACTGACTAATTAGCTACAAAAATAAGGCTTTAGCATGACATACACAAATAAAATTCATAATTTACTTTGATAAAAATGCTTAAAGCTCATATTGCTAGTTTTTCTAAATGGTATTAAATTATAATACTTAACGAATTAATCTCATATTTTAATTTTCAACACGTTAATCATCTGTATATTATGTCTTTAATCTTGGCTCTTAATTCTTGTGGTCTATATATAATTTTATTTTTCCTTTCCCAAACATTTCAGCATTTCTTTAATTTTTGGCACCATTTTATCAATATCTCCAGCTCCAAATGTCACCAGTACATCTAAAGGCTTTTCTTTTAGTAATGGCAATAGATTTTCGTTGGAGCACAAAGTTTTATTTTTAAGTTTTACATCGCGTAAAATAATCTCAGAAGTAATGCCCTCGATGGGTAATTCGCGTGCCGGATAAATGTCCAGCAATATTAACTCATCCAAAGCTGACAATGCATCTGCAAAATCGGCAGCAAAGTCACGAGTTCGGGAAAAAAGATGTGGCTGAAAAATTCCTGTAATTTTTCTGTCGGGATATAAGTTCCGAATTGAAGAAATACTCGCTTTCAGTTCGCTTGGATGATGAGCGTAGTCGTCCATAAACACAACTTTGTCTGATTTATACACCACATTAAACCGACGATAGATTCCTGAAAAAGATGATATTCCTGCACGTAATTCTTCAGTAGAAACACCGTTTAACCATGCCAAAGCCATTGCAGCAACACTATTCTCAACATTTATTCGTGCTGGTACACCCAATCGAACATCGTTCATCCTGTCATTTGGCGTCACAAAATCGAAATGAATTTCGCCTTTCACTGTACGGATATTTTCAGCATGAAAATCTCCACCTTCGTCCATCGAATAAGTATAAAGTTTTACGCCTTTCTGAAGTTGTGGCACAATGTCAATGCCTTTACGCATAATTAGTGCACCACCTGTACGAATGAGCGAAGTAAAATGCTCAAAACTTTCACGAAATGCTTCCGGAGTTTCATAAATATCCAAATGATCAGGGTCGGCAGACGTGATGACTGCCATATATGGTGACAGTTGATGAAACGAACGATCGTACTCATCGGCTTCAATTACCACCAAATTACTTTCTTTAGAAAGTAGCAAATTTGTATTGTAATTATTGGCAATTCCACCCAAAAAAGCATTACACGACACCTGTGATTGATATAGTAAATGTGCAGTAATTGTAGAAGTTGTGGTTTTACCATGTGTTCCGGCAATGCAAATTCCTTTGCTCTGACGTGTAATATTACCCAACACTTGAGCCCGTTTTTGAATTGTAAAATTGTTTTCCTGAAAATAAATCAATTGCGGATGATTCTGAGGAATTGCAGGTGTAATTACCACCAATACATTTTTCTGATGTTGATATTCAAGTGGAATTTGATCAATATTTTCGTTGAAGCAAACTCCAATTCCTTCTGCTTGCAAATCGGCGGTAAGCTTGGTTTCTGTACGGTCGTAACCTGATACCTGAAACCCTTTAGCTCGAAAATAGCGTGCCAATGCGCTCATTCCGATACCACCAATCCCCAGAAAATAATATTTTGTATATTTATTCATAATTCAATTCTTATTCATTAAGCTTTTTAAAAGACAGATGCAATGGAACCATTAATAAATGGAACTAAGTGACATCCCGTATTTACGGGATTAACTGAATCACTTCCTTTGCAATTCTATCAGATGAATCAATTTCTGCCATTTTTAAAATGTTTTCGCTCAGTTTTTGAAGAGCTTTTTCGTCATTTATTAAGTCTATTGCTTTGATTACCAATTGTTCTTTTGAATCTACATCTTTTATCATTACCGCTGCATTTTTTCGTACCAAAGCCAGTGCATTCTGAGTTTGATGATCCTCGGCAACATTGGGCGAAGGAACTAAAATTACAGGTTTTGCCAACAAACATAATTCAGAAATTGAACTTGCACCTGCCCGCGAAATAACCAAATCGGCAATAGAATAAGCTAAATCCATACGAGAAACGAAATCCGTAACCAACAAACACGGCGATGTGAATGGTTCTGCTGCTTTGAGAGCATCAGCAATATAGAATTTACCGGTTTGCCAGATAACCTGCACATCTGTTTTCAACAATTCGTCTAGTTTTGCGATAATGCTTTGGTTAATTGTACGGGCTCCTAAACTTCCACCAACCACCAAAATAGTTTTCTTTGCTGCATCAAAACCAAAAAACTGATATGCCTCATCGGTTTTTGGAGCAATTGCAAACAAATCCTGTCGTACGGGATTTCCTGTTAGTATAATTTTATTTTTTGGAAAAAACTTTTCCATACCTTCGTAAGCTACACAAATTCGTTTGGCTTTTTTTGCTAGCAATTTATTGGTTACACCAGCATAAGAATTTTGTTCCTGAATAAGTGTTGGAACTCCATATGCTCCCGCTGCACGCAATGTAGGGCCACTTGCATAACCGCCCACGCCAATTGCCACATCGGGCTTAAATTTGCGAATTATTCCACGAGCCATCACCAGACAACGTGCTAAATTCCAAATAACTTTGATATTACGAAGCATATTTTTTCTGTCGAAACCACTCACAGGCAGTCCTTCGATGGCATATCCTGCAGCTGGCACTCGTTCCATTTCCATACGCCCCAATGCCCCTACAAAAAGTATTTCTGCATCTGGAAGTTGTTTTTTTAAGGCATTAGCAATACTGATAGCAGGAAAAATATGCCCTCCTGTGCCACCGCCACTGATAATAAATTTACGTTTCATAGAACAAAGTTTTTTAAAGTTTATCCAATTCCACAACCGGTATTTCTACATCTTGAATTTCTGAAGTTTCCTCAATCGGTTGTACTTCATTTTTTATTTGACGGGTGATTCCCAGAATAATACCAAAATAAATGCAGGTAATTAAAATTGATGTTCCACCTCTACTAATCAATGGTAATGGTTGACCGGTTACTGGCCCCGAGCCACTCGAAACAACCATGCTCACCAATGCTTGAATAACAATCATTAATGAGAGTCCAATCACTAACAAGGCTGGAAAAACGGATGTGCTCTTCGTAGCTATTCTTCCCGCTCGAAATAATAATATCAAGTAAAGAATCATGACAAAAATTCCACCAATTAATCCCATTTCTTCTACAATAATTGCATATATAAAATCGGAATAAGCTTGTGGTAAAAAATCTCGTTCAACGCTATTGCCAGGAAAAACACCAAAAAATCCACCGCGCGCTATTGCTATTCTACCATGTTGTTCCTGAAGGTTATCATCGTTGATAGTGTATTTTGTAGTTGCTCCATTTTTGTCGCCTACAAACTTACGTTCAATACGAGCCACCCATGTATAACCACGATCGAACACAGCAGGCATTGAACTTTTTGGTATAGTTTTAAATGCTCCATACCCTAAACCACCAGCAATTATCAATATCACTGCCAATGAAGCTAAATACTTCAGGGAAATTCGACCAATAAACATCATTATAAATACTACAACAAAGAGAATGAATGCTGTAGAAAAATTTTCGAGTAAAATAAGCCCTGAAATAACTCCAAGAATTATAACTGTATTTCTGAAGTACATCCACTCGTTCTTTTCAACATCTTTGATGCGCGATATTAAGTCGGCAGCAACAATAATAACTGATAACTTGGCAAGTTCTGAAGGTTGAAACTGAAAGCCAAAAATGACCAACCATCGCGAAGCATCATTCTCGCTTTTCCCATTAATTAGTACCCAAACCAGCAACACAGCAGACAATGCCAACCCAAAGTACGAAGCAATACGAATGTACTTATAACGCAGAAAGTGAACCAAAAAAACAATAAGTACACCAATAGCCAAAAAACCTACATGGCGCAACATTGGTCCGGTTTGGTTAATAGATTTGTATGCCAAAGTACTTGATGCACTGTACATTTCGATAGCCGAAAGAATGCAGAGCGTAATAAATACAATCCAAAGAGTTGTATCGCCTTTAAAGTATTTTTTCAGCAATGTTTCCATATATTAGTTCAAAGAGTTTGAATGGTTTGAAAAGTTTGAGAGTTTGAACAAATTGTAAATTTAGTTTTGCTTTTTGACATTAATAATCATGATAGTTTAACAAACTGCTTTTTTGTCTTGATTCTTGAATCTTGGCTCTTGGTTCTTATATAATTATAGATTTCTTACACAAGTTTTAAATTGCTTTCCACGGTCTTCGTAATTTTTGAATAAATCGAAACTGGCACAACATGGGGAAAGTAAAACCGTATCGCCATCGGTAGTCATTTTGTAAGCTGCATTTACTGCATCCTCCATTGATTTTACTTCAATTATATTTTCAATTTTCCCATCAAAAAAATCATGTAAAGGTTTATTATCCAAACCCATAAAAATTAAACCCTTTACTTTTTCAGATACTAAACTTTCAATTTCAGAATAATCGTTTCCTTTGTCTGTACCGCCGAGAATTAACACAACTGGAGTTTTCATGCTTTGCAAAGCATACCAACAAGAGTTTACATTTGTAGCTTTTGAGTCATTAATATATCTAACATTTCGCACTGTTGCTACATATTCGAGGCGATGTTCTACTCCCTGAAAATCCTGCAACGATTGACGAATGCTGTCTTTTCTGACATTTACAATAGAGGCTGCTAATCCTGCTGCCATCGAATTGTAGGTGTTGTGCAAACCTTGTAGTGCTAATTCTGTTGTTGGCATAGTAAATAATGATTTGAGTGTTTTAATTATTAATTCGTCTTGTTCAATAAAAGCTTTTGTTTTTTCATTTCGCTCAATCGCAAATGGATACATAGCCGATTGGATATTTCTTTTGGCCAATTCAGCTTGAATTACCGGATCGTTATCCCAGAAAATAAATGCATCCTGATCGGTTTGATTTTGGGTAATACGAAATTTTGAATCTACATAATTTTGAAAATTATAATCGTACCTGTCCAAATGATCTGGAGTAATGTTTAGTAGAATAGCAATATCAGCTTTAAATTCTGTCATTCCATCCAACTGAAAACTACTTAATTCGACCACGTAATAATCAAAATTCTCATAAGCAACCTGAAGCGCTAAACTATGACCAACATTTCCGGCTAAACCTACATTGAGTCCTGCATTTTGCAAAATATGATAAACCAACATCGTAGTTGTAGTTTTACCATTACTACCGGTTATACATATCATTTTAGCTTGTGTATAACGACCAGCAAATTCAATTTCAGAAATAACAGGCGTTCCCTGTTCATGCAACTTTTTGATAATTTGAGCCTTATCAGGAATCCCCGGACTTTTAATCACTTCATGGGCATTTAAAATTTGTTTTTCAGAATGTTGCTTTTCTTCCCAACATATTTCAAATTTATCCATCAAAGCTTTGTATTCAGTTTTTATTTCCGACATGTCGGAAACAAAAACATCAAAACCTTGTTTTTTAGCCAAAACTGCTGCTCCCGCACCACTTTCACCTGCTCCTAAAATGACTATTCTTTTCATAGACCCCTAAAATATGACCCATAGCCCCTAAAGGGGAACTAAGTTAGTATTGATTATTTTGTTATTATTAATTTATCCTTTAAGAAAAAAATATGTCGATTGAACTTGCCTAATTCCCCGCAATTTATCCCGATTCTTTTATCGGGTGGGTTTAGGGGCGTTTTCTATCTAATTTTCAGTGTTATAATAGTAATTGCTGCCAATATAATACTTACAATCCAGAAACGAATTACAATTTTCGATTCGGGCATTGCTTGTATCGGGCGTTGAAAAAATGCTTGAATTCCTGCATTTCCTTGTTTTTGGTAATGATGATGCAAAGGTGTCATTTTAAATATCCGTTGACCGACACCAAAACGTTTTTTTGTATATTTAAAATAGCCCACCTGAAGTACGACCGAAAGACTTTCGACAAAAAACACTCCACATAAAATGGGAATCAACAACTCTTTACGCGTGATAATGGCAAAAACGGCTATAATTCCACCTATAGTTAAACTGCCGGTATCGCCCATAAAAACCTGTGCCGGAAATGAATTGTACCACAAAAAACCAATTGTAGCGCCAATAAATGCACCTGCAAAAACCAATAACTCACCTGTACCCGGCAAATACATGATATTCAGATAACCGGCATAATTGACATTACCCGACACATACGCCAAAATACCCAAAATAACTCCCATGATAGCTGAAGAACCTGTTGCCAAACCATCAAGGCCATCGGTTAAATTTGCACCGTTTGAAACTGCTGTTACAATGAAAATTGTTACAACAATGAACAAAATCCAGCCATAATCCTGAGCCTTTTCGCCTGCATTTTTGAATGCATCGGAGTAATTTAAATTATTGTTTTTTACAAATGGAATAGTCGATTTAGTGGATTTTACATCGTGTTTGGAGTAAAGAACATTTTCAACTCGCTGTGTTTCACCTTTTACTTCAATATTTTCACGAATCACTATGGCCGGACTTAAATACATGGTTAATCCAACGATCAAACCTAATCCAACTTGTCCTACGATTTTAAATCTGCCTTTTAGACCATCTTTATTTTTTCTGTATATCTTTAAATAATCGTCCAAAAAACCAATTAATCCCATCCAAACAGTGGTGATAATCATCAGCAATACATAAATATTAGTCAAACTCGCCAACAAAAGAGTAGGAATTAAAATGGCAATAATTATGATGATGCCACCCATTGTTGGTGTACCTTTTTTGCTCATTTGTCCTTCTAAACCAAGATCACGAATGGTTTCACCTATTTGTTTCTTTTGTAAATAGTCAATAATTCGTCGCCCGAACATGGTAGAAAGCAAAAGTGCCATAATAAACGCCAAACCAGTACGAAACGAAATAAAATTGAATAAACCACCGCCAGGTATATCAAAAATCTGATCTAAATAATGAAATAAATGGTACAACATACTCAATTAGTAATTAACAATTAATAATTTGATAAATAGAATTATTCCCCTTTTGGGGTTAGTGACATTAGAAACATTCTCTAACCACTTCTTTGTCGTCGAAATGGTGTTTAACGCCCTGTATGATTTGGTAATCTTCGTGTCCTTTTCCTGCAACAAGTACTACATCACCAGCTTGAGCCAATGCACAGGCTGTTTTTATTGCTTCGCGCCGGTCAACTATTGTCAGGCTTTTTGCTTTATCAATAATGTCAAGTCCGGCCAACATATCATTTAATATATCTTGAGGTTCTTCAAAACGCGGATTATCGGAAGTCAAAATAGCTTTCCAGCTTCCGTTAACTGCTTCTCGTGCCATCATAGGACGTTTACCCTTGTCACGGTTACCACCACATCCAACTACTGTTATCAGCCGTCCGTTTCCTTGTAAAATTTCATTTATTGTGCCAATAACATTCGTCAGTGCATCGGGTGTATGGGCATAATCAACAATGGCTGTATATCCGGTTGGAGCATGAAGCGTTTCAAATCTTCCCGAAACAGAATTTAAAGAACTTATAATACGTAAAACTTCTAATTCGTCCTGACCGAGTAAAACTGCCGCTCCAAATACCGCAGATAAATTACTTGCATTGAATTTTCCGATAAACGATACATTCACTTCTCTATCATTCATATCCAATAGCATGCCTTCAAAGCTGTGTTCAAGAATCTTGGTTTTGAAATCTGCCATGGTTCTCAATGAATAGGTATATTTTTTTGCCTTAGAATTTTGTAACATTACCAACCCGTTTTTATCATCGGCATTTGTTAGTGCAAAAGTATCAGTCGCTAATTCATCGAAAAATTGTTTTTTAGCTTTCAAATAATTTTCGAAAGTAAGATGATAATCAATGTGATCACGGGTAATATTGGTAAAAATACCTCCATCAAATTCCAAACCTGCAATGCGGCGTTGATCAACAGCATGTGAGCTCACTTCCATAAATGCATATTCGCAACCAGCATTCACCATTTGTGCCAGCAATTCATTCAATGCTAAAGCATCGGGAGTGGTGTGAGTAGCTTCTACAGCCAAATCATTTACATAATTGCAAACCGTGGAAAGCAACCCGGATTTATGACCTAATTGACGGAATAGTTGGTATAAAAGTGTGGCAATCGTGGTTTTTCCATTTGTTCCCGTTACACCCACCAAAATCATTTTTGAAGAAGGAAATCCATACCAAGCCGAAGCCATTTTTCCAAGTGCATCCGAACTGTTTTCTACTTTTATATAACAAATATTT
>Ga0247841_10011295_pt1 | contig 11919 bp, 19 predicted proteins | sample LaCruzMarch2015__2_FD_192410 | JGI IMG/M metagenome (GOLD analysis project Ga0247841, IMG submission 192410) | Freshwater microbial communities from meromictic Lake La Cruz, Castile-La Mancha, Spain - LaCruzMarch2015_18m | ecosystem: Environmental > Aquatic > Freshwater > Lake | place: Spain...
CGCGACCAAGCGCAAGGAAATATCCGAATCCCCGCCGTGCCTGGCTCCCGTTGACGACTCAGCGAAGAAGCCGCGACTTGTTCCACTCGACGAGGTCTGCCTGCACATGTTCGAAGACGCTACCCGAAAATCCATCGAGCTCATCAAGCAGCACTACCAGCGGCGGTTCGCGGACGACGGCTCGGCTGCCAAGCTCCAGCGCGCGATGGCGGACCGCGAGATGGACGCCGCGAAGATACGCCGGCTCGAGGCCGACAAAGTTCGCATGGAGTCGCACCTGTCCGTCCTCGCGGCGCGCGCGTCCAAGGCCGACAAGGATCTGCGCGAGGCGGAGGCGGTCGTGGAGAACCAGCAGAAAGTGATCGACCGGCTGAACACCTCGCTGATGAACCTGACCGCCGAGCGCCGGCCGTCGCGGAGCTGGGAGCCGCCGCAGCAGTACTGGGAGTGGCAGCAGCGCTGAATGTTGTTTAATAAACGCTTTGCTGTTTCTTCTCGGTCTCTATCAGCTCAAAAAACGCGCGCACGAACGCCAGAATCACGTCCGCGTCCGCCTCCGACACCGCGAACTGCATCGCGAACGTCGCGCTCGTCACGTCGGTCCGCATCCCGCCCTGCGCGTCCGTGACGTACTCGGCGATGTCGTCCGCGTAGTCGTCGAGCCAGTTGGTTTCGCACACGCGCATGAACTCGGTCTCCGCCTGCAGCATCGCGACGAGCAGCGGGTTGTCGGCTTTTATCTCGATTCCGAGCACGTATTTAACGGCAGATTGGATCTTGGTCGACTTTCCGAGTCTATAGCCACAGCGCCGAGGACGATCGCCGCAGGTAGTACTTTTGAGCATGTGGGTCGACACTGCTCGGACTCACGCGCGACTTGCGCTTATAAAGACATAAATCAGTGAACCGTCGCCACCAGCTGCTGCAGTGCGTCGTGTTGTCTGCGAAATGAGTGGTCGCGCGCATTAACGGGCGCCAGGTGGATCTCGCTGCCATCCACGACCAGGAACAGCTCGCCCCTGCGCACGCGCGACGCCTTCATCACGACCGCCTGGTTCGTTTGCACCTTGTGCCGCAAGTGCTCCATCGACGCCGAGCTCTGCCGCCGCACCCGCCAGCACGTGCCGTTCGCCGAGACCAGCGTGGGCGTGGCACCGTCCAGGAACGCCATCATGTGCCCGCCGAACGGATGCACGCTGCCGGTGGTCCTGTGCTCCACGCAGCCGGTGAGCTCGCGGACGGGAATTTCGTTCAGCTGGTCGACTGCGATCGTAAGCTCCATTGGTCGTTGGTTGGATTGTCCAGCTTTATACTTTGCACGAGCCTGTCGCTACCCCTGCACTCGCTGATGAACATTATCGCCGGCGCGATGTGCGAGAACATGCTGCCCGTCGGCCGGATCTCGACCACCTTGAACCCGTACATCGGCCCGCGGTACTGGATCACGGGCACGCTGTCGACAATGTCGCGTTCTTCCTCCCACGTGTGCGATTGCGCGATGCACAGCCACCGCCGGCCGTTCGGCGACGTCAGCGACAGCACCCCGTCCCACTGGTTATAGTCTACGCTCACGTGCACCACGTTGCCGTCCCCGCCGTACTCGCACCCGAACGCGTCCGAGATCGCCGCGCCGTTCACCCGTCCGACCGCGCGCACCGTGAGCACCATCGGCGGGAGGGTCGTTGACCGCGTGATCGGTTTCAGCAGCCGCTCGAGCTTTGCTATGGGCATTTGGGATCCATAGGAGCGGGCTTATAAACACGCACGCGTGGCTTTATTGCTTTGTTCGTGGGGTTAGGGCAATCCAATCGTTAGTCGTCAGCGGTTGTGTATGCGTTAGTTGTCGTCGGGCGGTCGAAGGCGGAGCGCCGGTGCTGGGGCTGCGGAGCCAGGTGGGGTCGGCTCCAGTCTAGTACGGCCGGCGGTTGTTGCTGGGCTTCTTGTTCAATTCCTTGTGCATGGTCATCATAGATTCGTCATGTGCAGCGACCAGTGCGTCTTTTTCTGCTTTAACCTGATCCGTTGCGTTCTTAGCAGCTTGCTCGCAGACTTTCGCCTGACGAAGCTTCTCCTGCAAATCAGCCAAAGTAGCAGCACTCGTAGACTGGCTGATGCGGGAAATTTCTACGTCCTTGCGGGCGAGAAGGGTGGTAAGGTTCTTGATGTACTCGTCCTTGGCCTCAGGGGTGTCCAGCACGGGAGTGTCAGCGAAGACAGGCACATCTCCACACATGCGGCGGAAGTTCGCCAGCTCTTCCCTCATGCTGGAGTTGTTGCTTTGAAGGATCTTGGTGTCGTCGTTGAACTTGCGGTGGATTCCTTTAAGTTGGGTGTTCTTTTCCTTGATGTCGGCTTCCAGCGTCCGAATCTTATCCTCTTGCGTGCGGAACTTTTGGACGTAATTGGCATCTCGTGCTTTGAGCTCGGCAATGTCGTTGTCTTTCATGCCACCCTCTTGCTCGAGCGCCTTGACTTGGTTCCCCAGAGCGATGATCTCACCGCGTTCCTCGAATAGGGTATTCATTGTGGTCGTTACTTGAGAGAGCTCTTTGTCCTTGGTGGCGATGTCGCTCTTGAGCGTGGCGATCTCGAGGTCCTTGGTGTTGATGGTGGCTTCCTTGGAGACAATGTCGTTCTGGAGCAAAGTAACCTCCATGCCCTTGGCGGCAAGCGCTTCCTTGGTCTTCTCCAGCTCCTCCCCCGGATCTGCTGAACCGCTAGCGCCATCGTTGACCTCTTCAGTGCGAGGACGTTTCTTGGTGGTAGAGTGCTCTTGGGTACCTTCAGCATTTTTCTGGATAATAAGGTCAAGTTGCTCTTGGTTAATGGCTTGTTGAGGGTCTTGAACTTTGGTGTATTGCTGAACTCCTGGCTGAATGTTGTATTTCCTTCCGATTGCAGCTCCAGATTGATGAACGTTGAAGATGACGTGGAATAATGGATCTTCAATGTGTTCGCTGTTTTCAAACGTTTTCACCTTTCCTTCATATTGGTCGCTGATGGACTTGAAGTATGTAGTAGATGTGTTGGTACACGTCTTTAAAATACTGTCCAGAGAGGTGATGTTCTTGTCCAGTGCAGAGTGCCTCTTTTCAGGCCGTGTGTGAATGAGAGCATACAGAGTTCCGCCTTCGTGATCTTTGCTGTAAACAATTTCTGCCTTGGTGATATCAGCCAGCATGTTGTGGTACTCTGACGGCCTTGTAGTCATGCACATGGACATGCTTTTCTTGTTGTCCTGAAAAAAACCAAGAGCAATTGGTAAGTGTTTGGTGGATAGGTGGATAGGTGGATAGGTGGATAGGTGGCTAGGTGGATAGGTGGATAGGTGGATAGGTGGCTAGGTGGATAGGTGGATAGGTGGATAGGTGGATAGGTGGATAGGTGGATAGGTGGATAGGTGGATAGGTGGATAGGTGGATAGGTGGATAGGTGGATAGGTGGATAGGTGGATAGGCTGTATTGGGAGCTATGTTTGGGAGCGATGGGCAAGAAGACATACCTGAGCAACAGCAGCGCCGCCCGACATTTTTCGCGTGGCAGACGGGCTTCGAAAGTTGATTGTCGCGCGGTTTCCTGGTAGATATACCCCACGTCACGTCGGCGCTGTACACTGTAGGGCATTTTTTGTTGCAGGGGCGCAGAAGGAATGGAACGGGCCGGGACATAATTGTTGGGGGTTTACACCGAATGGTGGGAATTAAAAAAAGTGGGCCAAAGAATGGGCCAGCCCAAAAAGTGGGCCAAAGAATGGGCCAGCCCAAAAAGTGGGCCAAGGAATGGGCCAGCCCAAAAAGTGGGCCAAGGAATGGGCCAGCACAAAAAGTGGGCCAAGGAATGGGCCAGCACAAAAAGTGGGACAGGAATGGGCCAGCCAACGATGGTAACAATGGTGATGGTGACGTATGTGAAGGTCCGTGCGATCTTTTGGAAGCGATGTTTGGGAGAGTGATAGGCTGGGCTCTAAAGTTTAGAGCAAGCAATTTAGAGCAACGGGGACTTGGCTATGGCTCTAAAGATGATGGAATAAAGCTGTTTGCACACACATTCATTCACGCAACAACGCGCCTCAGCGCTGGGCGGCAGATGCCGTGAGAGGGCTAGAACAAGCCGTTGGCCTTCTCGTCCTCCAGGGCCTGGAGCTTGGCTTCGGTCTGGCTCAACTTGGCTTGTGTCTTGAGCAGTTTGGTCTGCAGGGCATTGACGGAGAAGTATGATGATGGTTGATTATGGGCTTGATCCTCGTTATCGTGAACTGGTATGACGAACGGCTGTCCATAGCGGATAAGCTGTCTTTCCGAGTTAATTATCCACATGCTATGGAGGGTTGGAGTCAACCAAAAATACGATGCTTCGTCAATTTTGATTTGAACGGTGTATGTCCATGCAGGGATCTCCGAGTATTTGGCATTGACCAGTTTGATGGTGCCATCCAGTGTCAAAAAGACAGCAGCACCATTAATCAAGTCAAACATTTGGACGCCTGCAGCTACCTGGGTCATCTGAGCTGGATGTTTCACGAAGGAATAATCAAGGTCTCCGTCGGAGCTCATGAACCAGAAAAGGAATGGAGAAGTTGCTTTCATCTGCTTGCAATTAAACCGTCCAAACATATCTCGCAACCTGTCTGGTATTGCAATCGTGTTGGTGCTGTTGGTAAGCATGTTCTTGAACGAGGACTTGATCTGCTCATTGCATCCATAGAGTTTCGTCTCTAACAGTCTCCCGTCGTAGAGCATGAAGTATTGGCGGTGAGCGTGCTCTAGCTTGCATGTTGCAGCGGCGTTGATGTCTTTAATGCATATGTTTTCGGATGCCTTGTCAAAGCTGTGTAAGGTCCTGATGTACATGATAACATCTTCTCCAACGATGAGAAATGAGGCGATGGTAGTGTCATCAATAATGGTGTCGTCACTAACATGAATATCGTGTATTGAATGGACCCGAATTGATACAGCACCATCATAGAATGAAGCTGAAATGTCTTCAGTGTTCATGCTCTCTTCCCAGCGAACAGCTTTGCCTCCAAGCAGCCATTTTGCTGTCTCGTCGCTCACTGACAGAAAATACTTCAAAGGTATTATTTTGTACAGAGTTTTGCATGAACCGCGTAATGCCAGGAGCGATTGGTCTGGTGGGAGAAGGTGCTTACGGATGATCACTTGCAGCACCTCCACCGGCAGCGCGGTGAGCGGCATATCGAGTTTTTGGTTTCCCGCTGGCTATTTATTCGCTCCCGGGCCGGGGTTTACACGGATGGGGGGGTGGTGTGTCGACGTGGAAACCCCAATGGCTGTTCCAATGGACGTGGTGCAGGATATTTTTCGGCGGCTCAACTACCAGAAACCTGCCAAGCTCTTCGTACTGGGCGTTCCCTTGGTGCTGTCTCTGCTTGCACTCGCTGTCTCAGACTACGTGAGCACGTTTCAGCCGCTGGCGGACCGGGGGTGCTTGCTGATCGTTGCTGTGTATGCCATTGTCATTGGCTTCGAGCAGAAGATAAATGTCGTGCCTTACGCCTTTGGCTCCGCTATTTTCATTGAAAGCTGGGTGCATTACCAGCCCACGGTGTTTGCCATGGACAACGCGGCCACCTGGATCAACATCATGTTTTGCGTGCATCTGTTCGCTATGGGCTGAGCGGGGATTTATCAGTGCCGCCCGCGATTTGGGCAAGGCGGTTTATTAAATGCACGCTTTTTAATGTCTTTTTGGTATAATGCCTGCAATCAACCTCTGTACTGCTGATGGAACCTTTTGAAACTTGGCATCCATCGCTTTGAACCTGTCGGCGTTGGTTATCATTAGATCAGCATCAGACCAACCCATTTTCAGCCTTGCATCAATGCCACTATACATATCATCCCACGCCCCAAACTTGGATGCATCCAACGTGTACGTGTGGTACGTGAGCCCACCAGTCCATATGGCGCTCTTTGATACAAATAACCCCTTGTTCTCGTCCATCGTCAGCGTAACGAAGTAGTCCGTGCCGAACCCGACCAGGAAGCGCACTGCTGTGCCATTCGCTTTCGCTCCTTGAACTGCTGCGTCGGTAAGCTGGCGGATGATGCCGGTCTCCCACACACACGGCCGGAGCTGGATGTTTGAGATTTCGTATGTTTGCTCTTTCTCGATATATTTACCTTGAAATATGAGCGTGCTAGTTGTGCACTTGTATGGTTGCTTGTTTTGAACATTTGTTGTAAGGGCTCTGAATGCTATCTCAAGCTCGCCAAAGTAATTTGGGGGAATGCCTGTTTCACTGCTGTCACCAGCCGCTTTTCCAAATCTTGCTTCGGCGTTATTCATAATCTTTTGCAGCAGTGCGCCGCTCTGTGACGTCGGGACGTACCGTGCTTGCAGCCCTGCCGTGTGCAGTTCCATCTCCAAAAACCGGTGGAGCGTCTGGAGGACCCGGATGTCTGCCATTTGGTGTTTGACATTGTCTCTTAAATACGCCCATCTGGGTTAACATGGGTCAACTGGGTGCAGAGCGCGATTAGGCCAGTGTTGGGTCGATATATAAATTACACGTCGGCTGTGCGTGCATGTTTGGGTGTTGTGGTGACACGTTGGTTAGGACGGAAATGGAAAAGGATGCGAACCTGTCTGCCGTGTTGAAGAAAGGTCAATGTGATGTGGAGATCACGCTTGGTAGCGGGGGTGGGATGGAGTTTGCCCGTCCGTGTGTGGTTGCTGGTCATGTGCGCTGGGTTCTTTCGGGGTATGTGCTCAGTGATCTTACCATTGACGTGCAGTTTCCAAAGTGCATGGATCTAGGCGACGATGCTGTGTATGCTTCATGCGGGGGTGATGGGGGCTACAGAATCACATATGCCGTAGCGTGCACTGTTGGGGACATGCTCAGATTCATTAAATACGTGAATGAGAAGGAGCATCTTGATCTGGTTACCACTAAAAACAGACTCCGTGCAGTGACATTCAGCGTTTCAGGCGGTCAGGGCGATATGCCCGTGTTCACCAACGGCAATCTTTTTGCTGCCACTGTCGACGAGGACAGCAGCGTGATCCCGGCCGGGGTCGTTATACGTGCGGAAATCATCGCCCTGCTGCGCCGGCTGGATCTGCTGCTGGCGTGAGCGTTGACAGTTTTCAATCTGTCTTAACCACAATCGAGTGCATCAGCTCGTTGTCAATGCGCCGCAATTCGCTCTTTGCACCCAATCTCGTATGCAGCCCCATTGCCACGGCCAGCGCGTGCTCCTGCCACTTTTTCGTCGAAACCCTCCGCCACCAGCGCTGGATGGCACGAACCCGCCAGAGGCCCGCGCCCACTGTGTCAGCCTCCTTGAAAAAGACCCAGTCGCGCCAGGTGTTTCCGTACATGAAGAGCTCCAGATAAAAGTCAACATAGTTATCCACCCAATACAGCTCGAACCTGGTCGTCAACGGCATGCGGTGTTTGGGAAATACTGTCAGGCTACACCACGCTGGAATATGCATCAGCAGTCTGCTGTATGTCACGAGCTTGGACTTCGGGTACACTTTGATCAGCCCATTCTCCCAAATCCCATCCAAGTGACACTGGCAGTTGGCGACGTGCCGCGCGGGGCAAGTTTCTTCCATTATTGCAAGAAAGAAATCCTTTTTTCTCTTATAAAATTGGTTTCCTTGTGACAAAGGAAAAAATGTCCAATGACCGCGCGAAGTGCAACACGATCTTCGTGAACCTTCTCCGCTTCCACAGACAGCCGGATGTGTTGTCATCGGCCTTTATCCGCGAGTTTTTCGAGACGGTGCGCTGCGACCGGGTGTTTGACATGTCCAGCAACCGCGACGAGTACGAGCAGAAGCTGACGAAGCCCCGGCTGGAGCGTATTCTTGAGTTCAGATCAACCGACGAGGACGAGCTGGCCGCGGCACAGGCTGCGGTGCACTACCACACGTGGCACGAGAAGCGGTTGCTCGCGGCGATATCGTGGCCGTCGCTGGTGTATTATCACACTGTGACCCGCGCCGAGCGCACCATTCACTGGGTGATTCGCTCAAATTGAGCCTTGGAAATACAAACAAACGGCAACTGCAGCACACACGACCCTGGCTTCCCGTCCATCGTCCACTTCATGTCAAAGCTGAGGTCGACGAGGTCAAACGGCGCGTGCGGTGTCGCTTCCGCCTTTGAGACAGTGAACGAGAAGTTGTCCATCAAGTCCAGATACCGCTGCATGTCGGCGTCGTCCAACGCCTTCTGCTGCTGCTTTAAGAAATAGCACTCGAGAACATCCAGTCCCGTTGTTTTCCCAAGCCACGGCTCCAGTCCGTGCAGGAAGCAGTTATTGATTTGGCCAGTGTTGATCAGGCGATGTGCAATGAACATGTATCCAGCCGAGTCATGAAGCGAGACGATCCTGGGACCGCAATAGGTCAGTGTGTACGTCAACGTGTCGCTGAAAACCGCGGGAATCACGACTGTGTTATTCATCACTGATTACCACACACAGCACACTGCTAAGGGAACAGGAAACTATTTCTTTTTAACTTTCAAAATCAATGCCCGTGCACCCGATTTTCACGGTGCCCGGCGACGCGCTGTTCTGGTACAAGCTCAGCGGGTGTGTCGCGTACCACGGCCGTCTCTACTTCATGATGAACGTAGGGATAAACAGCTGCCACGCGCTGCTGACGGCACGGACGAACGGGCGCTTGTCGGGCGGCGAGATCATCTTCAACGAGCATTGGAACGCGTGGCCGGGCGACAGGTGGCCGGTGCCAGACTTTACCATCGGGCTGCAGCTCGAAAGCGCTGACGGGGGCGTGCCCGATTACCGGATCTGCTGCTTTTTCACGTGCGAGCGAGTTACCAAGGCCTTCAGCCCGATCAGGTACGTCGACGAGATTAATCCGGCGTTCAAGCGTCTGCAGCGGTGGTTTCGGACAATGGTGTGGAAGGTGCGTGTGAATCAACGCCTGCAGTTCGCTCTGGCGACGCGCAAGTGGTTGGAGGATGATGTGGTGAAGGCGATTGGGTTGTTTATTAAATAAACGTGCTCTGGTCGTTTGACATACCCAATGGATCCAGTATTGAAAAAGGCTAAACTGGACAACGTTAAGCGGTTTGCAGTTAAGACTCACACGACAGAGTTCTCCACTTTCGAAGATCCTGACACTGGCGTCTGGGGCATGAGTTACAAATACACCCCGGTAACGAGCGTGAGCAGCTCCGCGTCCATGTCCTTCATCGGCGACAGTGCACCAAGCCGCGTGTGAAGGGCCATCGCAAGCGCAAGGCGTCTGGCGTTTTTGCGAAGCTGCAGCATGGCGCGCGCCCAGCGCTGGAGCTTCATCAGGGCCTTGGGTTTGACTGGGCGTGGTTGGGAGTAGATCTGTGTGCGAATAGCGTTGCAGCATGCGGTGAAGAGTGCCGTGCTCAGTTTGAGGTATATGCCTTCAATCAGTGGATAGTCGTCGAGGTTTTGCCCGATGAGGTGATGGCTGTCTCGCAGGCATGCGATGGCTGGATGGCCCTTGTGAACGAATACGATCGGGAGGGTGCCAGTTACCAGGACCTCGTGTGTTTCAAGGTTGGCTGCATTCCAGTGGGAGTGCGTGTTCAGCCAGGCAGCAAGTGCCTCTTCTTTGTGGAATGCGCGTGTGAGGGCATTGAAATCCATTTGCAACAGGAAACCTAAAAAAAACAAGGCGCTGTGGTGTCTGACTGTGCGTAACTGGAAACCTAAAAAAACAAAAAAAACAATGCACTGGAAGGACGCCATCTTCCTCGGCTGGTTCGGCGCCAGCGCGGTCATGTTCAACGGGCAGCTTCTGGGCAAGGCGGTGTGTGCAGTGCACGAGAGATGGAATACGCCAAGATACTGCAAGGAGTGTCGTAAGCGGATTGCCTTTTCTGGCGATAAATGACAAGGCTATAAAACGACATGCGCCGCTCTGTTGAAATGCCAGCCAAGCGCCCGCTCGTCGACCCTGGTACGGAGCCTTGCAAGGCGATCAAGCTCGCGCCCGTGAAGCCGGATCTGTGTTTGGTGTGTGGGCTCGCGCACGGGTTATGAATATTTAAGACATTCAATCCGATTGGCAACATGTTGAGCGTGTTGGAAGAATTAAACGGACGTGTGGATACGCTGTTGAATGCCGCGTTTGCAGTAGTTCCTGCAGATTCTTTTGATCCGTCGCCTATTGAAACGCGATTGATGGATTTTTATGATAAATGGGGATTGTCTGCAGATAGAGGGGCGTGTTTGTTGGGAAATTATTATAGGTTCAAAAGTATCCGACGTAATCTTGCAGCACGTGAACTATGGGCACGTTATATTACCGACGTTTGGAACGATGGAATAAGGCCATATGTTGACATACATAACAAAACAGTCACAGACTTGAATTTATGTCTCAACCACATTCCTGGAATTGTTCATAAACTGAAGAAAATGTGCAGAGACCATGCTGATGACTCTGGAAACCACACAATATGCGATCTGGCCTATGGACTGTCGATCACCAGTTTTGCACGTGAGTTTATGTATGCTCTGGCTGGAGACAATGTTGCTGGTGTCAATCATACAGATGACGATGATGTTCATGTGTACAGACGTGATAAAAGAACAGCGGAGTATAGAATTGTTCAAGATTTTGAAAAAGATGCTGTAATTATGTATGCAGGCACGTATGCTGAGTCGCAAGAGATTTTTAACCTAGACGAGCCAGCAGTTCTTTCTAATGATGAGATGGATTCGTTGAGTGAGATGCTGGCGTTGGCAAGATCATCGCTTACACCAGCACAAGCAGTATAATAAAACGGCGATCAAGTGCTCTTACTCACCCAGCGAAGCGGTCCCCGACCACCATATTATGGACTACACCCCGGTCTCCGACGAGCTGCGCCGCGAGATTATCGACCTCGCCATCAGCATCGCGGCGCAGAACCGGGCGAAGAAGGCGGCGCGGCGGGCGGCACGGGAGCGGGCGGCGGAGAAGCGGGCGGGGGTCGCGAAGAGAAAGGCCGAGCGGCTGGCGAAGAAGGAGTTGAAAATGAAAGTTTACTAAATCAACTTCAGCTCAACGAGCTTTGCAAGCAGATGAGGCGGCTCGTACTCGATGCATGCGTGTGTGGCGCTGTGCTCTGCGTGGCCCGATTCTGGGAAGACGCTGAGATAGTCGTCGGTGCCGTCGCGGTATAAGTCCAGCGTGAAATGCGTGTATCCGACCGTGAACTTGAGGTCAAGCACGTAATCGTCTCCGTCAATGTCTTGTATAAGATATCCAGAGTGATTTCTTTCCATTGCTGAACGCAACCGGGGGCCCGTTGTATCGAATGCACATATTCTCTGTTTTTTGTGCTCTATCCTGATTTTTGCACCGACAGTCCGTGTGAGATATTCCTTTGCGTCCTTCAAAAACGTCAATGCCGCGTGATGGAGCATGAACGACGGTCGTGTGATAATGGACGGCCATATGTTTGCTCGCAGGCCTCTGGAGACGGAAGAGAATAGGATGAGAATGCCAACGTCTCTGATTTTTTTTACCACCAACGCGGTGACATCGATATTGAAACTGTGCGACTGCTGCGCGGGTTCGGTCTTTCGGGCCTTGCTCGAGCGAAGGAGCATTGCTTCGTGTGTGTATTAGCTTCGTGTCGTATACACGTTTTGCTCTCTGTTTTATATACGTTTATAGGGCCAATCGTCTACGTTGAACGGCTTGAACCCAGAGTGATGCTTGAACTGCCGCATGAACGGGTCCGTGTGGTCGAACGCGTCTGGGTAGAGAATTTCCCTGTCGAACATGCGCGGGTGCTTGCTTGCGAAGTACATGGCGCAGCATATGAAGTTGGGCACCTTGTCGAGCGCGCGGTGTGTGTAGAGCCCGTGAAAGCGATTGTGGAAGAACAGATGAACTTCAATCAGGTTGCTCTCGTCGACCTTCCGCGGGTAGATAACG
>Ga0247841_10011297_pt1 | contig 11916 bp, 14 predicted proteins | sample LaCruzMarch2015__2_FD_192410 | JGI IMG/M metagenome (GOLD analysis project Ga0247841, IMG submission 192410) | Freshwater microbial communities from meromictic Lake La Cruz, Castile-La Mancha, Spain - LaCruzMarch2015_18m | ecosystem: Environmental > Aquatic > Freshwater > Lake | place: Spain...
TCAGTTTTCATTCAACTTAACAGACAAGCTGAAGAAGTTTGGGGCAAATATCTTGCTATTTATAGGGATGAAAAGTTGAATCCCTGGGAAAGAAAAGCAAAATTCGCTGAAATTAAATCTGATTTTTATGATTATGTCATCAATGTTCCCATATCTTATGGAGAATCCATGATCAATTTTGATTCAGAACAAATTAATGGGTTCTATGTATCATATTTTGAAAACCCTTCAAAGTTTTACCAGTATGACCCCATAAATTTCCGAAACAATCTGGGTTATATAAAACAGCAAACTATACTATTATAAGTCATAATTTATACCATTTTAATTATGTTCCTTAACCACACAATAATCACCTTCCCCTCCATTCCCCTCCTCACCCGTGATGCGCACAAGCTGCGGGGTTATTTCGGTAATCTTTTTAAGGAAAAGTCGCCCCTTCTTCACAACCATTTCGAAGATGGCAGTGCCAGGTATGCTTATCCTTTGGTCCAGTACAAGGTAATTAATAAAGTCCCGATGCTGGTGGGATTGAACGAAGGGGCGGAGTTAATGACTGAGCTTTTTTTGAAGATCAGGGAAATTGTAGTGGATGGCACAGATTATCCTGTGCTTTCTAAAAACATCACGCAAAGGTCGTTTGATCTGAGTAATTTTAAGGATTTGCACGATTACCGTTTTGAAACCCTTTGGATGGCGCTGAACCAGAAAAATTTTGAGAGTTTTATGCGAAGTAATGCGGAAGTCAGAGACGAGATTCTGAAGAATATACTTACAGGCAATATGATCAGCTTTTATAAAGGAATTAACTTTACAGTTGAAGAAAAGATATTGAATAGGATACAGGTAAGCGAACATCAGACCAATTTCAAAAACATTTCAATGCTTGCGTTCAAAGGAAATTTTACAACCAATGCTCCACTACCTGATTATATTGGCCTCGGTAAAGCAGTTTCAAGAGGTTTTGGCACAATAATTAACTTTACAACTTTATAAACTTTTTACTCACTTGGCAATGGAAGAAGAAAAGGAAAATAATACGGGTGAATTAAATGAACCGGAGGCAGGTCATTTACAAAAGCGACTGACATTTTATTCTTCTTTTGAAGAAGAAAACCTGTCAAGATATAAATTCTGGGCGGGCTTGTCTTATTCTGATCATCTTTACAATGTGACCCGACTTATTGAACAAATTTATCAGGAAGAGATAGAGGAAAATCAGAACAAACCCAAAATTATTAAATTTTCTGATAATGAATGTATTTCTTGAAGAACATAAAAGATTGTTACAGATTCTGATAAAGCATAAAGTCGATTTTCTGGTGATCGGTGGCTATGCAGTGATCATTTATGGTTATGAGCGCATCACGAAAGACATTGATCTGTGGTTAAAACCTGATAATGAGAATAAAATAAAATTAATAAACAGTCTTAGGGAATTCGGGATAGTCGAAGAAAGCCTTGCTGTTGTTGAAACATTTAATTTTGAAGAACCCCAGGTGTTCATTTTTGGAGAAGAACCGTTGCAGGTAGATTTTCTGACGAGGATTTCAGGAATAGAATTTTCAGATGCCATCAAACAAAAAACGATATTATCACTTGAAGGACGTGAAATTCCGGTTATTCCTTTCAGGCATTTGATAATTAACAAGATGCTGAGCGGAAGGCCACAGGATAATGCTGATGTTGAAATATTGCAAAGGATCAACAAATACAGAAAAAATCCTGAACCCTTGGATTAATTGTACTGTAATAGTGATACAACCATACATTTGTCAAAGTCTCAGGTTTAAATTCCATGCCCCAAATACTTGGAGTGACCTGGGCTTTTGTTCTTTGACTTTGGGGCTTGAGGCTTAAAATATTCAAAAATTGACCCATTTCAAGGTATAATAAATATAGTTATATGCAACTATTTATCAATACATATGGTACTTATGTCCACATTAAGGACGAGATGTTTGAAATCCGGACAAAAGTTGAAAAAACAGATGAGATCAAACACTTCGCATCACATAAGGTAAAAAGTATAATTTTGCAGAAGGGCATGTCTATCAGTACCGATGCCATTATTCTTGCCTTAAAAAATAATATTGATGTAATAATTGCTGATTACGATGGTTTTCCAATCGGCAGAATCTGGCATGGTAAGAGCGGGAGTACCTCAAAAATACGAAAAAGACAACTCGAAGCCAGTCTTAATGAAACAGGATTAAATTGGGTCAAAGACTGGATATCAGCCAAGCTGCTCAATCAGGCCGATTATTTAAAAGACCTGAAGAAAAACAGAAAAGCAAAAGAAGAATTTATTGAAGAAAAAATTTCAAAACTTGAAGAATTCTTAAAGCAAACGGATAAACTAAAAGGAGCCAAAACAGAAGACATTGCCGATACATTAAGAGGCTATGAAGGAAATGCAGGTAGAATTTATTTCGAGACCCTGAGTTCGTTGTTATCGGAGGAATATAGTTTTACAGGCAGAAGTAGCCGGCCTGCAAAGGATCCTTTTAATGCATTCCTGAATTATTCGTACGGGATATTATACAGCAGGGTAGAAAAAGCACTTATTATAGCCGGACTTGATCCTTACCTGGGTTTTATGCATCGCGACGATTACAACCAGAAAAGCCTAGTATTCGATTTTATCGAACCTTACCGTACTCATGCCGAAAGGCTGGTATTTAAACTATTTTCTGCCAAGAGAATAAATAAAAGCCATACAGATGAAATTAAAAATGGTTTTACCCTGAATGATGAAGGGAAAAAATTGCTTGTCCCGGAATTTATGAAATATCTTGAAGAGGATAAAATATTGTATAAAAATAAGCATCAGTCAAGAGCAAATATTTTACAGTCGGATGCACATCAGTTTGCCAATTCACTTATAAAGGATTGAATTATGATTGCCTGGGTGATATACGATATAAAAAAGGATAAATCGAGATCAAAGGTTTTTAAATTGTGCAAAAAAGCCGGACTATATCATGTACAGTACTCTACTTTTTTAGGTACAATTGATGATAATATGAAAGACACCTTACATTTGCAGATTACCGGACTAATTGATGCCGGTGAAGACAGGGTTTACATTTTCCCCATGAATAAAAGCGAGCTAAAGCAGTGTGTATTAATTGGCCAGGCTTTCGATAAAAAACTGATTACCGATGAGGTTAAAGCTTTATTTTTCTGATTATGATTAGTATTACACCTTCTCAGATAATTGAATTTCTGTACTGTCCGAGATTTACCTACTTTGAGTACGTTCTGGGTATTGCACAGTACGAAGACAGACATTTTAAGGTGCAGAAAGGCAGGGAACTTCATTTGTTAAGACAGGATAAAAACGCAGATTATCTCAGAAAAAAAATCGGAGTTAAGGAGAAGTACATTAATCAATTTCTCAGCAACGAATTAATTCGGGGCAAAATTGACGAGATACTTTTACTTGAGGACGGTACAATGGCTCCCCTTGATTATAAATTTGCAGAATATAAGGAAATGGTTTACGACACTTATAAAACGCAGCTTTATTGTTATGGCTGGCTTATAGAATCGAATTTTGACAAGAAAGTGACAAAAGGATTCCTGATTTATACAAGAAGCAAAAACAAACTATTAACCGAAAATATTTCAGCAAAGAATATTGACGATGTTAAAAAATGTGCTGAAAGCATATTTTCAATTATCGATAATAATGCATTTCCAAAAGCGACCGGGTTTAAGAAAAGATGTGTAACATGTACTTATCGTAATATTTGTGTGCAATAATAAAATTCTTGTGCAATATTTATTTATATAATCATTATTATGCAACATATGTAATTGATGTACAATAATTTTTGCTTTCGGAAAATATTGATAAAAGTAATAAAATGATCTGTAAGTCACACAAAATAATAAGTTTTGACCAGAAAGAATTTTGCTCTGATGCTTACCTTTACCGGATTATGAGATTCTAATGAGTTTTTATGATGTATCCAAGACAACAAGGATTGAAACTGTATTAAGTGAATAATTATGCACCAACTATAATAAGTTTTTATGATGTATCCAAGACAACAAGGATTGAAACATTACAGTGCAAACAAAGTAATTATCGGAGTTAACGCAGTTTTTATGATGTATCCAAGACAACAAGGATTGAAACGTTTAAGCCCGTGCCTTCAAGAGCACGGGTTTTTGCTGTTTTTATGATGTATCCAAGACAACAAGGATTGAAACTTATACGCAATGTACCCACACAGATCGAAGAACTCATGTTTTTATGATGTATCCAAGACAACAAGGATTGAAACCTCATAAGCAAGCTAAAAAAAGACGGGTGGTGGGTGTTTTTATGATGTATCCAAGACAACAAGGATTGAAACACCGTTCTTATATAATGGGATAACATTCTAAATCCTTGTTTTTATGATGTATCCAAGACAACAAGGATTGAAACCAAAATGGGCATCGGTGCATCGTTGGTTCATATTCCGTTTTTATGATGTATCCAAGACAACAAGGATTGAAACTCATTACTATAATGTTGATTGTGTTTTAAATGTAAGTTTTTATGATGTATCCAAGACAACAAGGATTGAAACTTGTTTAATGAAATTGGTCCCAGCATTGGTTCACAAGTTTTTATGATGTATCCAAGACAACAAGGATTGAAACAAAAAGGGATTAAGCCAGATACGAAGTGTGTTACAGTTTTTATGATGTATCCAAGACAACAAGGATTGAAACTTCATACATTAAGTAGTCTTTTAACTTCCTGCCAAAGTTTTTATGATGTATCCAAGACAACAAGGATTGAAACATGACAGGTGGGATGTTTCTTTACGTGGATTCATGTTGTTTTTATGATGTATCCAAGACAACAAGGATTGAAACTAAAACCGAATACCGTTGTCAGGCAGTAACTAAAAGTTTTTATGATGTATCCAAGACAACAAGGATTGAAACTTAATGTAACGAATTGGAAAATTTGAAGTTTTCATGTTTTTATGATGTATCCAAGACAACAAGGATTGAAACTTGATAGTCGTCCGGTCATTGTCAGATACAAGCCATAGTTTTTATGATGTATCCAAGACAACAAGGATTGAAACTTATGACAGTTAAAGAATTAATTATCGAATTACAAGTTTTTATGATGTATCCAAGACAACAAGGATTGAAACTTTCTAATGATGTGTTCATAAGTTTCTTGACAGAATGTTTTTATGATGTATCCAAGACAACAAGGATTGAAACCCAAGATACACCCCATTTACATGGAAGCACATCGTAAGTTTTTATGATGTATCCAAGACAACAAGGATTGAAACTTCTCCCGGTTTTTTTGATACTACCGAATTATCAGAGTTTTTATGATGTATCCAAGACAACAAGGATTGAAACGGCTCAGGGACTAACATGGTGGTGCAAAAATGCATGTTTTTATGATGTATCCAAGACAACAAGGATTGAAACTCATTCCGGCATTCTTATATTTGAGGGCACCATGACCGCGTTTTTATGATGTATCCAAGACAACAAGGATTGAAACAAGAGAAGCTTGGTGTAACAGTGTACGACTTATACGGTTTTTATGATGTATCCAAGACAACAAGGATTGAAACATATCAGATAAAAATGAAAAAAATGCTGGCCATGGTAATGTTTTTATGATGTATCCAAGACAACAAGGATTGAAACTTATTAAACCAAATAGAATAAGGGTGTGCGTAATTATGTTTTTATGATGTATCCAGGACAACAAGGATTGAAACCAAGAACCAATAGCCAGGAATAATGAAGGTGATACGCTTTAATTTTTACACTGATCTTAAAATTAGTTGCTACCAAGTTTTGCCAACTTATCGTATCTGCTTGATATTATTGTACTTATTTAAACCTTGAAATAATAAATAAATATAATAATGCATTTGATATGAAATTATTAAATTTTCATTTGCTCACTAGTTTATTAATATGTATCTTTGCGCATTAATTTAATACAAAAATGAATAAAGGAACAGTTAAATTTTTTAATGATTCTAAAGGATTTGGATTTATTAAAGACGATGACTCGGATAACGAGTACTTCGTACATGTTTCCGGTTTGAATGACCGGATTAAAGAAAATGATCAGGTAACTTTTGAACTTAAAGAAGGGAAAAAGGGTTTAAATGCCGTAAATGTTAAGCTTTCTTAATAAGCATCCTAACAACATTAATCTTTTAAAGCTTTACTTCGTGTAAAGCTTTTTTTTTGTCATTACTCTGCAATAACCCTGACTATTAACCTGAGCAATTCATCAGGAGCATAGCAAATATAAAAAATTGTGAAGGTAATCCCGATTTTGAAAATTTAACATTTCACCACATTGAAGTCCAATCATTATTCGAAATATTCTGAATTATTGTTTAATAACAAATTTTAGAGTAGGTTTGCGTAAATATTTCAGTTTAAAATGAAAAAATATTTCAGGAATATGCACAAAGGGCTTTTGTTAGTATTCTTTTCTCTTTTTTTAATTATATTTACTCTAAGACATGCCTCTGCTCAAAGTTCATATTGCGAAAGCATCACAATAAACACGAACCTTCCTGATTCTATTTTGTTTTGTGATTCTGCAAATGCTACATTAAATGCAGGCAGTGGATTTGTAACCTACCTGTGGAGTAACGGTGTAACAAACCAGAACAATATCATATATTTTTCCGGCAGATATTTCGTAACGGTTACGAACGACAGTGGATGTGTTGCTGTAGATACAGTTATTGTAAGCCTGATAAATACATCTGTCGTTTCTTCAGACGACACAATATGTCAGGGTAGCACTGTTAATGCAGATGCAATCCCGAATTCAACAAACACGAACAGTTGCATCTTTGATGGCATAAATGATTATCTCAGTACGAACGATAACAATCTCCCCGACGGAAATATAGAACGCACATTCGAAGCCTGGATATACAACAGCGGACAAACAGGCCGGGGATATATTTTCAGTTATGGTGACTGGAATACCGGCCAGCCTTTTGCCCTCTATATCGATAGCCTCAACCAGTTAAACCTTCTTTTAAATCAGACAATTTACACTTGCAATGATCTCATTCCGGTTGATACTATGACACATATTTCCGTTTCAACAGATATTGAACATAAATTCCGTTTTTATATCAATGGCACTTTCATTAATTCAGGTCCGGTTTCAGGAATGTATGCAACTTCTCTTAACGGAACAATGAATATCGGAAGAAGCGGAAATTCATCTTACCAGGGATATTTCAACGGTATAATTGATGAGTTGCGCATTTGGAACAAAGCCCTGTCCTCCCCTGAGATACTGCAATACATTTACATGCATCTGAATTATTCATCGAGCATATATTTAATCAGGTACTGGGATTTTAATTCACAACAGTCAGGTGCAGCTTATGACATTAACGGATCTGCCGCTGTCATAAGCGGAGCAGGGTTATCAACATCCGTTCCTTTTATCAATTACCAATATGTGTACCAATGGAGTTCCGGGCAATCCTTTTCATCAATCAGCCTTATTCCTGCCCAGACAACAACATATTATCTATATGCTTCCGACGGTATTAGTGCATGCACCTACAGCCTGGCAATAACAGTTGTACCAGCCCCTGATATGCCTGATACTGTGTCACTTTGTAATACTGCAGATTATTTATTTAATGCCGGAAACATTTATTCCAATTATCTGTGGAACGATGGATCCACCGGTGCAACACTGACAGTAAACACATCTGGCAATTACTCTGTTACAGTCACCGGATCAGGTTGTTCTTATGTAAAAGAATCCTTGCTTGAATTTATTTATGTCAATATTACTGAAGAAGACACCTCGATATGTTATGGTGACGGAATAACCCTGCACGGCACATCGTCAACAGGTAATTTTCTATGGACCACAGGACAAACTAATCCGGTAGTTACTTTTCATCCCGTCGCTACAACTATGTATTATTTGTACACATCTAACCAGAATAATTATTGCTACGACAGCGTACTCATTCATGTTTTATACCCAATCAACATCAACCTGCAGGATTCTTACTTTGCATGTAATACTACATCTATTGACATTAATGTTCCTAATCCGGTTTATGAAAGCTATCATTGGAACAACGGCGCTACTACTTCTTCCGTTAATGTAATTAATTCGAACAGCTATATTGTAACTGTAACAAATAGTGACGGATGCACTGCGAGCGATACGACGATAGTTACCATATTACATGTTAATATTCTGCAGGAAGATACTACAATCTGCGGTGCAAATCCGGTAGTTCTTACGGTAAATACGAATGGATCAAATATCACCTGGAGTAATGGAATGACAGGAAATCCCGTTACTGTAAGCCCACTTGCTACCGATAGCTTTACAGCAACAGTTTCAAGTGGTACAAATGCCTGTGCTGATCAGGTTACTATCACAGTAGAAGCACCTTTTTACATCATTCTCCAGGATTCAATTTTCAGTTGTCTCAACGAATCGGTCGTCCTTGATGCATCGTCACCGAACTCAACTTATCATTGGAGTACAGGACAGACAAGTTCTTCAATCGGGGTTTATAATACAGGATTATATTCAGTCACTGTTACTAACATGTTGGGTTGCAAGGCAACATCTCAAAGTTTTATTAGCCTGATTTATGCTGACATTACTTCCAGTGCAAGCAATATTTGCCCCGATAGTCTTATATCATTAAATACCAATTCAAATGGATTCACATATCATTGGAATACGGGAGATACTGTCCCTGTAATATTTGTTACTCCCAATCAGTCAACAATTTATTTTGTGACCGTGACCGATGGTTTTGGCACCTGTATATATTCTGAAGCTATAATCGTTATCCCTGTAAACACGGGTATAATATATGGCCCGTTTGTAGTTTATGCCGATACAACTGTAACCTATAATGTTACCGAACATGCAGGCTCCACCTACCAATGGTTCATTTCAGGAGGGACTTACACACCAACAACAACGGGCACTGTTACTATTACATGGGGATTTGGAGAAACAGGATATATTTCTGTTGTAGAGACTAATATTAATAATTGTACCGGACAGCCCTCAGAGTTATTTATCGATATAATATTTCACGAAACAATTAATGAATTGCTTCCCCTCTGTGATTTCTTCATATCCCCTAATCCGTTTCACAACGAAGCAATACTGACATTACCTGAAAATGACACGCAGGGAATAATCAGATTATATGGTATAACAGGAGTACTGATCGATGAAATACCGGCAAAAGGAAATAAAAAATTAAAAATAAGTCAGCCGGGGCTTGCTCCCGGAGTTTATATAGTAACCTACTATGGATCAGATAAAAGAATATTGAAAGCTATTTCGTACTGATTAAATCCGAAACAATAATTCAGGCCTTGATTATATATACTTGTGATTCTGCTTAATACCCTGAAATTAAGAAATTGGGGACAAATTAATGTTACATACTGGTTCTTCCCTGAGCAGAATTATTATTACATAGATGCAGGATGAGAACAGGTTGAGGTACTCCGGCTATCCAACCATATCCCACAGGTGTTCCCTGTACGACTCCCTGTTAACTGGATGGCATTCGTCAATTGAGTTAACGAATTTTGTTGTATAGGCAAGATATTCGATAAAATCAGGGGCACGTCTTATTCCTTCACCAATATTAAGTAATACGACATCGCCTTCTTTAAGGTAACCTTTTTTTAAAGATTCGAAAAAACCACCGACATTAATGGCAGATGCAGGCCCCAAACGGATTGCGGCTTCGTAGGCGATCAATCTGGAAACATCTATTGTCCGGTCTTCATCGTATGCAAGAATTTCGCCTCCACTTTGATGTACCAGTGTACCTACCACCGGAAAAGCTGTTGGATTTCCTGTTGACAATGTCTGAACTCTGGTAACCGGATTGAGGTAAACCGGATAGTTATACTCCCATCCATGAGGAAACTTTTTCGAGCTTGCATCTTCCCAGGCATGAGCCATTGGCGCACAATTGCTGGGCTGTGTCAGAATGAACCTAGGCAATTTATAACCCGGTTGTATAATATTTTCAAGTTCCCTACATGCTTTTGCTATACCAATAGGTCCTGAACCCCCGCTTAATGCCTGCATGTAAACTGTCGGAAAATCGGGCATAAGTCTGATCCACTCGTATACCATTGTTTTTTTTGCTTCAATACGCATTGGATCAAAATTCCCCGCCGCCAATACAATATTATATTTATATGCAAATTCTTTTGCCAGTTCTTTTGCACGATGATAATCACCATCAACCCTGAATACCGACTGTCCAAAGCATCCAATCTCGGCTTCCTGTGTTTTTATCGAAATCTGGGGTATAAATGCAGATAATGAAATATTAGCTGCTGCAAGATATCTTGAGTAGGCAACACCAATATTACCAGTACTAGCTACCACATACTGGTTTATTTTATTTTCTTTCAGGACACTGGCAACAACAGTTCCGGCAAGGTCTTTAAATGTCCCGGTTGAATAATTGTCGTCATGGCGGTGTGCATAAACAAGTAAATTAAGTCCATACTTTTCTTTTGCAAATTTTTCAAGAAAATTCCACCTTTCTAATGGGACAATACCTTCGCCACCTCCTGACACAACATTATTGAAATCTTTTAACGGAAGGAAATCGAAATAAGCCCACAGGCTTGCAGGAGTAAAATTCTTGTTGTGTATAAGTCTGATAAGTTTATTAAAATCTTCATAATACAATACATCGGCAATGGGGCTGTCACATTCGGGGCACTTTTGTCTATGACGAAACCAGGCGGAAAAATCGCTGATCTTAAAATCGCACTTCCTGCATTGTAAAAAAAACTTTTCCCCTTTCATAGGGATTACCTGCGGTTATGGATATTAACTTCGGTGTTGATCAGTTCGTTGTGTAATCCACACTCTGTTTTATAAAAATCTTTCCATCTTCCATTGCGTTCACCATTCTCGATAGAATTTTTTGACGTACAACTTTCAGGAGAACAACCCACTGATGTATAGCCTTTATCGTATAATGAAAGATATGGCAGGTTAAATTTGCGGATATATTGCCACACGTCATTCCAGTTCCAGTAAAGCAAAGGATGAATACGAAGGAAGCCATCAACATCAATCATGAACATATCGAGGCTCTGCCGATTAAGGCTTTGGTCTTTTCTCAGTCCGGCAATCCAGTTTTTAATATTTGAATTACGCATGTGCTTTTTCAGGGGTTCCACTTTATTTATATGGCAGCATAGATCTGGGTCAGATTTATAGAGCTGGGGTCCATATTTTCGTTTAAGTTCCTCCTTTGATATTTCAGGTTGCAGTGTGATAATATTGTAGTTAAACTCATTTATCATCTGGTCCCGAAGTTTTAAAGTCTCGACAAAATGATATCCGGTATCAATAAATACTACAGGGAATTTATTCGAAATCCGGCTTATCATATGCATCAGTACAATACTGGAAATTTTAAATGATGCAGTCATTGAAAGGTTTGGATAGAACTCGGAAATTGCATAATGCAAAATCTCTTCAGGTGTAGCTTGCCGAAATTTCTCGTTTAAAGTATTTAAATGATCGGTTGTTACTTTAGTTTTCTCAATAAACATAAAAGAACAAATTTATCAAACCGCTAAAATATAAATTTTATGCAAAAAAGTAAATTTTTAACAAAAAAAACTTTAATTAACAGCAATAACATTTTCGCCGTCGTATTTACCAGAAATTAATTTTTGCTTTACCTCAGAAAAAGCATCAATAGTATAACTTACATCTTCTAATGTATGAACGGCAGTAGGAATAAGACGAAGCATTATTGTTCCCTTGGGTACTACAGGATAAACAACAATGGAACAAAATATATTATAATTTTCTCTTAAATCCATTAATACATTCGTTCC
>Ga0247841_10011299_pt1 | contig 11916 bp, 6 predicted proteins | sample LaCruzMarch2015__2_FD_192410 | JGI IMG/M metagenome (GOLD analysis project Ga0247841, IMG submission 192410) | Freshwater microbial communities from meromictic Lake La Cruz, Castile-La Mancha, Spain - LaCruzMarch2015_18m | ecosystem: Environmental > Aquatic > Freshwater > Lake | place: Spain...
ACGCAGGTTCAACCGGTGTTTTAAACTTTGGTCCTACCGGAACTTCAACCTGGAATGCCCCCAGTTTTATCGCTCTCGACGCGATAGCTGTTCCTGACCCCAACGTTGTATATCATTCTTCCAGTAACAAGGTTTATATCCGGATTTTTAATTCTAATTCAATTGCCTTGGCTGATAAATATATTGAGGGAACATCCTTATATACTGTGCTTTCTGCAGGTGGTAACGTAAATTATATTCCCACTTACGGCTGGTCAATCTGGAAAACAAAAACAGTAACTCCTCTTATCAGCGGAGCAATAACCAGTTCTACTTTGAACGTAAGTGGTGTTAATGTTGCCCTCACAGGTGATGTGACAGGAAATTATACCACCCTTGCCAATGGTTTATATAGCTTTTCAGTTGTTTCCGGTTCAAGTATTACAATTACGCCTTCAAAAACCGGTTATTCCTTTGTGCCTGCAAGCTATTCAAATCCTAGTGTAACAGGAAACTTACCGGGTATCAATTTTGCTATGAAGGATCTTGACCCCAATCCGGTTGACCCGCTTACTCCAACTCCTACAAATGGAGCTGTAAATGTACCTGTTACCATCGGTCAGCTTCAATGGAATTTTACACCTTCGTCGGATTATGCCCCGCCAACTGAATTTAAAGTATATTTCCCGGCAGATGCAATCGTTCCGGTCAGTGTTCCCTATGTACCTGCTACCACAGCTTATTCAACCCCGATTCCGCTTTTGGGATACGGTGCGATGTATCTTTGGAAAGTTGTGCCCTGGAACAGTGCGAAAGGACAGGTTGCTGAAGGATTTCTTGGCACTGCCAGTATCGGTTCGAAAGTTAGCAAAGGTGGTGCTTCAGCAATAACTTGGGCTTTTACCACTCAGCCTGCTATCGAATGGGTTAATCCCGGCGGTTCCAACGATTTGGATCCCGGCAATTCCATGGGAATCGTGCTGTTTGAATTACCGGCTTCTGCTCCGGCTGCTATCCTTCTTACTCTTATTCCGATTAGCGGGTTAACTTTCCCCGGTTCCGGCACCATTAATCTGGATAATGCTTTTGCAGTGAATATGAATATGAATGCTACCGGCTCAACTACTTTGACGGTAACAGTGCCACCCACAGGAACCTGGTATGTGACTGCTTATTACAATGGTACATGGAATCACGCTCGTAATGATCTTGATACTGCCGACCGTTTTCCTGTAATGGACGGAGATCCTGACAGAACTGTGTACTTCTACAATGTACCCTTCACCCCCGGAAAGAGTGATGTGCCCACAATATTCAGCGAAGGCGGAGACCCCACACTGCCGGTTGAATTGAGTTCCTTCTCTGCTGTGCTAACTTCTCAGTACTTCATCAACCTGACATGGGTAACTGAATCAGAAACCCAGGTTTCAGGTTTTTACATTTACCGTTCTGAGGACAGCAACTATGCCAATGCTCTGTGTCTGAATTCCAATAATATAGTACCAGCTACCAACACATCTCAGCAACAAAGCTATACCATGACTGATACTGAGGAACTTGAGGCTAACAAAACTTATTATTACTGGTTGGACAGCGTTGATTTGGGCGGCAGTAACAATCTGCATGGTCCTATCAGTGCCACAGTGACCGGACAGCCTATTCCTGAACTACCGGAAGTTTCCGTGATGAGCAGTGCTTATCCCAATCCTTTCCGCATGGGAACTCCCACCAGCATTAATGTAAATATTAAAGCCGGTGAAAAGGGAACAGTGTCGATATATAATGTGCGCGGTCAATTGGTAGAAAGCTTTAAAGTAATGCCGGGCGTAAACAAAATCACCTGGAATGCCAAAGGTTGCGCCAGTGGTATTTATTTACAAAAGCTGAGCACCCCTTCAGTTAATAACACCAAGAAAATGGTAATCATTAACTAATATAAGAACGACAAATTAATCTACATATAGCCCCGTCATTTGACGGGGCTATTTTTTAGGTTACCCAGAATGTTTTCCACAAAGTTGGTTTTATGATAAGATGATTAGGAGATAAGCAAAACGCCTGCTTTGTCATTCCTGCGAAGACAGAGACTGCTGGTGGAATGCTTTAGCATGTCGTACAAAGTACAATTTTTAGCCTTTCCTAAAGCCAAATTCAATGAAACAACTTCTACAACGAATTAAGCGACCATCTCATAAAACCTTAAATCTTGCTGGAATAAAAGTTTTCTTTAAACAAAATGTATTCGAAAAAAGGAATGAGCATCGGGAACCATATTCGTTGAAAACCATTGATGCAACCATGCAGGAAAAGATTCTATTCATTCTCCTGCAAAGCTATAGTAACTGTTGGGATCTTTCGAATTCGCAATTGGAAAAATAAATCAAAAAATATGCAGAAATCATTTGACAGGATTTTTGAACAGAATATAAAGGCATCAGAGTCAAAATATTCTTAGCTCGTTTATAGAAGTGTCTGTATATAAAGTGAATGTATTTCGAAGTAAAGGTGCATTGCCACAGTGATTGGGTGGTGCCAAGGAAAATTTAGGTTTCGATGTTGAGGTTGCTTTTTGGCAGAAATCAGGTAGATTATATCCAGAAAGCAGAGTAAAGTATTCGCATAATATGGAGGAAATATTATGAAAAAGTATTTGATGTTAACACTATTGATTTTATCTATTGGCATGATACTCGCCGTAGATTCAGCGCCGTCATCGACGGTGGGTTATTTTAAGAAGAGCGTAGCCGGCAATTCATGGGCAGCCTTTTCTTATCCGTTTTATAGTTCCAATGATTCGATCCAGTATATACTTGGTGACCAGTTTAGCGAAGGTGATGCCATCACTGATATGCGCACCTCGCTTGGAGCTGAGTATTTTGACGGTTTTGGCTGGTATGGAGATATGCAAGTCATAACTCCCGGCACGACTTACTGGATAGCCCGCGGAGAATCTAATCCTACTACGGATTATTTTTTAATGGGGACAGTCGATCCGCAGATTGTGGACTATACATTTCCAGCAGGTGCCTGGACAGCTTTTGCTTTGAATGAAGCCAGGGATATAGCCATCAGCACTTTACCGATTACCGGTGTTACCGAAGGGGATGCAATCAGTGATATAGGCACCGGCTTTGGCACGGAATACTTTGACGGCTATGGCTGGTATGGCGATCTTGAATTCATCGAACCGACGCATGCCTATTGGTATTCTTCCAATTCAGCGAGTGATATCAATTGGACTTATGATCCAGGTGCACGCACTGCTACGCCCACACCCCTGAAATCAAAATCAGCTAACAAAAAATAATTGAGAGGTTAAACATGAACAAGATTAAGTTAGTCCTAATATTTGTACTGTTATCGACTGTGGCATTAATGTTTGCAGCACCGATAACATTAACATTCAGAGACACATCCCAAGCAACTAAAACAGCTGTATGGGCGCAATTACCCACCTATCCTGTACCTACCCCCACTGATGGATCTTACAGTAGATGGGTTATCCAGTTTTACAAATCCACTGATAATGTTATCGACCCATTGGGTTCGAATGGCTTGCCCACCGGTGACGATGTGGTACCAACCAACGCAGGTTCAACCGGTGTTTTAAACTTTGGTCCTACCGGAACTTCAACCTGGAATGCCCCCAGTTTTATCGCTCTCGACGCGATAGCTGTTCCTGACCCCAACGTTGTATATCATTCTTCCAGTAATAAGGTTTATATTCGGATATTTAACTCCAATTCAATATCTACAGCAACTAAATATATTCAGGGCACATCTTTATATACTGTGCTTTCTGCAACTGGAAACGTAGGTTATATTCCCACTTACGGTTGGTCTACTTGGGTTACCTTTGTACTTCCTTCTGTTCCTAATCCTGCAATTTTGGTACTTCCGGCTGATGCAGCCGAAGGTCTTGGTTATTCAGGGCAGGCTTTAACATGGACTGCCGGAGCAGCACCAGCACCTACGGGTTATGATGTCTATTTTGGAACTGATAATCCACCTATGACAAAGGTTTCCAGTAACCAAGCCGGTATCACTTACCCTACAGGTGCCTTAGCACAAAATACCTGGCATTATTGGAAAATTGTACCTCTAATTGGCACCACTCCTGCTGTCGGATGTCCCGTCTGGTCTTTCAAGACCCGTCCGGAATACAATCCCGGTGTAGCTACGAATCCCGTTCCAAGTAACGGTGGTTCTTTTGCAGCTCCCGTAGCATTTCCCTTTAACCAGACTCTTTCCTGGACAGCCCCAGCCGGTGATGTTTCAGGTTATGATGTCTATTTTGGCACAGATAATCCACCTTTGACTAAGGTTTCCGATAATCAAGTAGCGTTGTTTTATGCTAACGCTGCAATTACCGCAGTTGGTACCTACTATTGGATAGTTGAGCCCTATTGGACCGACCCGGGTACCAAAAGCGTTAATGGCAAATCAGTTTCACCCCGCAATACCAATACTGCTAATACCAGAGGACCTGCTACAGGTTGCCCGGTCTGGAGCTTTACTGTTTCAGCTTATGTCCCGCCTGCACCCGGTGCTCCTACTTTGGTTTCACCTGTTGACGGCGCACTTGATATCGCAGTAGCTGGTACAATGCTCACCTGGCACGACAATTCTACAAAAAGTTTCCTTGACTTTGATGTTTACTGTGATACTAATACACCTCCAACTACGAATGTTTATCACGGCGCGGGAACTCCTAATGGTGCAAATCTCGAAGCCCCATCACTGGCTTTGACTGCCGGTTCAACCTATTACTGGAAAGTCAAAGTTACTACGGGAGCAGGAAGCAGCGAATCAGATATCTGGCATTTCCATACAGTTGCTGCACCTACCTATGATATTCCGGCTAATGACCCGACTCCACAACCCGATGGAACCACAGTTACTTCTACTATTCCTCTTAATGTTGACGGAACTGTAACAATCACTGACCCTGTAATCGTTCTATTGCCAAACCTTGGCAATCTGACCACTCCTGTTGTCCAGAGCTATACCGGTTCCGGCACAGGTACTTTAACGGTGCATGTCAATGGTGCTGGTCCCTGGTGGGGAATGATTCATTGCATCAAAGATGCTGAACCAGTTGCTGCATGGCATTTTGCCGATACACCGTCATTTTTACTGCAACCGGCTGCTGGTCCTGTGGACTTTGTTTTCAACAATGTATTTTTCGGAGCCAAAGGTGAAGTTATCGTGCTTATGGGTGGCGGTTCAGATCCCACTCTTCCTGTTGAACTTTCATCTTTCACAGCCGTGATGACTTCGCAGTACTTCATCAATCTGACTTGGGTAACCGAATCAGAATCACAAGTACTCGGTTTCAACGTATATCGTTCTGAAAACAGCAACGATACCAATCCTCCGCGCCTCAATCCTGTCCTCATTCCTGCTACCAATACATCACAACAGCAGACTTATACCATGACCGACACGGAGAATTTGGTAACCGGACACACATACTACTATTGGTTAGAAAACATCGAAATGGGTGGAGCAATCAACCCTCTCGGTTCAATCAGTGCAACAGTCACAGGTCAATCTACTCCTGTGTTGCCTGAAGTTTCCGTAATGGGCAGTGCCTATCCCAATCCATTCCTCAGAAGCGGCACTACCACCATCGATGTTGATATCAAAGCCGGTGAAACCGGAACCGTGACCATCTATAACATCCTTGGTCAAACCGTGAAAACCTTCAAAGTCAATCAAGGTGAACACAGACTGACCTGGAATGCCAAAGATTGCGCCAGCGGTATCTATTTCTACAAACTGAGCACTCCTTCCAGAAACACTACCAAGAAACTGGTAATCGTTAACTAAGAAGTAGTCTCAACACGTATAAAAGCCCCGCTGTCAAGCGGGGCTTTTTCTATTCCCGTCATACCTGCGCAGGCAGGTTTTAAAGTGATTAGGTGATTAGGTGATTAAGTGGAACAGTGGAAAGGTGGAACAGTGTCAAGGTGCAATAGTGCGACAGTGGTGCATGGAGCGCTGGATTTATCCGGCAGGACCACCAGATTTATCTGGTTTTACTAAATTCCCTTGTCCTACAATTGTCCCTTGACTAAAAGTGACAGGCACAGCAGATTGAAACTGAGGTAAGTGATATGCAACATAATATTCCCCGTGGCACCTTTGATATTTTGCCGGCAGACAGTTGGCGTTGGCAGCAAGCAATCAGCACATTCAGGGCTGTAGCGCAGTCTTATGGCTATGAAGAGATAGTGACGCCTATATTTGAACAGGTGGAATTGTTTGAACGCAGCTCCGGCGCCAACTCCGACATTGTGCAGAAAGAGATGTACCGCTTTCAGGATAAAAAGGGACGCTGGTTTGCTTTGCGTCCGGAAGGCACAGCTCCGGTTGCCAGAAGCTTTGTGGAAAATCATTTGGATGCTGCTTCACGGATAAGCAAGCTCTATTATCTCGGTCCGATGTTCCGCTATGACCGTCCCCAAGCCGGCAGATACCGCCAGTTTTATCAATACGGCTTTGAGTGTATTGGCAGCCATCATCCCTTTTATGATGCCGAAATCATTGCTTTGCAAAGCGCTTTTCTCAGCAAACTGGGTTTGAAAAACATTGCTCTGGAACTGAACAGCGTGGGTTGTCCAAATTGCAGCAAAGACTATGACCAAGCCCTTGTAGCATATTTTGAGCAATATGTAAATGAGCTTTGTCCGGATTGCCAGAACAGGCTGCAAACAAAACCGCGCCGTTTGCTGGATTGCAAAATAGCGCACTGCAAGTTTCTTGCCAAACAAGCACCTTTATTGACAGATTATTTGGATAGCGATTGTCAGCAGCACTTTTCACAGGTGCAGGCATATCTGAAGGAAATGAATATTCCCTTCACATTAAATCCCCGCATCGTCAGAGGTCTGGATTATTATACTCACACCGCCTTCGAATTTCTGAATATGTCATTAGGCGCGCAAAATGCTGTGTGTGGCGGTGGCAGATATGATGGTTTGATTGAACAGGTAGGTGGAAAGTCTATCCCGGCTGTGGGCATTGCGGGCGGTTTTGAACGACTGCTGTTATCACTGGAGCAGGAGCAAATCGTTTTGGGAGAGAGACCTCATCCTATGGCGTATCTCGCTCTGATGGGAGAGCAAGCCAGACAAACCGGCATCAAACTTTTACAGTCCTGGCGGCAGGCAGGATTAGCCATAGCCTATGACCCCGAAAAGGATTCTTTTAAAACTCAGCTCAAAGCAGCGGATAATCTGAAAGCGCATTATGCTCTGATTATCGGAGAGGATGAGCTAAGCCAGGGAATTGTCACAGTCAAAGACTTGCAGACAGGAGAGCAGAAGCCCTGCAAAACAGAAGAAGTTGCTAGTATTTTGGAGTACATGTTGCCTACAGAAAGTTTTATTAAACACTAAACCCGAGGGCAACTTGGACTTCATAATACAACAGCGAAGTGCAATAGCCGGTTATATGAAGTCCAAAGCGCTTAAAGCAAGGGATGTATCAAGACAACGTTACGCGCTATGGACTCCAGATAACCCTTAATATTCTGAAATACTATTTTGCTCCGCTTCCTGTTCAGACTGATATGTGACCCGTCTGATCGCCTGCCTTGTTTGCAGCAGATGGGGTATCAGCTTTTCCAAATCCATAATATTGTATATTGGTTTGCAGTGATTCAAGCAGGAAATTACCTGCCGTTGATTGACCAAATCAGCATAGCGACGCAGGGGAGAAGTCATTTGCGCATAAACATCCAGACCCATAGCCTGATGAGCAATTGGTTTAGTTCCCAGCACTGAAGGCGGAAAAATCAATCCATCAGCAAAGCCACTGTCGTTCTGTTCAGGGATAAGCTCTTCCAGATAACGGTAGTAAAAAGGGAGCTTATGCAGCTTGGCAAAGCCTGCCATTCTGCTGTTATAAATCACCATCAATTCAGCGATGAGGCGTCTGGCTGGGGATTGAGTGCTGTCTTCAACAATTCTGGCACCTCGTTCTGTTCTCTGTTGCAGATGTTTATTCGCAATTTTCTGAAGCGTCAGGCTAAGATTGTTCAGAGCTGAGTAGGGACTTGCCGAGTCTAAAGATAGCCCAATTTCCTCATAAGAAAAGCGCTTGTTTACCATTATCGCAGAAAGGTTTATCTCGTGAGAGGTAATTTTGTAGGCAGCATCTATCTGAAAGATGATGGAAAGGGCTGGTCTGGCTTCTCCGGCTTTCAAGCTGGCGAGGTGACAGGAAAGCTGTTCCGGCAGCATATGGATATTAGCAGTTGGTAAGTAGATGGAAGAAGTGCGTTTAGCCGCTTCCAAGTCAATCAACGAGCCGGGCGTGACAAAGTATGCCACATCTGAGATATGAATCCCCAGTTCCCAGCCGGATTCGGTTTGTTGCAAGGAAATTGCATCATCAATATCTTCGGTTTCGGCGGCATCAATCGTCCAGCACTCCAGTTCTGTCAAATCACGTCTGGCACTGTCAACCGTAAAAGGTTTAGCTTTACAAGCTGCGTCCAAAACCGAAGCTGGAAACAGCACCGGAAGTCCGCTGAAAGCCAAAAACCGGTCTGTCTGCTTATCGATTTGTCCAAGTGCCATGCGCACTGATAATAACAAATCCCTGTAGCTTTGGTCGGGAGCAATGTGATGAAAGATTTGATTGAGCCAGTGTAGTGGTTTGCTGTGAGGCTGCAGGCTCAGTTCGCGTTCCAGTCTGCTTTGTAAAACCTGTTCAAATTCGGATAGGGGAGATGTCTTTGCCACGATTTGCCCGACCCATTGCTCCACTGCCTGTTTATATTCAAAATCCTGCTGACGCTCTTTTTCTTTTGACTGTGCTGCAATGGTTTCCTCTTCACTCAGCACGAAATAGACGTCGCCCTTGTGGCGGAACAAACAGGGATGTTCTTTCAAAACCGTGAATAGGGCAAAACGACAGGTGTCCGTATCCTGCAAACCGCATAAATTAACTATATCCTGCAGAGACAAAGCCTGTGGCGAGCCTTGAAGCCTTTGCCAAAGTGCTTCTGCCGACAATGATAATAAACTGTGGTTAACTTCTTCAGAAAATTGCATCAATGTAGTCCGGGAGTCTGCCGTGGAATAAACCGCTTTTGATAAAATGACCAACCGCGCCGGACTAAAGGAAAGCAAATCCCCGTTTTCAGAACAGACCTGCACCGCTTTATCCAGGACAGTAACTATCATGCCGTGGTAAAAGTGCTCATGGTCAAAGAAAGCGCAGATTTGCCCGGGCTGCAGGATTGTTGTTGTGACAAGCGGTTTTTTCATATCATCCCTAAATGCAAATGGTGCCCCTGAGATGACTCGAACATCCGACCCACGGTTTAGGAAACCGTTGCTCTATCCTCTGAGCTACAGGGGCAGCCTAATGTAGGTTAAAAACTGGCTTACAGTGATTCTGTCAAGTTTTGCATTGACAAAAGCAGCGAAAGCAAGGCAGAGTGCCCCGAAGAAATTTGCTTTACGGAAAAGGACACGCAGATGAGAATAGCCATAGTTGGTGCCACAGGTGAAGTCGGGCGCATGATGATTACCTGCCTGGAGGAATTTAAGGTAGAGGTCGGCAGTCTGGATTTGTATGCTTCGGAGCGTTCGGAAGGGACGACCGTTTATTACAATGAATCAGCTCTCAAAGTGCAGAAACTGGTTGAGAATTCGCTTTGCAGAAGATACGATTACATTCTTTTAGCTGCGGGCGGAGCCGTCTCCAAACGTTTTGCTCCCATCGCTGCCGAGGTGGGGAACACCATTATTGACAATTCCTCAGCCTGGAGACGTGAAGAGCTTATTCCGCTGGTTGTTCCGGAGATTAATGGCGAACTTTTAGCCGGCTATTCCGGAATTATTGCCAATCCCAATTGTTCCACCATCCAGATGGTGCTGGCGTTGCACCCTTTGCATCTGCAATTTGGACTGAACAAGGTCGTGGTTTCCACTTATCAATCCGTGTCCGGCAGCGGGCATACCGGCATTGAACTGCTGGAAAAGCAGAGAGCTGGTTCCACTGAAAAAGGCATTTATCCCGAACTGATAGACCTGAACGTCATTCCCCAAATCGGCGGGTTTCTGGACGACGGCTACTGTCAGGAAGAGGACAAGATGCAGTTTGAAACGGCGCGCATTCTGAATATTCCTGCTCTCAAAGTCTGTGCCACCACAGTGCGGGTGCCTGTTCTGTATGGTCATGCGGAATCTGTATATGCAGAGTTTGACCGTGCCATTGACCTGAATGAAGCGGCAAAGCTACTAAAGAAATCCCCGGCGGTCAAATATCACGATAATATATACATGACCCCTCTCGAAATCGGTAAATCCAATGACAGCCACGTCAGCCGTTTGCGTTATGGGGTGGATAGAAATTCTCTGACTTTCTGGAATGTGGGTAACAATGTGCGTCTCGGCGCTGCTGCAAATGCCGTGCGCATTCTCATCAAACATAAAGAACTGAACGGTTAAAAATAACCGGTAAATGCAGATAGGGAGGCTCTTGTGAACAACGTCAATCTCTTTGAAATCAGAAAACAACTGCACCAAATTCCCGAAATCGCTTTTCAGGAGTTTAAGACAAAAAAACTGTTGCTCAGCTACTTAGTGGACTTGCCGGGCATCACCATCCATCAGTTTGAAACCAATACAGGCATTCTGGTTGAATACTCTCAAGGCACGGGAGAATATAAGCTTTTTCGGGCTGATATGGACGGCTTGCCTATTCAGGAAGCCACCGGTTGTGATTTTTCGTCACAGCACGCAGGCATGATGCACGCTTGCGGACATGACATCCACATGACAATTCTCCTGGGACTGATTTTTTGGGTGGTGGAAACCAAACCACAACAGAATCTGCTTTTTCTGTTTCAACCGGCGGAAGAAGGTCAGGGTGGGGCAGAATCAATCATATCCGAAGGTCTGCTGCAAAAGTATCAAATCAAATCTGCTTTTGCCTTGCACGTGAGTGGGAATCTGCCACTTAGTACTATTTCTGCCAAAACAGACATTTTCTTTGCCATTCCACAGGAATTTAACGTGGAGTTTATTGGCAAATCTGCTCACGCAGCTTTTCCCGAAAACGGCAAAGATGCTCTCAAAGCCGGAGTGGAGTTTTATTACCAAATGCATAGCTTCATCCGGGGAAAATATGGCTCGGATCAGGTCATCTTCAATATCGGCGAATTGCAGTCCGGCACAGTTCGCAATATCATTCCCGACAAATGTGTCCTGAAAGGAACTCACCGTACTTTGAACAAAGAGACCAAAGACCTGATAAACTCTGAAATAACCAAACTGGCAGCCGAAATTGCCAGCCGGCATAAACTAAAATTTGAGTTCACCCCGCTCTGTACATACGCTCCAGTCGTCAATGACAGGCATTTATATGAGCAATTAATCAAGGCATGCAGCGCACTGGCAATCGACTTTCAGGAGTCAAAAATCTATATGACCGGGGAGGATTTTGGCTTTTTCACCAGTCTCTATCCCGGTTTACTCTTTTGGCTGGGTGCCGGAGAAAATGCGCATGACCTCCATTCTGACCGTTTTCTGCCTGATGCCAATTGCATTCCTACCGGGATTAATCTGCTCTATTATTTCGCTCTCAATAGTTAGTTTTCCCCAGGTTCCCCGGCTTTTATCCGGCTTGAAAACGCTTTCTGTTTTGGGTGTATGAATAGATTATTATGCGGAATATTATTGTCCCCGCCATTTCCGCACCTTAGCTATCTTGCAACTATTTTATAATAATTATTAGACTTTTTTTCAACTATTTTATGACTGTTTTTCTTATGTGTTTCTGAAATCTCTCTTTCCCTCCTCTTGATTAAGCGTAAGTCAAGCGTAATATTATTACGCTTGACTTACGCTTGATCAAGAGAAGAAAGTGAGAGAAAATTGTGTAGTTTCCTGATTTTGGTTGACAACTAAAGTGAGG
>Ga0247841_10011300_pt1 | contig 11916 bp, 5 predicted proteins | sample LaCruzMarch2015__2_FD_192410 | JGI IMG/M metagenome (GOLD analysis project Ga0247841, IMG submission 192410) | Freshwater microbial communities from meromictic Lake La Cruz, Castile-La Mancha, Spain - LaCruzMarch2015_18m | ecosystem: Environmental > Aquatic > Freshwater > Lake | place: Spain...
GACATTTGCCGTTCCGTTGCCGCCAAGCACTGTGTCCGATGCCTTCACCGTGCAGTTGCCTGCTGAGAGGGCGGTGAGGTTGCCTGCTTGCGTGATGCTGCAGTGCTGGGAGCCTTCACTGATTGTCCATGAGTAGTTGCCTGAGCCGTTGGTTGCGGTAAAGATGATGGAGCTGCCAGCTATGAGAGTGGCGTTTGCTGGAGAAATAATAAGTGATGGAATGGGTGGAAGAATAGTTACATTTGCTTGCTCGTAGCCAAAGCCAGCAGTGTCATTGACAAGAACCGTGCAGTTGCCCTGTGAAATTGCCATGAGGGTTCCGCTTGAGTTTATTTGACAGTGCTCTGACCCAGACGAAATCGACCAATTATAGGCACCGAATGCCCCGGTTGCATTGAAATTGATTGTCTGATTGACAAACAATGATGTTTGATTCGGAAGAATTGAAATTTTTGGGCCTATCGAATAGTATGCATTTCCAAAGAGATAGGTGGAATAATATACATCAGTTACTTTTACACTGCAATTGCCAACGTTTTTTGGAATTAGGGTGCTGCTGGTTGAATTAAGAAAACAGTTGGTATAAACAAAATTGCTATAAACACCGGAAATGCCCCCAGAAACATTGACTGAATAATTTCTTCCAAGTGAAATGTTGGCCATATTGGGAACGATACTGACATTTGAATAAACCATGATATCCTTGAATCCTTCGTATCCGCTTCCAGGCATGGTTGCACGAACCAGACATTTGCCCTTTGAAATGGCAGAGAGAACGCCTTGAGAGGATATTGAACAATGGGCCGAACCATCAAGCAGATCCCAATTCGCATCAGCCAAGTTTCCGTTCTCGTTTTTTGCTTGCAATGATGCTGTTGAATTTTCTAAGATTATTGTATTTGGAACAAGAATTTGGATGTATGGATAATTGAGGATTTCTGCTTTTTGAGACCCATATGCTCCGGAATCGTGTTTTGCATATATAGTGCAGATGCCTGGATTGGAACCAGCTGCCAATAAACCGTTTTCATCCGCCAAGCAGATCCCGTGATTGGGAGAATCCCATGCCCAGGACAGGTTTTCAGGAGATGAAACGTTGAACTGCCGATAACCCCCGGCCCGTATAGACGAGTTGGCAGGTATGACAGTGACAGAATCGATAAATACGGAAGAAGATGCGCATGATGGAGAATCAAGATCAAAGGCAGTTACATTAACTGGGCTTTGGGAAACCGAAGTCGCCTCAAGCACACCTTGCTGGGTAATGTTGGCAGAGTCATTTGCCTGGGAAAGCATGAAGCCAAAACGTGATGAGCCATCAACCGAAAAAGCCTGTTTTTGCCCAACATATACACTTGCATAGGGAGGATAAACTGTGATGTTGTTTGATGACGGGCCGATGGCGGCATGGTAAATTCCGGGACCAGATACGTTGGCAAAGAGCGTTCCTGTTGCCTGATCATAGCTGACATTGCAGGCTGGGCTGTTGTCACATCTGGCACAGTCTTTGAAAAGCATAGGGGCGTATTGGAACGACAGGTTGTAAATCTCAATTTTGATTGCCTGGTTGAATAGGGGAGCTTTGGCGCTCGGCAAAAATCCGACTGCCCCTTGGCTTGAAATGAAAAAGTCGGAAGGATCGATATTTTTGAGCGAGTTCACGCTATTGAGATTTTTTATGGTCACTCGGCCATGCAAATCCCCGTGTGACCAGGAGTTGTATGAATGGCCTTGAAGCGATGATAAAAATCTTACAGGGAAAATGTTTGCTTGGCTATCGATGAAAAAATTGTAAGATGATGAATTGGAAGAGTAGCCAGAAATGTAATATGCACTATAGTTTTTCGTCAAGAAGTTGCCCTGCCCCGGATCAAACGTATTATTGATGAACAATCCGCCTTTTGACTTTTCAAGAATGATTCCATACTGCGTTGTATCTGAATAATGCGGAGCGAACCTGCAGTTTTTGACAGTTATGTTATTCGCATTGTAAACCATTACGCCAGATATTGCAGATGTGCTATAGCCACCGCAGTCGAATGTGACGTTTGAAGAATTGCGGATATCGAAACATGGCGTGTCCATATTGGTGGAAACATTGTTTTTGAGGACATAATCCGAAGTTATGCTGCCGCACACGGATTCATTGCATTCGCCCTCGTGCTTGTATTCATACACGGATGAATTCGGGAAAACTCCGCAAAGGTTTGCATCATAAGTAATCCTTTCCCTCATCCAGAGAATCTGGTAATTTGTATCGCATTTGACTTTTTGCCAAATGCCCCATTGGGTTTGCTGGACATCCAGCTCGCAGAGGCTGGGCATCAGTTCATGCTGCAGGTTGCCGTGCCAAGTCCCTTGGAAATCCCAAAGATCCATGGGTGGATTGGAGGGGCTGTAAAAATAGCTTTGGTTCTGCACTGCATAGCAGTTTTCCCACGCACAGTTCGGCAGCCCTTCGAGTTGGAGATAATAATATCGATTGACCGAGACTTGCCCAGCGGAATTATTCCTGAGCAGGGCATCCTGGGATTTGCCAATGAAAAATGAATCGTCGACACTGAGATTTCCACCCGTAAGAAGCCCGACCATGCCGCCGGACATGTCAGTGATTTGAGATGCAGAGCAGTAAACCCGATTAACATCTTGCCCATTGGCTACACCGGCAATGCAGCCAGCCCATGCGGCAGATGAATTATAGCTATGGTAGCCCGATAGCCCCCTGCCTATTGCAAATGAATCTTGGACATTGGAGCCTTCGGCTTTGCCGAAAAAAAACCCTGCGTTTTTCTCGCATTTTACATCGGCATCAAGATATACCGACATGATGGACGTATTGGCCGCTTTCCCTGCCATTGCCCCGCAGTTCCCAAATGAAATCACCCTCGTCCTTTTCATGCTTAAATTCGATATTGACGCGCCAAGCGTTTCACCAAAAAATCCATAGTCTTGGTATTCGCCGCGCGGGATCATCTGCAATCCATCGATTTTGTGGCCATTTCCAGCCAGGCTGCCTTTGAAAGGGTCGCTTGAATTTCCGATCGATTGAAAACCTCGCCTTTCATTCCAGGCTTGGCTTGCACTGCAGTCAATATCCGAACCCAATGCATAGGAAGCAACCAAATCTTCATCCATGCGCTGGAGCTGCTGGCAATCGGAGATGATGTGTGGATCCTGCAAAGAGCCCGACCCTGCCAAGCCAGCCTCCCAGGTGCATTGCGGGCTGCAGCCATCGCCAGGCAGAAGATCTCCATAATCGCAGGATTCGTTGATGTCAAGAACGCCATCGCCGCATGAGCCGTGCATACTCGTGGGAACCCATAATTTTGTATATGGATCGCCAAAAAGGTATAACACGTATAATGTTATACGCAATGGATTCTCTTCTTTTGCCAGTGCAAGCGATTCTGATATTGAACTTGAGTTTTCCAGAATGGCATGCTTGAAAAAACTGGCCATGGCGGTTGCCGTGCCGCCCACCACAGAGCCAGGGACATACATCCCAATACGGTTGTTTGCAATTACTGCAAACGTCCCATTTGGATAGTGCAGGCTGCTTTCCACGATTGTTTTCGAGTGGTAAGGGACAACATCATCATATGCGGCATTGCTGCAGCCTTCGCTGATTAGAAAAAATGGGCGGGAAGGAAGCGAGCCGGCGGTAACTTCATTTAATAACCCAAGCGTAACTGCGCTTCCGTGGCCCGAATAGATTGCAATCGAAGGATTTGCCGCGCTGAGCCTCTCAACATATCGTGAATAAGGCGTTGGGTCCGGGATTTGCTCGCCCATTTTAATTTCGGTGATATTGAAGCGGGGAAGGAATGACGATGTGTAAACAGCGGTATCCATGCCGTGTGTTTGCTCATCAAGGACATTGCCGAATGCAACTGCGTTGGCGAGGTACCAGTAATCAGGATGAGATGGGTTGGAAGAGACGTTTTCATACCACACCAGTTTTGCTATCCAGGGAGAAATTTCATTGGGCGACCTTGCAAGCATCCGCCCGATGAAAATTTCTGAATAAAGGTCTGCATCTATGCCATATGTATTGGGATATTGCATTTCGCCCCAAAAATCGTCATAATCGATATTCCAGTTCCCGTCCAGGTTGGAATAGTAAACATCAGCCGGAGAAGTGCTATTGCTAGAAAAAACCAAATATCTGGGCGGCAATACTGAATCATCCCCGCCTAAAAGCACGTACGAAGTCCCGTAGTTTGCGTATGCATAGCGGATGAAATTCCTTATCTTTGCCTGCGAGTCGTTGAACATTCGGTTCGGCCCGCACATGTCTGAGTATTGCCCGCCGCAGTTGAAGTCGGGATTTGCAAGTATTTCCTCCACTGTGAAGATGTGGGAAGATACTCCGTTCTGCTCGCGCCATGCGCGAAGGGGCTCGAATGAGGGCGCAAGTTCCTGGGAGGTGATGATTATGTGCAGGTATTCCTCGCTCTTGCCCCCCCACTGGCCGGATTCGAATATGTACTGCTCTGCCATTTCAGGGTTGTCGGCTATTGCCTTGACGTGCTTTATGTCCTCAGGCTTTCCGCGGTAAGGCGAAAAATAGCCCTGGCTTGCGGTTGCGTCTTTTATGAAAATCCGAAGATTTGCCCTCAAATAATGCTCAATCCTTGAGTCTGAAGGGAAGTATTTCACTGGATACAGAGGAACGCCCACTATCCTAAAGCCCGCCAATCCATCCTGGGTGGGCTCGGACATGGAAGCGTAAGGGTACTCATCAGCGGAGTAGGCAATCTGGCTGGGAAGCGTTTCATTGTAAGCAAGGAATTGATAGGATTCGTTTTCCTCTGTTGGGCGAAGCTCCTGCGCAGGGGAAATTGGGGCTTTCAGCTGGACCTCGTTTGCGCTTTCATATGAGACCTGCACTGATTCCAGCTCCTTGCCAGGCGGCAGGAGTATCCTTGCGTTTTTCACTGGCAAGTCAGGCTCTCCTGCAATCCCTAATGTGGAGTAGCCGTCCATGCTGACATAGGCGTATTGTGAGCCATCAGATATGGAAGGAGAGGGGAAAGAATATGAGAACTCCAAATATTCCGCGCCCTGCGCGCTTGCCACAATGGATAGAAGGAGGATGGAGAGCGCAAACTTCAGCCACAAGGAGGCATAAGCCTGTTCTTGGCATGCAAAGGCATTTACATGGCTGTTGCAACGGGAATTGCACCCCAAATATGAGGGGCTATGCAAGAAGCTGAACCTACCCACAATAGTTATTTTGTTAACATTACATATATAATTGCTTCTGTTGGTTTTACGTGGATATCTTTTGAAAGCAGGCAATTGCCCGGCTAGGATTTTGCCATTCAACATAAGCTAGAGGCAAGTACTTCTAAGGCGCGCAGGATAGGTTGGCGAATATGATGATTTTGCAGGCAGGGCATTGTTTCCTTGCAGGGAGCTACTGTATCACGATTTTTTGAGTGCCTATCTCTCTGTCCCCATTCAATGCCTTTAAGATATACAACCCGCTTGCAAGCCCACCCAGGGGAACTGATATTTCCTTGTCGCCGGGCTCTACAAGCGCTTTGCCCGTATAAACAAGCTGCCCTATGGTATTGAATATCTCGATTTTGACATTTGAGCGGGAAGGCAGAGAAAGCTGCAGCCTTATTGACCCGTTGCGGAGCGCGGGGTTGGGATATACGTTAAGATTCCCGGAATTTTCAAAGCTGGACAATCCTACGGTTGGATCGATGAACCTGTCAAAAAGAAAACCGCCTTGTCCGGATATGAGCGAGGCTGTGATGGCTTGCACCTCCGAAGCGTTTGACAGCGAACTCAGGTCAAACCAAAACCATTTGAGGTTCTTGCTATTGAAAAAATTTTCCATGTCAGGCGTAGGCGGATTAAACAGGAAAACCACCCCGCCAACTTCGCTTTGCGGCAAATCTCCGTAATAATGACCGGGTTCATTGGTGGCGTCAGTAAAGTTGATGGCTGCGTAAGGAACCTCGAACGGCGAGCCAAGGACAGGCTTATAGAAGATGTATTGCACATTTTCCGGATTCGGGCAAGCTTCAGTATTGAAAAATTGGTCAAATATAACCTTGATTGCCGCAAGCGCCTCTTTTAGCGTTATTGAGCGGGAACCTTGAGATTTCCCTTCGCGCTCAATATTGGCCTCGATTTTCTCGAGTGCCTTGCTTAGCGTTAATGATAGGGGACTGCCCGGCTCTTCATTAGCAATAATGTCCTTGATTGCCGCAAGTGCCTCTTTTGGCGTTGCAGGCTTTGAACTGCAGATTTGTGCAACCTTTTCAGAGTTGGGAATGTAAAATGGGTTGGACATCTGGAGCTTCTGATTTTCGATTTTAGTATGTGCCTGTGCGCTTGCAGCCGTGCCAATAAGGAAAATACCGCTAGCCAATGCCAGCGCAGCGGCATATTTTTTCTCCTTTTGCATTCAATCTTGCCCCGGCACGAGCCGTCCTCTCCGATTTTGCACCCTGGAACTGCCGTGCATCCATCAGCACCCTCTATTTAGTCACAGGAAGAATATAATTATGCATCCTTCTTGCAGGCTCCGTCTGAACAGCCGGACGGGCAGAAGAGGTATGAATATTTTGGCTTGACCCCCTCGCAATAGTATTCACGCATAAAATTGTAGCCGGGATAATTGGTTGAAACCGCATCCACGATGGCATTGGCACCCTGCTTTCCGCCCGTTGCACCTTTTTCAGGGTTGGCTCCTACGCAGACATCAGCTATTCCGTCATAGCCTGATGAGTATATTTTGCCTTTTACATACTTGTTGCTGCCATTGTCGGTGTCATAGCATTCGTCCCCGTTGCAGTTGAGGTAGCCCGACCCGTATGCCGGCCAATCTCCGCCGCATTTCTCCAGGCTGTTGAGGCGGTTGGAGCTTCCGTTGAAGCCATTTGAGGTTGGTGAGCAGGAGAAGTCAGTCTCGCTGTTTCCACAGACAATGTTTCCGGATAGTGCGCCCTGGCTTGCGGAATAGACATACATTCCAAAGCGGTTGCCTTGGACGAGGTTGTTCCCCGCCACAATGCCTTCCGACCCCTGGAAAATCTTTATGCCTCTCACTGAGTTTGACCTTGCGATGTTGTTCGTAAGAGTGGTGTTTGCAGAGGCGCTGACCGTGATTCCATCCGAGTTGTTTTCCGCGGCGCAGGAATCAACACGCGTTCTTGCAGAACCTTGGACAAATATCCCTGTTTGCGTGTTGCCAGATGAATTCACGTTTGAAACGTTGATTCCGTATGAGTTGATTATGTTTATGCCGTCTTGGCTCGACAGCGTGATTTTCCCCCCATTTATTGATGAGTTGGTTGAAGAAGAGACGGCGATGCCGAAAAATCCAGACTTGCTGATTTGGTTTCCGCCCAGGATTGCGTTATTTGATCCTTGGAGGCTTATGCCGTATTGGCTTGAGTTCGAGATTCCGTTGTTCGTCATCCTGGTCGAGTTTGAGTTGGAGATCAGGATGCCTGATGCGGCATTTGATATTGAATTCCCAGTCATTTGAAAGCCGTTTGAAACGGATGCGTATGCTCCCTTGCTGCCGGAAAACCCATTGCCGTCTAGTGTGTTCCAGCTTGCCACTGCGTTAGACGAATTTTCCAGGTATATTGCAAATGAACCTTGGCTGCCAAGAGTCATGTTGTTGTTTGACACAATGGAATTGCTTGAAGATGTGAGCTTGACCGCGTGCTTTCCTGAAATGCCGTTTTGAGGAGTTTCAAAATTGCAGTTCTTTACAGTGAGGCCGCCTTTTCCATTTGAGAGAACGCCATAGCCTGCCTGCGAAGTTCCATAGGTTACTTTGTAGCCTGCGCAGTCAAGCACGACATCGCTGTCAAGCACCTCAAAGCAGGTGCCATCTGATGCTACATCGTTAGTTAGAGTGTAGCTGCCAGTTATGCCCCCACAAGATGCAGGAGCATAACTTACTGTTAGATTTATGCTTCCACTGATATCCCAATTTATATCATAGGCATTCACTTTACATTCCCCTATTGCTATTCCTGTGACAAGACCATTTCCATCAACCTGGCAGAAATCTGATCCCTCAAGTACACTCCACGAATAATTTTTGCTTCCGCTGCCAACTACGAGCTGAAGCGTATCATTCACATAAACCTCGGCTCCTCCGGGTAATAGAGTAAGCTTATTCTCATGGACTGAATACATACCTGCCGTATCTAGGTCTGCCCATAACGTTCTATCCTCATACGCTGTTATCACGCACCCATTTCCATTGTCACATCTCGTCTCCGCATTTTTTATTAAAATGGGCTGCTCACTATAAGTCAATCCATACATCTCAATCTTCGGGTTTACGTTGAACCAATATGGATTTTCCCCGATATACCCTATAAAGTTTTGCCGGATTATTATGGTCTCCCCCATTATCAATGGAGAGAGCGTCTCCAGCTGATCCTCTGTCCAATACAATTTTCCATACTCCGGTATTTCATACATCCATACATTATAGAGCCCGTAGCTTGAATCTAGCACCGTCTCTATGTAAGAGTTCTCTATTACATCTGCTTCGTTGTTAGTGAATATATTGTCCTTTGCAGAGTAAAGGATCCAATAGGAGATCAATGAGTCGGCAGGATTTTCAGATATAACCTTGTTTTCACTTATAGCTGAATTGCTGCTGCTGACTACAAGCCCTCGGCAATCGCCCGTATCGGTTGCATTTATTTTTATTGTATTTTTTTCAATTACAGAATCATTAAATGTACCATAACCGCCCATACCTCCAACTATCATCCCTGAATAATAATCGCCATGCATGTCGAGATAATTATTTTTTATACTGAATTTTTCGCCAAGCAGATACATTCCATCATGCACATATATGAGAGAATCTTTGCCAGAATATATCGTGTTATTCTCTATTGAAGTCAAACCGGATTCAGTCACTTTTATTCCAAATGAGTATGGCCTATCAGTCGATATCTCATTGTTCATTATCCAAATATCTGTTGAAACGTTTGAGCTTATGCTCGCGTAATCCGAATACTGTTCTCCGTCTAATGGATCAGTTCCTATCAACAAGTCCAACATATCTTGATACTTCTGCGTAAACGCATAAACCGTCTGCATATAGTTATATTCTATTTTACCTCCTGATGAGGACTCTATCGCTATCTGGCGACCTGGATACTGTGTTGCAGCCCCAATAGACTTGAATCTATTGCCTTTAATAGTAAAATTATTCACATCCTCCAGGTAGATGTGAGTGGATTCGCCTGAGCTTATTCCGCTCGTTGAATCTTTTATCGTTAAGTCATTTACATTCTTTGCATATATGGCGGTATTTTCTAGGCTATTATTATTAGTATAAATCGAACAATTTTTTACAGATATATTATTTTTGCCGATTACAGTGATTCCTTCGCTACCATTCAGCTGACCTTGTGCAAAATAGATTGAATAACCATTGCAGTCCAGAACTATATTATCATTGTCAATTATGAAACAGCCAACGTCGGAGTATACATCACTGTCAAGCATTGTGCTTTCAGTTAATGCCCCGCATTCAGATGCTGAAACAAACCTTGCAAACAGAATTAAAACCAGTATATAACTTATGCTTTTCATTTTTGCACCCCTCACCTGACTTTTAATCATATTAAATCGCCCCCAAACACAAATCTCCCGAATATCTCTTCGTATCCAGGAGGAACGCTTCTTTTTGCTCCATTCGCACATTCTTCCTTCTCAAGCGAACTGCAATCGATCTTTCCAATGCACTTATCTTCCCAAGGGAACCCAGGTACAGAGCCACGAACTTCTTTTTCTTTAATCTCCAAACAACCCTTGAATTTGCTTTCTGGATAATTTGTGCAACTGCTATCCATTTTGATGCATACGCCGTTGCTGCAGCCAGACTGGCAACGTATGAATGATTCATTAACTTGTTGGCCATACGCTGAACAACCATATTCCAATAAAGTTTCTGGCCTGCTCATCGGTGTACTGTTTATCTTTTCGCAGATAAAAACTGCCCCAATTGCATTCTTTGTCAAGTCCGTAGGGTTTGCTCCGATGCAATGGCTGGATACACCTTCATAACCAAGAGGATAGATAGTTCCATCTGTGTCGCATCGGGAATGATGCCCCTTATGGGAGGGGCTATGAAAGACGCTGAACCTACCCACGTTACTTATTTTGTTGACATAACATATATAATTGCTTCTGTTGGTTTTACATGGATATTGTTTGAAAACGCATTATCTATTCTTCCTTCCTCTGAATTGAGCTGGCATCTGCGCAAGCCAGAAAGATGACGTTATTGGCATTAATTATTGCCAACTTTGTTACATTATTGGCATATGATTTATAAACTTTTAGATAAAAACAAGGCATATGGAAGAAATGCTTCGGTTTGAGAACCGCCATTGGAGGCAGGAGCGCTACGATTACCCCCAGGCACGCCACGCGTTTTCACAGCTATGGGCCCAGATGGGAAACAAGCTTGTGCTCTCCCTTGAAGGCCCAAGGCGCACAGGCAAGACTGTGCTCATGAAGCAGCTCATAAACAGGCTGATAGAAAAGGGAGTGAAGCCGAAAGACATCCTTTTCCATTCGTTTGACGAGACGCCGCTTGACCCGCTCAAGGTGCTTAAGGCTTACGAAACGCTGCGAGAAGAGCCTCTCGGGGCCGGAAAGCCCTATTTGTTCTTTGACGAGATAGAGCGGCTTTCGGAATGGCAGTCGTTCATCAAGATGGTGTACGATAGCTATCCAAATATCAAGATGGTGATAAGCGGCTCCACGCTTTGCACAAGCAGGAAGGAAAGCCTTGCAGGAAGGATGCTCTCGTTCATCATCCTGCCGCTATCCTTCCCGGAATATCTTTTTTTCAGGAAGAAAACGGGGCTTGCAGATGGAGATGAAGATGCCTACTGCGAGGAATACCAGCGTTACCTTTCCAGGCAGTACCCGGACCTTGCGCTTGATTCTGGCATTGAGCCCCAAGAGTATGTGAACAGCGTGGCTGGCAAGGTGATTTTCGAGGACAGCCGATACGAGGGGCTGGACACCGAGCTTTTGTCTGGGATTTTCCGGGTGATTGTGAGGGATCCGGGCCAGATTATAGACTATACCGACCTTGCCAAGGACTTTGGCGCGGAAAGAAAATCAGTTTCCGCGTGCATGGATTTTTTGGTGAGGAGCAGATTGGTGAGAAAGGTTTACAACTACATGAAAAACGCGCGCAAGATGGAGATTGCCTCCAAAAAATTCTATCCGTTCTGCACCACCCTTCTTGCCTACTCAAGTGGCGCCGAGCCGGGAAAGGTTGCGGAATGCGATGCCGCCTTCCAGCTTTCATCGCAGTACTTCCACAGCTCGCGCTCGTCTGAGATAGACTTTCTGCTTCCGGCTGGCAAAAAGCTTTATGCATTTGAAGTGAAAAGCGGAAGGCATTTGGACAGATCGGATGTGCGCGGGCTGTTTTCCGCGCAGGCCGAGAAGCTTGGAATAACAAAAAGATACGCCATCATCGGCAGAAACAGCGTGCTTCGCTTTTCAGATCCGCGCCTGCATGCGATACGATCCTGTTCGCTTTGGAAGTTTCGGTTTGATGCGTGATTACCTGTTCTTCCTTCTCCTTTTCTTTGCCTCCTTTATCACTGCGTGCGCGGCTTTGTGGAAATGGTGCTTTACTTTTGCCTTCCTTAAAACGCGCAAGCCGTGCATGGTGATTCCCTTTTTTGTGGAAACCATGCCCTCAAGCTCCAATGGAGGCATGTTTTTTTCCAATACCAATGCGCCTGCGCCTTCTGCTGCTTTTGCAGATAGGGACAGCGCCTGATTGTAGGAAAGCCCGTGCTTTTGCCCTGCCTTTGCCATCCCCTCGATTGCCGCAAGGAAGAATGACATGCCCGAGCTGTGGAGGAATGCTGTGTCCATGCC
>Ga0247841_10011301_pt1 | contig 11915 bp, 15 predicted proteins | sample LaCruzMarch2015__2_FD_192410 | JGI IMG/M metagenome (GOLD analysis project Ga0247841, IMG submission 192410) | Freshwater microbial communities from meromictic Lake La Cruz, Castile-La Mancha, Spain - LaCruzMarch2015_18m | ecosystem: Environmental > Aquatic > Freshwater > Lake | place: Spain...
AAACAGAGAGATTAGGGGCATTATCAAGACATTTTTGAGTTAATTTACGCTTCCCCTCAGAAAAACATCAAAACGCATCATCAAATGATGCAGCAAACTAATTCCTTTGGGATTGTGCAAAGGTCTTTAGGATTTAAACATTGCTATTTCTAACGAATAAGGTGGTCGATATATGAAACGCAGCAAGTTCTTCTTTATTATGGGTTTGATGTTATATTCTCTATTTGCTGTCAGCCTGATACAAGCCAAGGTAAATGTTAACAAAAACCCCTATAGCTATTTACCCAAACCACCTGTCAGCTTGGACTTTGTGGTTTCCCCTGATAAAGCCGTATATGAACGTGGTGATATCATCAGTTTTGATATTCTGGCAAGGCTGGATACCTTGAGGTGTGACCCTATCTGCGATTATCGGGTTTATTTCGGAAATTTGAGCGGAATGCTGGCGCAAAGCGAATTGATTGGCTCGACAGTGAAGAATTATTATACTCTGACTATTACAAACCACGCAGTCTTGATTTCCTTTAAGGTTAAGATGCTCAACAAATACAGTCCGCCTTATATTGAAGTAAAAACCGTCAGAGAAGCACCCGGTTATGCAACTGCAAAAAAACAGTTCCAGAACATTGTTATCGACCAATTTGCAACCTTTTACATAACTTCCCCGCAATACGCCAAAGTCAGAAGCAGTGGCTACGGCAGCACTGACTATTAAATAAGGCTAATTACAGAGAGCATGCTATCGAATTTACCGATTTGAAAAAGTCGGTTGAAAACCTTTGACAATATCTTTCCCTTGCCAATTGTGGAGATACACTAATTGTGAGGTGACTAATTTTATGAAAGAACAAAAGAAAGACCGTCTGGGTCTCGCTTCCGGCAACTATATTCTGATGCTGGTCGCATTGATTGTGATGACCGCCGGCTATTTTATTATGGCAGGCAATGAAATAACCGTCTCCCCTATCCTGCTGGTGATAGCTTATATTATAATCATCCCCCTTTCCCTGATTATCAGATTCAAGAAAAAAGACTAATTCCGTTTTAGATGGCAAATCTACTTTCTGACGAAACCATCGCCAAGCTGTTGCGTTTTCAACTGACGGCACAGCAAATTGTTGAAGGCTTTTTGATAGGTCTGCACAAATCTCCCTATCATGGCTTCAGCGTTGAGTTCAGTGACCACCGTCAATATAATCAGGGCGACCCCCTCAAAAACATCGACTGGAAAGTGGTGGCACGCACAGAACGCTATTACGTCAAACGCTATGAGGAAGAGACCAATCTGCGCTGCTACATCCTGTTTGACCACAGCAAGTCAATGTTCTATCAATCCGGGGATATGACCAAAATTGATTATGCACGTCAACTCGCAGGAGCCCTTGCCTGGCTGATGATGAGCCAAAAAGATGCCGTGGGTTTGGTCACTTTTACCAATACTATCACCCAATCCTTTCTGCCCAAAGCCTTCAGAAGCTATTTAGCTCAGATTTTTAAAGCTCTGCTGACTGCCGAACCTCAGGACAGCACAGATATTCTGCCCGTGCTCAATCAAATGGCGGAAGCTATCAAAAAACGCAGCTTAATTATCCTGATCAGTGACCTGCTGGACGAACCTGAAAAGATACTGACGGGGCTAAAAAACTTCCGCAACCGCCATCACGAAGTCATTGTTTTTCATATCCAAGACCCACAGGAAGAACACTTTAAGTTCCGCCGTGAAACAGAATTCATCGATTCCGAGACCAAGGAAAAGATTAAAGTCACTCCCTGGCAGATACGCGGCTCCTATCTGGAATCCTATAATAATTACATCGAAACCCTCAAAACCGGCTGTCATCAAGCCCAGATAGAGTATAACCCCGTTACTACAGCCACGCCTTTTAACGACCTGCTGGTAAAATATTTAATTAAGCGCAGGAAAGGATAACAATGAGACCAATAGAAAAACTCTATGACGGCAATTTGTACTTAGATATTGATTACAAGAGAAATTGCGAATGCGGAAGGACAAATATAAACTGCTTAACTCCTAAAGAATGGTTGTTATCACAAATAGGGGTTTGGCAATTTATCTATGAGAAACGGGATATACGAGATAAAAACCTGCATCCAGCTACCTATCCAATTAGCTTAGCAAAGAAACTGATAAGCCTTTTTACACATATGGGTGAATTAGTTATTGACCCTTTTGTAGGAAGCGGAACGACCTTAGTTGCAGCTCAGGACTTGAATAGAAATGCTGTAGGATTTGATTTAAACACAAACTACATTGATTTGTGTGAAAGTAGACTAAAACAAGGTACAATATTCAATAATGCTAAGCAGCTTGCTATTCTTGATGATGCCAGAAATATTGACTCATATATACATGAAAACACTCTTAGTTTGATATTGACATCACCTCCGTATGCCAATCTTCTAAACAGAAAAAGAAAGAACAAATCAAGAAGAGATAGAGAAAATGAACAACTTGATAAAGTAGAACAATACTCCCAAGATGAACGTGACCTTGGTACCTATGCAGTTAATGAATGGGCAGAGGCTATGGGTGAGATATATGGGAAACTCTTACCTTTGCTCAAACCCAAAGGACATTGCGTAATAAATGTACCTGATATGTGGTGGGAAAATAAACGTATAACCTTACATATTGCTTTAATCGATGAATTACGATTAAAAGGATATGAGCTTAGGAATACTATTATCTGGGATAGAACAAATATTGTTAACAATATAGGAATATTCGGTTGGCCAAGTAATTATATAACTATGGGAACAACATTTGAATACCTGCTTGATTTTTGGAAGCCAGAGTAAAGGAGATTTGTGTGAAAGCATATACTAAGCCAGAACTTATTAATGCTCTGAAATTAATTAAAGCTAAAGGTTGGATTCGTAATCAAAGACCTGGGAATGTTGGTGGTGTTGGAAACACTTTAGAAGATTTACTTGGTATTGATGAAAACAACCTTCCAATTCCCAATGCTTCAGAATGGGAACTTAAAGCCCAAAGAAGCAACACGACATCTCTACTAACTTTATTCCACTCTGAACCTTCACCAAGGACAATGAATTTGGTGCCGAGATTACTATTGTTAAAGTATGGTTGGCCACATCAAGAAGCAGGAGTTAAATACCCAAGTAATGAACTGAGCTTCAGACAAACAATCGGTGGCAATGGATATAGTGATAGAGGTTTCAAAGTAGTTATTGATAGAGCAGATAGAAAAGTATTAATATCCTTCAATAGTAAAGCAGTTGCAAATCATCACAAGGAATGGCTTCGAAGCGTAAAAACCAGGATTAATTTGAAAGAATTAGATCCTCAACCTTATTGGGGATTTGATGATTTGTTTCATAAGGCAGGAACAAAACTCCTCAATTGTTTTTACGTTATTGCTGATTCAAAAAGAGAAGAAGGGATAGAGTATTTCCATTATACAAAGATAGAAATGCTCGAAAAATTCAGTATAGATAAGTTTCTATTAGCCTTAGACAATAATAGTATTTTGGTGGACTTTGACGCTCGCACGGGTCATAATCACGGTACAAAGTTCAGAATGAAGCAAAATATCCTCGACCAGTTGTATGAGAAAAAGACTATCATAGAAGAGTAAGTAATGTCCCTTAAAGTTATGCCATGTTATAAGCAATCTGAAAATGCCAAACAATGTAATTGTCAATCATTTGCTTTAAACCTGAGTAATAAATCCTATGAACTAAACTTTGATTTCAATAATAACATAGGTTTTGAGCCGAAGTATGGGTCTAAGTCTGGGTCTAAGTCTGGGTCTAAGTCTGGGTCTAAGTCTGGGTCTAAGTCTGGGTCTAAGTCCAAAATAATCGAAGTTAAAGACAATGCTATTGTTACCAACAAGATCGTCTCATATATTGATGATAGTGAACGGAGTATGAGTGATATTTCGAATCACTTGGGCTACTATTCAATTTCCAGAGTTTTGAAAGAGGCTATGCATTTACTGATTGCTGATGGGATTATAGAAATGACGATACCTGATAGACCAAAGAGTAGCAAACAAAAGTACAGATTAGTTAAATCCCCTGTCGAGGTATGAGTATGTCCTGCTCAAATCAAATTGAAAATGCCAAAAAGTGTAATTGCTCCTATGCCTGTTCGCGCAAAGGAAAGTGCTGTGAGTGTATAAAATATCACCGTAGCAGCGGAGAATTGCCTGCGTGTTATTTTAATGCAGAATTCGAGCAGACTTATGACAGGACTATCAATAATTACCTCAAAATGCAGGGCAGGAAGTAATTATCTTTCATGCGTAATCTGGATATTCCCTTCGTCAAAGCAAAAGTAAAAGCAGAATTAGCACTTCTTGGCACCCATATTGACCCCAAAGTCGAACAGGCAATCAAGCAAGCTCTAATAACTGAAACCTCCGATATTGCCAAAGACATACTTTCAACTCTTTTAGAGAATTACGCAATCAGCAGAAACGAAAACCTGCCAATTTGTCAGGATACGGGAACAGTGGTTTTCATTATTGAGATAGGTGAAGGGCTTTGTATCACAGGCGGAAGCTTGACAGATTCAATAAACGATGCTGTCAGAGAGGTTTGGCAAGAGCAATATTTCCGTGCTTCAATCGTAAAAGACCCGCTGTTTGACAGAACAAATACACAAAATAACACACCTGCCATCATCCACACGGAATTAGTCAAAGGCGATAAACTAACCATTAAAATTGCCCTAAAAGGCGGTGGCGCTGAAAATATGTCCGCCCTCAAAATGCTCAAACCTTCTGATGGGAAGGAAGGCATCAAGAATTTTATCCTGGACACAATCATTAAAGCTGGTGGCAATCCCTGTCCTCCAATCATGGTCGGCATCGGGATTGGGGGCAATTTTGAGACATGTGCCCTCCTTGCCAAAAAAGCATTACTCAGAGATTTCGGAACTCCAAATCCTGATAAACAGTGGGCTGGATTTGAGTCCGAACTTTTGCAAACTATTAATGAAACAGGCATTGGTCCCCAAGGTATGGGTGGTAAGACCACTGCTCTGGCTGTGCAGGTTGAAACTGCACCTTGTCATATTGCGTCATTGCCGGTGGCGATAAATCTGAATTGTCATGCGCACAGGCATACAATAGTTACTTTTTAACCACGAAGAACACGAATTTGACACGAAGAAAAGAAGAAGTCAAAGATAAAAGATGAAAGAAATTAGTATAGATCTTCCTTTAAAAATAGCTAACAGAGCCTTGCTGCAAACCGGAGATAAGGTTTTATTGAGCGGAATACTATATACAGCCAGGGATGCAGCTCACAAAAGAATGGTCGAATATTTGCAGTCAGGCAAGGATATCCCTTTTGAATTGAAGAATGCTGCTATCTTTTATGCCGGACCGACCCCTGCCAGACCGGGAACAATCTGCGGTGTCATTGGTCCCACGACCAGCGTGCGTATGGATAAATATACTCCCGCAATTTTAAAAGCCGGAGCAAAAGTCCTGATTGGCAAAGGCGAACGCAGTTCTGAAGTAATTGACGCAATTCAGCAAAACCAAGCAGTATATTTAGTTGCAGTAGGCGGAGCAGCCGCTCTTTTGTCCAAATGTGTACTGTCCAGCGAAGCGATTGCCTGGCAGGATTTGGGCACGGAAGCCATTCATAAATTGGTAGTTAAGGACTTTCCCTGTTATGTTTCTGTCCTCTAATCCTCCTTGCTTGCAACCCAGCATCCTCCCGGCATCCACCTGGGGTCCTCGTGGGGTTAGCCCAGGTGGATGCCAGGTGGTTCCCGGGTGGATGGCGGATTGCAAAAGAGGACGAAATGAGGCTTGACAGAGTGTAGTTTCGCATGTATACAGGTTTTGTTAATGTAGCACCTTCTTGCAGAAGGTATGTTCATGTTATGCCGTTAACACAAAGGCATAATAACTCAAAGGAAAAAAAATAAAATTGGCCGGATTCCTGACGGAGTTTATCCTCATGAAGATGGGGGCAGGAATAACGGCTGAAGTGGATTGGAATGTCAGAATTAAAACTATCTCTGGAAAACCTGAAAGACTCTTTCCCAAAAGAGTTTACTGCTGAGCAGAAAGCCAAAGCACAAACGTTGTTTCTCAAGAAGCTATCGCTGGCTATGCACACTTATTACCAAGGAAAAATGCAGACCGTTCCCAAAGCCGGAATTTGGGGTTTCAACTGGTTTAACGTTTGGTACACGCCTGGCGTTTCGGCAGTTTCGACCACTATCCGTGACAATAATGAAACCTCTTTCAACCTAAGCAATCGCAGCAATTTGGTGGCAGTGGTCAGCGATTCGACCCGGGTTTTAGGTGATGGGGATTGCACACCTGCCGGCGGGCTGGGTGTAATGGAAGGCAAAGCTATGCTGATGAAATACTTAGGTGGCATTGACGCCATAGCTTTGTGTGTAAATAACCGTGATAAACAAGGCAAACCTGACCCTGATAAAATCATCGAATTTGTCAAGATGCTGGAGCCCAGCGTCGGCGCAGTAAACCTGGAGGATATTTCGCAACCCAATTGCTATAAGGTTCTTGACACTCTGCGGGAGCAGTGCAATATCCCGGTCTGGCACGATGATGCCCAGGGCACAGCCTGCGTGACTTTGGCAGGGCTGATCAACGCTCTGAAACTGGTTAATAAAAAGATTGAAAATATCATAACCGTGCTGTTGGGGGCAGGCGCTTCCAATACCACGATTGCCAGTTTTCTCTTGCAAAGCGGGATGCAGCCGCAAAACCTGATTATCTTCGATAGTAAAAGCGGACTTCATCCCCAAAGAGCCGACCTTGAAACCAATCCTAAAGAATTCAAAAAGTGGCATTTAGCAAAACAGACCAATCCTGCTTGCATTGATAAAATCGAAGATGCAATATGCGGAGCGGATGTATTGATTGCGCTTTCCACGCCGGGACCGCACACAGTGAAGCCGGAATGGATAAAGAGTATGAGTGAGAAAGCTATCGTGTTTGTTTGCGCTAACCCAATTCCTGAAATCTATCCCTATGCGGCAAAAGAAGCCGGAGCCTATATTGTTGCCACCGGAAGAGGTGATTTTCCCAATCAGGTTAATAACTCATTGGGCTTTCCCGGCATCCTCAAAGGGGCACTTTTGGTCAAAGCCAAAAAGATTACAGACAGCATGGCAATCCGTGCTGCGCACTCGCTTGCAGACTTTGCCGAAAAAAGAGGTATTGACACAGAAAGCATAATTCCCAGAATGGACGAGATTGAAGTTTTTTGCGTGGAAGCAGCCGATGTGGCAATGCAGGCAATCGCTGACGGAGTCGCCAGAATCAATCTTTCCTGGCAGGAAGCATACGATTTTGCCAAACATGATATTGATAACGCCAGAGCGATGACTGAGCTTTTGATGAAAGAAGGTTTGATTAAAGAACCGCCCGCAGAGATGATTAAAGCTATATTTGAAGAGGTTTTGAAAGAGGTTTGAATAACTTTATATGAATATTAAATCGACGTTAAGACAGTTAAGCATCAATTTCGGCTTCTGGCTCTATATCAGTGCCTGCGTGCTCTATATATTTAACCATTTAACAGAACAAAGCAGACCATGGTGGTGGATTTTATTGTCAGCCGGATTGATAGCTGCGTTGAATCTATCTGCTAAAACCGATATGGGCAAGCATCTTTCCAAAGAAAAGCCCGGTCCGATAACTGCCAAACACAGCAATACCCCCAAACCTATTGTGCCGATACATTGGTACAAAACCTTATGGGGTTGGCAGATAGCATTGGTTTTAATCCTAACCTTTATCACAGGCTGGATGGTGGTGGAAATCAATCCCGGCAAGTTCTTTATGCAGTTTGCCAATGCCAGAGGAATTGTCACAGGTATCTTTAATCCTGATTTTACCGCTCTGATGCCAATGCTGCAAGCCCTGATAGAGACCATCTTTCTAGCGCTGATGAGCACAGTTTTTGCCATCCCGTTTGCCTTTTTGATTAGCTTCTTTGCTGCCAGAAATCTGATGCCAAAAACTGCTTTGGGAAATTCTGTTTATGTACTGATCAGGACTTTTGCCACTATTGCTCGTTCCATCGAAGCAATCGTCTGGGCTATTATATTCTGTGTGTGGGTGGGCATCGGACCTTTTGCAGGTATGCTGGCACTTTGGGTGCATAGTATCGCCTCGTTGATTAAACTTTATTCCGAACAAATAGAAAACATTGACACGGGTCCGGTTGAAGCTATAAAAGCCACAGGGGCAGCAACTTTGCAGGTTTGGCGATACGCTGTGATTCCGCAAATCCTCTCGCCCTATCTGGCTTTCACGATATACAGGTGGGACATAAATGTGCGTATGGCAACAATCGTCGGCTTTGTCGGTGGTGGTGGTATCGGACTTGCCCTGCAACAGCAGCAGCAAATGCTGGCTTGGCGGAATGTGGGTCTGATTATGTGGCTGATTGCTCTGGTCGTCTGGATTATGGACATGATTTCAGGCGCTGTCAGACAAAGTCTGAGCGAAATATAATTAACTGTCATTCCCGCGCAAGCTGGAATCTTAAATAAACAGGCTGGATGATGCTGCGCATGAGAGAAGTTTACTGCCTGCGCAGGAATGACAGTGGAATTGAGGTTTTATGAATCCCGTTGAACTAATCCTTAAGAAACGCAACGGCTATATATTAACAGCCGATGAGATAAACTTTTTCATCAATTCCTTTCTGGATGGCAGCATCACAGAATACCAGATGTCAGCCTGGTTAATGGCAGTTTATTTTCAGGGTATGGTAGCCGGTGAAATCAGCGCTCTGACCAAGTGCTATATTGATTCAGGCAAGCATATCGTCTTTCCCGAGGGCTTAATAACTGCTGACAAACATTCCACCGGCGGGGTGGGTGACAAAATCAGCCTGATGCTGGCTCCGATTGCTGCGGCTTTGGGTCTGTATGTGCCGATGATTTCGGGCAGAGGATTGGGTCATACCGGCGGGACTTTAGACAAGCTGGAATCCATTCCCGGCTTTCAAACCCAGTTTAGTATGGAGCAATTCAAAGATTTAACCATCAAACACAAAGTTGCTTTGGTGGGTCAATCTAATGAGCTGGTTCCAGCCGACAAAAAGATTTATGCCTTGCGGGATGTGACTGCAACGGTGGAAAGTCCGGGGCTCATCACTGTCAGCATTATGAGCAAGAAGATTGCTGAAGGCACAAAGCATCTTGTCATAGATTTGAAGGTCGGCAGCGGAGCTTTTATGCCGACAATTCAGAGAGCCAAAGAGCTGGCAGAATTGCTGATTTTGACCGGGCATGCCTTTGGGCAAAAGGTTACTGTGGTTTTTACCAGAATGAATGCACATCTGGGAACCCACATCGGCAATGCGCTGGAAGTGATTGAAGCGATTGATTATCTGAAAGGTGATTGTCAGCCGGATACTCAGCTTATTACTGATACTCTGGTCACAGAAATGCTACTAAGTGCAGGATTTGCAAGCACTCAGGATGAAGCGATAAAGAAGATTAGAGAAGTTATTCAAAATGGCGCAGCCCTCTCGAAATTCAAAGAGATTATAACAGCACAGGGCGGAGACGCTTCTGTCTGTGATGACTATTCCAAGTTTGACCAGGCAAAGCATCTAATCCCCATCTTAGCAGAACAGACAGGTTATATCCAAGACATAGATTCTCGCAATATCGGGTATGCTTTGATAGGCGTAAAAGCAGGCAGAACCAGCGTTACAGACACGATTGATTATGGAACCGGTGCAATACTTTATCCCAAAGTGGGAGATAAAATCACTCATGGCACAAAAATCGGAATTTTGTTTACAAATGATTTAACCAACAGCAAAATCGTGCTTCAGAGGATTGTTTCCAGCTATAAACTAAGCCCCGAACCCGTTGCCAAAGAAGATATTATCATCGGTAAGATGGGTATTGGTGATATCAAAGTCTGAGCGATATTCTGAAAACATATTTGCGGAACTTGAACAAATTTCATTGACAAAAGATACTGTCACAGGAGATTATAGCCTCGGAGTATATATGACCTTACAATATTTAATTGAGACTTTGCGAGCTAACAGAAATGTCCTTACGGATGAGTACTGCGTAAAATCAATAGGTATATTTGGCTCTTATGCTTTTAATAAACAGACTGAAGACAGCGATATAGATTTCCTGGTCGAGTTTTCCAAACCGGATATTGATATATTTGAGGCGAAGTATCGGCTTAGAACTTACTTACAAACTCTTTTTCACAAAGACGTTGACATCACGCGCAGTAAATATTTGAAACCTTTTGCCAGAACCGAAATCCTCAGCTCCACTCAATATGCTATCTAAAGATAAATTAGCTCTTCAGGGTATCCTGGAATCCATAGTCAAGATTGCCCTATATACAAAAAGTGTTTCAACGGTCGAAGACTTGAGGAATAACGAATTGGTCTTTGATGCCTGCCTGATTAACCTTGTTAATATCGGCGAAATGGTAAACCGCCTATCTGATGAATTTATCGAAGAGCATAGCGCAATTGAATGGCATAAAATCAAGGCATTGAGAAATATTATTGCTCATGATTACTTTGGAATTGACTATGATGAAATCTGGTCAGTAATCAATCTCCATTTACCATTGTTAAAACAGTTTATCGACAAACTAAACCTCTAAACTTATACTACTTCACATTCTCCATCGCCAGATCGAACCACAGGATTACATCGCACAACTGGTTGAGTAGCGCCGTAACTGTATAAATCGTAATGTCATCCGGGTTTCCCGAAGTATGGCTGGCAAAGTCACTGGGAATCTGCCAGAGAGAATACAGACATTGGCGGATATTTTTGTTGTAACCGATTCTATAGCGGTTATTTACATCTTCAAGCGAATTGATAAAATCCTTCTCTTTCAGACTGATTTTGCCGTGGTATCTATCCCAATACATCGCTTTGGTGTCGTTGATTTTATTGGCTAAAGTCACGAGGAATTTCTCCGTCAAAGGTCTGAGTTTCTGCAAAAAGTCGATTTTCTGCTCCACATTGTCAGATAATTTGGCGATGGAAATAAACAGATTGACCGTTTCTTCCGATAAGCGTTTTCTCAGAATGGAGCATTGCTCCCGATATCTGTTTTGGATAGCAAAAGTGGGGAAATCCGCCACAATTTCACTGATCACATTTTCGGCAGCGGTACCTTTTTCCAGAATCCTCTTGGTGGAGAAATGCGTGATATCAATGATGGTTTCCAGTTCCACCGAGTTGTGAATGCTGTCCTGTGTATTTGCAGCCAGAAAGAAGATTTTGTCTCTCGAAGATGGATCAATGCTCAAAAGCACGAGCAGAAGCAAATCTCCTTCCCGCTCGTGATATTCAGAGGCTTTTTCTTCCGCATTAGAAAGTCCTGCAAAGTTCAGATAGTCTGTGATTTCGCCCAAATGTTTGGAGTAATCATAAGTAGAAAGATTCCTGTCTATGATAATCAGGTCATAGTCCGGGTGATTGTGCACTATTTTATATAAGGCAATTTGAAATTTGTAGCAGACATCCAATTCCGTAACTTTGTTGCAAATGGTCACAATATCATTCGCATAAAAGGGAGCGCTTTTTTCCAATTCGTCGAGTTGGCTCAGGATTCCCCTGCTGGTCAGAATAGGCAGAAAAAACTTCTTGATTGTAGAAATATGCTTGGTTAGTTCATCTTCGATATAGAGTATTTTGCTCATAATTTTACCTCGAAATGGGATTTATTCACTTATATGGATGAGGTTTATCAGGTCAAGCAAAATCGGGAAACAATCTTGAAACAATCCGAAAATTCAATGATGTTTCCTGATTTGAGTTGACACTTTAATGTTTTTAGGGGATATTCTTCTTGTCAAGACCAATCTTCTTTATCTTGACTACCAGTGCTTTAGAGTAGGTTCTTGCCCCCTGCCCGGGCAGG
>Ga0247841_10011302_pt1 | contig 11915 bp, 12 predicted proteins | sample LaCruzMarch2015__2_FD_192410 | JGI IMG/M metagenome (GOLD analysis project Ga0247841, IMG submission 192410) | Freshwater microbial communities from meromictic Lake La Cruz, Castile-La Mancha, Spain - LaCruzMarch2015_18m | ecosystem: Environmental > Aquatic > Freshwater > Lake | place: Spain...
AAACAAATGCACCGGAACCCATCCGGATCTCAAGATCAAAATTAAAATTCGTTCCCAAAATACCGTCCCCGAGAAGGCCGGCGCTTTTAGCATGCTCGATCGCCTTGGTCAGCCTTGAAACCGCAAGCGGATATTCGGCGCGTACATAGACATAACCTTGAGAAGCACCAATGGCATAGCCTGCGATGACCATCCCCTCGATGACACTGTGCGGATCGCCTTCCAGAACACTGCGATCCATAAAAGCCCCGGGATCTCCCTCGTCAGCATTGCAAATTGCATATTTGATATCGCCCGGGGATTTGCGCGTGAATTCCCATTTCACACCAGTCGGAAAACCTGCGCCACCGCGACCGCGAAGACCGGACTTCTTGACCTGCTCGATCACGTCCTCGGGTTTCATGGAGGTCAGAACTTTGGCAAGGGCCTGATAACCGTCCTGGGCGATATAATCCCCGATCTTCAAAGGGTCGATCCGGCCGCAGTTCCTGAGAACGATCTTGGTCTGCTTCTGAAAGAAATCCATTTCGCTCTGCTTGAAGACGGGCTTGCTCGTTTTGACATCGCGCGGGACGAGCCTCTCGACCGGTTTTCCCTTACGGAGATGCTCGTTGACGATATCGCTAGCATCTTCGGGTTTCAGATTTTCATAGAAGGTCTGGCCAGGATTGACCACGATCACGGGTCCTTGCGCACAAGGCCCAAGGCATCCGGCCTCCACCACTTCGACATCGAGTTTTTCTTCCTTGATCTTTTGTTCGAGGGCTTTCTTGAGCCGGAGGGATCCGGAGGCGATACAACCCGCACCGGCGCAAAGGAGGATCTGTTTCTGCGAGGCATGGAGCTTTTTGTCATCCAGCACGGCTTTTTTGAATTTATTGAGGTCTTGAAGCGAACGGATCTTCTCGGGAGGCTTTGCCATCACCGCGCCTCCTTCACATCTTCACCTTCGTGCTGATACTGGCTGATGATTTCGCGGATCTTGGCGGATTTTACACGTTGGTGGACATCATCATTGATCATGGCGACCGGCGCCAGTCCGCAAGCTCCGAAACAGCGCCCGACTTCTAGTGTGAACATCCGGTCCGGCGTGGTCTCGCCTACATTGATCTTGAGGTTCTTTTTGAAGGCTTCGAGAACTTCTTTGCCTCCCCGGACGTAACAGGCTGTTCCGAGACAAACGCGCACAACATGCTTGCCGCGCGGGACGGTTGAAAAAAAAGAATAAAAAGTAACGACGCCGGTCACTTCGCTATAGGGGATCTTGAGCCGGAGACTGATGTGTTTGAGAACGCTTGTGGGAAGGTACCCAAAAAGATTTTGGGCAGTTTGAAGGATCGGGATCAGCGCGCCTTTTGTCTGCTTGAAGCCGTCGATAACGACATCCAAACTGCGGAGCATTTCTTCTTCAGAGGCTTGGCAAGTACGAGAAGCCCCTTGTGCGTTTTCTGGATTCTGGCTTTTCTGTGCTGGGGTGTCCATCCGACCTCAAGAAATTGTGAAATTTAGAACAATTGAGGGAATATCCTATCCATTTTTGCCCAAATGTCAAATATCTCTCAAGAACCCGAACGGATATGGCGAGAAGGTTTTATTGCTATTTTTTTTGCAGAGCTTCGTGGATCGCGTGAGCGGCTTTTTTCCCGGCGCCCATGGCAAGGATAACAGTGGCAGCGCCCGTCACAATATCTCCGCCGGCATAAACGCCCTCTTTGGAAGTCTTCATCGTCGCTTCGTCGACAATGATCCCGCCCCATTTCTGGGTTTCAAGTCCCGGTGTGGTTTGGCGGATCAAGGGGTTCGGCGTTCCACCGATCGCAATGACCACGGTATCCACTGGAAAAGTAAAATTACTTCCTTTTTTTACGACGGGACGCCGGCGGCCGGAATCGTCAGGTTCGCCCAGCTCCATCTCCACACACTCCATTCCGGTAACACAACCGTCTTTGCCCAGGATCTTTACGGGATTTCGAAGAAGCCGAAAAATGATCCCCTCTTCTTTTGCGTGATGGACCTCTTCCGCACGGGCTGGAAGCTCGGTTTCGCTCCGGCGATAAACAATGTAAACCTCCTCAGCCCCCAGCCGTTTTGCGGTTCGGGCCGCATCCATGGCCACATTGCCACCGCCAACCACCGCAACCTTTTTCCCGATCTTGATCGGAGTCGGAAAATTCGGAAAGTCATAGGCTTTCATGAGATTAGTGCGCGTGAGAAACTCATTGGCGGAATAAACCCCGTTCAGGTTTTCTCCTTCGATTTTCATAAAAGAAGGAAGTCCCGCGCCACATCCAATAAAAACAGCCCGGAAGCCGTCCTTGAAGAGCTCGTCGATTTTGATCGATTTCCCGATGATCACATTTTTCTCGATCTTGACGCCCAGATTAAGGGCGTTCGCGATCTCTTTCGCGACAAGCTTTTTCGGCAACCGGAATTCCGGGATCCCGTACATCAAAACGCCACCCAAAGCATGAAGCGCCTCAAAAATCGTTACATCGTAGCCCATCCGTGCAAGTTCTCCGGCACAAGTTAGCCCGGCCGGCCCGCCCCCTGCGATCGCAACTTTGATGCCGTTCTTTTTGATCTCGGGAATCTCCTGCAACATATGCTCCATCGTATAATCCGCCACAAATCGTTCCAAACGGCCGATCGCCACAGGCTCTCCTTTTTTACCGCGCACGCACAAAATCTCACACTGGGTTTCCTGAGGGCATACGCGCCCACAAACCGCCGGCAGACAATTTTCACTAGCAAGGATACGGGAAGCTTCGTCAAAATTTCCTTCCGCGACTTTCTTGATAAATTCGGGTATCTTGACATTCACCGGACAGCCCACTACACAAGGGCGGTTCTTGCACTGAAGACAACGGGCAGCTTCTTCCTTCGCCTGCTCCGGAGTGTATCCGAGCGCGACTTCATTGAAATTCCTGATCCGCTCTTCGGGTTTCTGTTCCGGAATTGGAACCTTTTTGAGATTCATATTAGGGGGCATAAATCAAGCGCTCCTCAGACCGATCTTGCAGATATGCGCTTCTTCGGTCTTGTACATGCCTTGCCGGCGCATGAGTTCGTCATAATCCACCTGATGGCCGTCAAAATCCGGTCCATCCACACAGACAAATTTTGTTTCGCCTCCAACCGTTACCCGGCAGCCACCGCACATGCCAGTCCCGTCCACCATGATGGGATTGAGAGAAACGTTGGTTTTCAGATTTAACGACTTGGTCAGAAGACTGACGAATTTCATCATGATCACGGGCCCGATAGCGATGACCTCGTCATACTTCGCGCCTTGGGCAACAAGTTCTTTGAGTTTGTCCGTCACAAGCCCTTTGGTTCCGTAGCTTCCGTCATCGGTCGTGATATAGACATTTTTGCAGAATTTCCGGAATTTTTCTTCCAGGATAATGAGGTCTTTTGAGCGCGCGCCAAGGATAAGATCTACAGAAACTCCCATTTCGCTGAGTTTTTTGAGTTGAGGATAAAGAGGCGCAGCGCCCACACCACCGCCGATCCCGATCACACGCTTGAGCGGATGAAGCTCCGTGGGTTTCCCAAGCGGCCCCACAAAATCAGCCAGAGAATCCCCGACTTTTTTTTCGCTGAGCTTCCGGGTTGTAAAACCTACGATCTGATAAATGATCGTGACGGTCCCTTTTTCGCGATTATATTCGGCGATAGTAAGAGGGATCCTTTCGCCCTCATCATCCACGCGAAGAATGATGAACTGCCCTGGCTCACAGTGCCGCGCCACATACGGCGCCTGGATCACCATCTCTTCCACGTTATTATTCAGATTTTTCTTTTCAAGAATGGGGTACACGGGAATATCCTTCGTTGGATGGTCTCGGTTTACTTGTTGGGGATGGATTATATCCGAACTATGAAACATTAAAAACTTTTTTTTAAAATGAACACCGTCAAGATCCGCGGCCTCACGGAAAAACCGGGATCTACCGCGATGTCGAAAGATAGGGGCACTTTCGCGATGAATTCATAAATGCGCAGTCTTCAGAACAAGGGACAATGCTCACCGTTGCCTCGCATGCGGGAATATTCTCACGAAGATCGTGATTCACACTCTCGGCTAATCGGTGCGCATCCGTAAAAGGAAGGGCCTTCGGCAAGACCAACTTAAGTTCGACGAAATTATTACGTCCGGAGCTGCGGCTCCGGACATCCCGGAATTCACAGCATTGAGAAAGATACTTTGCGAGTTGTTTCATGACTTCCATTTTTCCCTTCTCCTCAAGGGAAGCATCCAGCAATTTAAAGAATGCGTGTTTTGCCAAACGAAAGGAAGGAAATGCGATCAATAAACTGACTGCCAGTGTCGCCGCCGGATCCAGATAGATTGCCCAAGGATGAAGCGCCGTTCGGGAAAGGAGAACCGCCAGAAGGAACGAAACTGCAACGGTGAAGGAAATGAAACCCTCAAGCTGGTAATGGACCCCTTCAGCACGGACCGCCGGAGAATTGCATCGCCGCGCCAGTGCAAGGATCCATACCGATCCTAAAAAATTGATTACCGAGCTTATCACGCTGAACCCGAACCCCAGCCATGGAGTCGTGATCTCCTGCGTATCAAAAAAATGCATGATGGCCTGAAAAGACATCGCAAGAGCGATCCCGATGAGTACCACTCCCTCAAGGGCCTCACATACATGTTCGATCTTCCCGTAACCATAATTATGCGAGAGATCCGCGGGACGATTCGCTATCTTAACAGAGTAGTAAAGGATGATCGAAACGGCCAAACCTACCACGGTGATACCAAGGTCGGTTGCGATCGCCAAAGAATTGACAAGGATCAATGCCGCCGCTTTCAGAACAAAAAGAATAACATTCCCAAAAAGACTGACTTGGGCGGCACGGAGCATTAAATGCTGACTTTGATCCTTGGGACACATATAAGACCCTCCTATCCCTTACAACCTTAAAATGATCTCGTCAGCGGGACACCAAGCGGGATCAACAACACAAAGAAAAACAAGATCGGTTTTTCCGGTATTTTCGATATATTGAATAGCGTTCGGTGGGATATCGATCACGACCCCGGGACCGACTTCCGCAACTTTGCTGTCTACATGTATGCGCCCCTTCCCCTCCAAAATGTAATAAACCTCGGAAGTCTTAAGTGAGTGAGGGTTTGTCTTGGTCCCGGATTTCACGACGGCATGAGCAAGACTGTAACGATAAGCACGTTTATCCGTTTTGGCATTCAGAAGTTCACGAAGATGACAAGCATCCCCTGCGACGAACTCCTGGCAATTTTTCAACTGACGGATAAGCATAAAAAGTTATTCCCCGATATCCTCATTCCAGAGCTTGGGTTTGACGGCAATAAAATCCTTCATCATTTTCTGGCATTCAGAAAGATCAAGGTTGATTAACTTCACACCATGCTTCCTGGAATAAGATTCCGGGCCTTTGAAGGTTTTATTTTCGCCAATCACCACAACCGGAATATTATAAAGCAGAATGGCGCCGGTGCACATATCGCACGGCGACAGCGTAGAATAGATCACGCACTTTTCATAATCCTTAGCTTTAAGGCGTCCAGCATTCTCCAGGCAATCCATTTCTGCGTGAAGAATCGCCGAACCTTTTTGAACCCGACGGTTATGCCCACGACCGATGATCTTGCCGTCCTTCACAAGCACGGAACCGATCGGGATTCCTCCTTCGCGCAGACCTTTCCTGGCTTCTTTGATCGCTTCTTTCATGAAACGGGAATGTTTTTGTTCCATTAGACGAGCGGCCGCTGGGCCTGTTGGGCTTCGTACTGTCTTCCGGGCGCTTCGCCACCAAAACTATAAGTCAGCCCGAACCAAATAGTTCCTTTCGAATACCGCTTGCTTGGATTTGTGTCGTTTGCAAGAAAGTATTCCGCTCGAGTGAACAAGCCTACGTTATGCGGCAACGCATAGTTGAGACTCGTGGAGACATAATAAGTAGGGCGGCTTTGTTTGGGTTTCTGGACCTCATAGCCCATCGAAAACTGATTTTCCCAAAAAAGTTTTTTCCAGAGGTGTATGCTCCCGTAAATCCCTCCCGTATTAGAAAAAATAGATTTCGGATTGAAATAGCCATTATTGGTCTGATCGGCCCAATCGGAATAGTAGAAGTTGTAATAGAGTTTGAGATAAGGCTTTTGCCACAAACGGTATTCCAATCTGCTAAAAATGGTATTTTGATTGTTTTTGTCGCTGTAATGACTCCGTTTGTATTTCGACGAAAAAAACCAGTAACGGTTCGGTTTCAGATCAAAAGAAATGGAACCACTGTTGGCAATGATCTTTTTATTCATGGAGGTAATGTCTTCGAACGTTTCTCGGTCATAAGCCCCATCAAGACGCCAGATATCGTTCGGCTTGAAAGTAAGCCAGGTATTGGTTGTGAAAGGCGTGAATCCATAAGCGCTGTATTTTGCAAGATAGAGGTAGGAATTGGCTTCAAAATATTCGTTCAACTTGTGGCTGATATCAATACCCCCGCGGTTACCGTTCAGAGGAGCCTTCCCCGGCTGCCGGTAAAGATACCATTCATAAGCAGCCCCCACGGTCGTGGCGTCCCCGATGTAGGTTCCCACATGTGCTTTTTCTGCAGCAATGTAAAGGTGATTCCGATCATCAGAAAATCGATTCCCTTGCAAAACGTGCGGCTTTTTAATGTCCCTGATCTGATCATACAATTCCCCCCCCGCATGGCGGTCCGGATGCTCGGACATCAATTGCTTCGCCGCTTTCAAAGCCAACCCTTCCTGGCCGTCCCAGTGATAGGCAAAAGCAATACCTTCCATGGCCTCAGGATTTCCGGGATGGTCTTTCAGGATCCGGAGGTAACGTTTGATCCCAAGCCGATGATATCCTTGCCACACACAAATACGCGCGACACCATTCAGGGCGTCGACATTCTGAGGATCTCGTTTCAGGATCTCCTCGTAGATCTTCCTCGCCTTTTCCAGTTTATCATCCCAACTCAAAACTTCTGCTTTGCCCAAGAGCGCATTGGTATTATTCGGATCCTTAGCAAGCACTTCATCATAGGTTCTAATAGCTTCCTTACGGCGCCTATCCCAAGCGAGCACCTGGGCGAGTCCTATCTCGATCTGAAGATTTCCAGGATCCAGTTCTAATCCCCTGCGATAAATTTCAATCGAACGATCGAGTTGATCGTTCCATTTATATTGGTCCCCGAGTTCTCTCAAGACATCCTTTTCTTTTTCGGGATATTCCTTTCTAACCCGCTCGAAGATCGTGATCGCCTGAGGATGACGATTGGCGTAAGTGTAAACGCGGGCCCACTCGATCATGAGACCGGGGTCTTTGGAGAGCTCAGCATTTAAACCGTCATAGATCTCCAATGCGGCATTGTAAGATTTTTCGTCGACCAGCTTACGGGCTTTCCCAAGGGGATCTGGTTCAACCTCGCCGCCCAATAATAAGGAGGAACTGAAAACCGTGGCCAGGGTCAAAAACATGACGCATATTTTTGAATATTTCATGTTTTACCTCTTTTTGAAATAACCCACGCATGTTCCCCCGCCAGTTCATCCCGGATGGCGACTATATGCACCACGGTCTTGAACACGGTATAGGGCCAAACAAAAAAAGAATAGAGCAAATATTCCCGGACCGGAGCTCTTGGAAGAGCGGCATTTTTGTAAGCCACCAACGCCTGATAAGGCCCGCTGAACAGGGTGAAGACTAAGGCAAAAATAATATACGCATTCACAGGAAAAGCAATTTTCCCCACATGGAGCCAGAACGCAAAGACGATCGGAAAAAGTAGCGTGCTGACCACATCAAAAAACACGCGCCAGCTTAGAAGCGTGGTCCATATGAATTTTTGTGGAAAATTCAAATACCGGGTCTTCCACATGGCCATTTGATATTTCATCGAACACTGGAACCACCCTTGAGACCATCGCTTCCTTTGGTACCACAATCCGGAGATCGTCGTCGGCGCTAGTTCCGAGGAAATAATGCTGCGATCATGCACGAACCGGTAACCTGCGAGGATCCCGCGAACCGTACTATCAATATCTTCGGTCAGCATACTTTCATCAAACTTTATTTTTTTGAGAACCGCAACCTTCCAATACCCGTTCGACCCTCCGAAAAGGCTTGTGTCAAAAATGATCGACCGGGACGGATGGTTGACGCCGTAAATGATCTCAAATTCGATCTCGACGATCTTTGCGAGAAGACTTTCCGCGCAGTTGCGTACTTTGCAACGGCCCTGCACCACATCATAACCTTCGTCGAGCCATCGCCAGGCACGAGCAAGGCAATCCCTTGAAACCACGTGATCCGCATCCAGAAGTGCTATCATCTGGCCGCTTGCCAGACCGATCGCGTAGTTCAGATTTTCACTTTTACTTCGCGACCCGTGGGCGTTGGCAAGAACCAGCTCCGGCCACTGGTAGGCAAGCTGCCGTAATTTCAGTTCAAGGACTTCTACGTGAGGTGTGTTATAGGCCAGAATGACCTCGATCCCGTTGGCGGGCCTTTCAATATGCTGGAGAATATTCAGAAGCGTTGATTCAATGACTGCTATTTCATTGGGAAGATAAGCGCTCACGATAAACGTGGTCCGGGGAACCGGTTTATTTTCTGCTGCGGGGAGAGGAACAAACTTTTTATTGCTAAAAACGCTCGCCGTGAACCAGTAGGAGAAGGCCGACTGTATCACCAGGAGGGTCACTATAAAGTAATAACTGATATCCAGAAAGAGCGGCCATTTTAAGGCTATCACATAAAAAACAGCGGTGGCTCCCACGACCAACACAAGCAGGACTTCGGCAACCTTAGCCCACTCTTTCAGCCCTCGATCCGTCATATTCCCCTTGGCAAGACCTAGGATTTGCGCTCGAGAAAAGAAAACAGTTCTTCCTCGATCCTTACATGTTTGGTTTCATCCCGCACGAGACGTTTTAATATGCTGACGATGCTGGGATCTTGAACTTGCGCCAGCAAATCGGTATAAATGGCCAAGGCATTCCTGTCCACGGCATTAACCTGATGCAGTCTATCAAGAAGGACCTCAAGCTCCATACGTGTCCCCCGAAATCTTTTGAATGAGATCGTGGACTATTTCTCTGTGTTCAAGCGTATCGCTTCGAATGATGGAAATAACGGCTTGAACTTTGTTTCTCTTTTCTTCCGGAATATCTTCCTTCGAAACATAGGGTGTGGCAAGATCCAACAGGTCGGCTGCCATAACCTCTTCCATTTCATAGGCCCTTCTCAGTTTGTCGAGAAGTTCCGCTTTCGCGATTTTCACAAGCCCCCCTGATTCTCTTTTTAAGTAAAAACCGGATGGTAGTCTAGGATGTGCTATGCATAACTTCAACATCTTCCTTAAGAGAAGAATTCTTGTCGGTAGAGTGAAGACCCGCTATAATCCCCCTGCTTTTTCCTGCCGTTTAGTCTCATATTCTGCATTGGGGAATGGTGCCCCGGCCGCAGATCAGCCGGGACTGCGGATGACGAATAGCAGCATAGCAAAGATCAGTGGCCGCAAGTAAGTTTGATATCATATCCTTCGTTGGGGAATGGTGTAACGGTAGCACTGGTGACTCTGGATCACCCAGTCTAGGTTCAAATCCTAGTTCCCCAGTTTCATAAATAGACGGTTAACCCTTTTTTTCTATCTTTTCCCAGGTATCGCGCAAGGTGACCGTACGGTTAAAGACCGGCTGACCGGACTTCGAGTCGATAGGATCCACAAAAAAATAACCAAGCCGTTCGAATTGAAACCGCTCGCCGGGTTTCGCGTCCTTCAAGCCTGGCTCAAGAAGAGCCTGGGGAACCACTTCCAGGGATTTCGGATTCAGATTCACAAAAATGTCCTGGCCTTCGGGCACATCCGTGGGATCCTTTTTGGCAAATAAATGATCGTAAAGCCGGACTTCAGTCTTGAGTGCGTCTTTGGCTGAGACCCAATGGATCGTGCCTTTCACTTTACGGCCATCCGGCGGATTATTCCCTCCGCGTGTCGCAGGATCATACGTGCAATGAAGTTCCGTGATCTTTCCCGAAGCGTCCTTCACGACTTTTTCACACTTGATGAAATAAGCATAACGGAGCCGTACTTCCCCACCTGGTACGAGACGAAAGAATTTTTTGGGAGCATCTTCCCGGAAATCCTCGCGTTCGATATAGATCTCGCGCGCAAACGGCACCTTGCGACTTCCCGCAGCCGGTTCCTCGGGATTGTTCGTCGCTTCCATTTCCTCGGTCTTCCCTTCCGGATAATTCGTGATCACAACCTTGAGAGGATCGAGTACCGCCATGACACGGGGCGCTGTTTTATTGAGTTCTTCCCGGATGGAATTTTCAAGCACGACCATGTCGATGGTGCTATTGAATTTCGCAACGCCTATTCGATCGCAAAACGCACGGATCGATGCGGGTGTATAACCCCGGCGACGGAACCCTGAGATCGTGGGCATCCGCGGATCATTCCACCCGGAAACGATCTTCTGCTGGACAAGTTTCAGAAGAATGCGTTTGCTCAAAAGCGTATAGGAAAGATTGAGACGGGCGAATTCGATCTGCTGTGGCCGATGGATCCCGAGCTCGATCAAAAACCAATCGTAAAGCGGCCGGTTATTTTCGAACTCCAGCGTGCAAAGGGAATGGGTGATCCCTTCGGTAGAATCCGAGATGCAGTGCGTGAAATCATACATCGGATAAATGCACCACTTGTCGCCGGTGCGGTGATGGGATGCTTTCTTGATCCTGTACATCGTTGGATCGCGCATATTGATATTGGGCGAATTCATATCGATCTTTGCGCGCAAGACCCGGGAACCTTCGTCGAATTCGCCTTGGCGCATCCTTTCGAAAAGGTCCAAGTTTTCTTCCACGGGACGATTCCGGTTCGGGCTTTCTTTGCCGGGAGCTGTGAACGTACCGCGGTGCAGCCGTTGTTCCTCCGGACTCAGATCACAAACGTAGGCTTTCCCCTTTTTAATAAGCGTGAGCGCATGCTGATAAAGTTGATCGAAATAATCCGACGCATAATACTCCCGGTTCCCCCAGTCAAAACCCAGCCAGCGGACATCCTCACGGATGGAATCCACATACTCGACCTCTTCCTTCTCCGGGTTCGTATCGTCAAAGCGGAGGTTGCAGAACCCCTTGTAGTCGCGGGCGATCCCGAAACTGATACAAATGGCTTTAGCGTGACCGATGTGGAGATAGCCGTTCGGTTCGGGCGGAAAACGCGTATGGACGCGCCCGCCATTCTTGCCTTTGGCTATGTCGGCATCGATGATGTCGCGTATAAAGTTGGATGGTTTTGCATTCTGGTCCATAAGATCGCGCTAGTCCCAGGCCTCTCCAGAATTGCCTGTCCTTTCAAAAACTTTTTTAATTTCGGCTATAAGCAACTCTGCTTTGTAGGGCTTTTGAAAGTACGTACACACTCCTGACGACAGAAGTCTTTTTTTTATGGTGTCATCGCCAGCACCCGTAATCACAATAATAGGAATTTTTGCCGTTAAAACGTTCTGCCTTAATTTTTTAAAGACTGTGATGCCATCTCCACCGGGCATTTTAAGGTCAAGAAGGATCAGGTCAGGCATGAATTTATTGGCCATACGGACTGCGTGGATACCGTCCGCGGCATGTTCGATGGCAGAAAATCCCTCGTCTCGGAGAAACTCCTCAAGAAGTACGGCCGCTTCCTTTTCGTCTTCAACGATCAATATTTTCTTGTTATGCATAGGAACCTCTTTCCTTTGGTATTTATAAAAAAATTATACCAAAAGATCTGTCTTTCTAGTACCGTTCTCTATTTATTTTTATGGGTTAACGGTGCTAGCACTGCGTTATTATTAATTAAAAAGGTTCGCAGTGCTAGGAGAGAAAGAGCTGAAGACGCTCAAGACAGGCGTCTTTACCGAG
>Ga0247841_10011304_pt1 | contig 11914 bp, 8 predicted proteins | sample LaCruzMarch2015__2_FD_192410 | JGI IMG/M metagenome (GOLD analysis project Ga0247841, IMG submission 192410) | Freshwater microbial communities from meromictic Lake La Cruz, Castile-La Mancha, Spain - LaCruzMarch2015_18m | ecosystem: Environmental > Aquatic > Freshwater > Lake | place: Spain...
GAGGAGGTTCTGCCACAGAAGATGGAAGTGAATGATTTCGAGGTTGATCACGTCTTCCCGGAGATCGGGCGCAAGATGATGCTTCTCAATGCCCGTCAGATAGTTAGCAAAGAGGGAGCAGAAGAAAGAAAGCTTATCCTCCTGGCTATCGAGGACCGGACGATTCTCACCCAGGACCAGTAGGCAGAACAGCTGACCGGCAATGCGTTTCAACAGCGGGCCAATGGAACAACCGGAGGTAAGAGATGGCGCAGGAGAAGGATTCCAAGGATAACTTTTCCGGACTGAGACAGCGTGCCGAAGAGACCCTTGGCGGCAAGTCATCGGACATAGAAGACATTTCCGCACTCTCCCCGGATGAGATCCAACGACTGGTCCATGAGTTGAGAGTCCACCAGATCGAGATGGAGATGCAGAATGAGGATTTACGCCAGGCTCAGATCAAACTGGAAGAGTTGAAGGACAGGTACCTAGACCTCTACGACTTTGCTCCCGTGGGCTATGTCACGTTGAATGAGAAGGGGATTATTCTGGAAGCCAATCTCACAGCGGTCCGACTCTTAGGTGAAGAGAGACAGACATTGATCAAGAGACCCTTTTCTCGCTTTGTCTGTAAAGAGTCAGGAGATGCTTATTACTACCATCTCCAACAGGTCTTTGAGACTCAATCGAAACAGACCTGCGAAATCAAGTTGTCAAGAAAAGACGGCTCTCACTTTTGGGCTCAACAGGAGTCCATTGCGGTACAGGACGAAAACGGGCAGTTCAACCGGTGCCGAACAGTAGTGTCGGACATCAGCGAACGCATGGAGGCTCAGTCAGCGTTGCGGGAGAGTGAAGAGCTGCATCGGCTTACGATCTCCGGTATGTCGGACACAGTGCTCATTACCGATGACCGGGGAGATTTCACCTACGTCTGCCCCAACACACATCTCGTTTTTGGTTTTTCGCAGCAAGAAGTCCAAGATTTAGGGAATGTCTTGAAATTGCTTGGCCATGAACTGTTCGATCCTTCTCAACTAGAGCAAGTCGGAGAAATCCGGAATATTGAGTGCACAATCGTGGATAAGTCTGGGAAAGATCGTTCTCTATTGGTGAACGTCAAAATAGTTGACATAAAGGGCGGAAGGTTTCTCTACACCTGCAGAGACACCACAGAGCTAAAGCGATCAGAGGCGACGCTGAGAGAAAGCGAGGGGCGTCTCAGTCGAATATCCTCAATGGTCTCTGACATCGCTTATTCCTGCATCAAACCGCCCTCCGGCGCTTATTCTATTGACTGGTTGACGGGAGGGGGCGAACATCTCACCGGTTGTTCGGTCGATGAACTCAAATCTCTAGGATGTTGGCGCTCCTTAGTAGTAGATGACGATTTGCCTCTCTTTGATAATCACGTCATAGGTCTTGCTCCGGGCACGACAGGTTCCTGTGAACTGCGCCTGCGCCACAAGAACGGCGAGATAATGTGGATATCCTCGTTCGCTGAATGTGTTGTAGATCCCGAGTCCCCGGATACTCTGGTGCTCTACGGAGGATTGGTGGACATCACCGACCGCAAGCGTGCTGAGGAGGAGTTGCGGAAAACCAGCGAGTACCTAGAAAAGTTGATCGGTTATGCCAATGCACCGATCATTGTATGGGTCCCTGAGTTTAAGATTACGCGGTTCAACCGAGCGTTTGAAACATTGACCGGAAGAAAGGCTGAGGATGTCATTGGGCATTCTCTTGAAATTCTCTTCCCTCCCGATCGGGTCGAGCCTTCAATGGAACTCATCCACAGGACGCTGAGCGGCGAGCGGTGGGAGACAGTCGAAATCAGTATCCTCAACATTGATGGATCAATTCGTACCGTTCTCTGGAACTCAGCCACGATACTAGCCGCGGATGGTTTGACTCCAGCCGCCACGATTGCGCAGGGTGTTGACATCACCGAACGAAAGCAGGCGGAGGAGGCTCTGAGGGAACGTGACAAACAGTACCGCAACCTCTTTGAAGAATCGATAGATGGAGTGTCCTTTGTTCTAAGGGATGGGACCATAACTGATGCCAACCCATCTTTCTGCGAACTCTTCGGCTATACGAGAGAGGAGATGATAGGCAAGGACGCTCGCGAATTATACTTTGATCCGGCTGACCGTCAAAGGTTCCAGAAGGAGATAGAGAAAAAAGGGTTCGTGAAAGACTATGAAATCAGGTTTCGAAGGAGAGACGGAACAGAGATTGACGCACTGTTCACGGCTGTTGTGCAATTTGCGGATGATGGAAGCGTTGTTGGACACCGGGGCATCCTACGAGACATGACCGAGCGCAAAGCACTTCAAAAACAACTACTTCAGGCCCAGAAGATGGAAGCAGTCGGCGCTCTTGCCAGTGGAGTGGCTCACGATTTCAACAACCTGTTGCAAGTGGTTTTGGGGTACTCGGAGTTGGTTCTTTCCGACGAGGACCTGCCTTATCACCTGAGAGACGACCTGGGAAGAGTACTCCTGGCAGGGAGAAACGGTGCTGATTTGGTTCAAAGGTTGCTCACGTTCAGCCGAAAAACAGAGACAAAGCCACTCAACCTGGATCTCAATCAGCGTATTCGTCAGACTCAGAAATTCTTACAGCGAACCATTCCCAAAATGATTGATATTGAGCTGATCCTTGAGGACGACTTGGCGCGTATCCATACCGATCCCACCCAGATGGATCAGGTTCTTATGAACCTTGCCGTGAATGCCAGGGATGCCATGCCTGACGGTGGCAAGCTCACCGTGATTACACAAAACGTAACGCTCGACGAAGAGTATTGCAGGCTTTACGTGCTTGGTGCCACGCCAGGTGACTATGTCTTGCTGAAACTCTCGGACACCGGACAGGGCATGGATGAAGAAACCGTCGAACGCATATTCGAGCCGTTTTTCACTACCAAAGAGATAGGACGGGGTACGGGCCTTGGACTCGCGATGGTGCATGGGATCGTCAAACAGAACAACGGTCACATCACTGTCTATAGCGAGGTCGGCAAAGGAACCACCTTCAGGGTCTACTTCCCGGCCATAGAGGGCGACGTGGAGCCTGATGTAGGGCCCACAGGCATAATGCCCGCCTTTGGCACGGAGACCGTGCTGTTGGTGGACGATGAAGAGTTCGTACGAGACTTGGGAAAAAGGATTTTGGAGCGATCCGGTTACACGGTGCTGACCGCAGTCAACGGGAAAGAGGCATTGGAATTGTACAAGAGGGAAAGGGAGAAGATTTCATTAGTGATTCTCGATCTCGTCATGCCGGAGATGGGTGGACAGCAGTGTCTGGAGGACCTTCTAAGGATTGATCCAAAAGCACGAGTTCTCATAGCCAGCGGCTATGCTGTCGACGGACAGACGAAGGAAGCCTTGGAAACGGGGGCTAGAGGCTCTGTCGGCAAACCGTTTGATATGAGACAAATGCTCCAAGCCGTTCGTGAAGTTTTGGACTCAGAGTGAAATCAGGCGATGGCATGAGACGCCACTTCGATTTCACACAGACTCGAACACCCGCCGCCGCGACACGTGCCGTAAGCAAGCTTGCAGATCCGGGAGCGGTTATCGGCAATGTCCATAGGGATAAAACTGGTAGGAAAAGGACAGACATGCTCGAATGAGGAATATGCCAGACAAAGATTAATTGGTGAAAGGCAGGTTCGCTATTGACCTGTGTTTTGGCGTATAGCGTTCGGTTGCACAATCCTGTATACTAAAAGGATCTTGGGGTGGTGACAGGGGGATGCAATGAGAAGGATACTCATCGCCGAAGACGTGGACGAGGTGGGGCATCTTATTGAAACCACACTTCGAAGAACCCACTGCAAGATCCTCAGGGCTGAGAATGGAACAGTAGCTATTGACCGAGCAAGAACCGAAAAACCGCACCTCATAATAATGGACATAATGATGCCGGGGGGCGTGGATGGGCTGGAAGCAGTACGTGTCTTAAAAAGTGACCCGGACACCAGGGGCTGCATCATAATTGTTTTGACCGGTAAGGACCAGCCAGCAGACCGAGAAAGGGCTTACGAAGCGGGGGCTGACGCTTTCGTCACCAAACCTTTTAGCCCCTTGAGGTTACTGGACCAGATAGAATCACTCTTTGGACAGTCGATCCGGCCTGCCAAGAGGAGGCATCGAAAACATATCTGCGAAATAGGGAAATAGATTCCGTTTTTACTTTCGGACCCGGCACGTTTTCTCTTTTTTAGTCATTCTGACCGCTGTCATTTCGCAGTCCCATCCTTCTTGCTGAGGACCTGGCAACGATTAATGCCCATGGGACTCAGGTGGATCAGGTGCTCATGAATATTGCGGTGAACGCAAGGGATGCGATGCCTGACGGAGGAAAGCTCATCATCGAGACTTCCAACATAATTCTCGACGAGGAATACGCAAGGACGCATCTTGACGCCAAGCCCGACCACTACGTACTCTTGACGGTTATGGACACCGGAGCTGGGATGAGCAAAGAGACGTTGGAGCATATCTTTGAGCCCTTTTTCACCACCAAAGAAACCGGTCAAGGCACCGGACTCGGGCTGGCTGTGGTGCACGGCATTGTCCAACAACATGGAGGCTTCATCAGGTGTTACAGTGAGCCGGGTGTGGGAACAACTTTCAAGGTATGTTTCCCTGCCCTGGTTTCGGATGAGGAGCCGGAGGAGGGGGTCGCCGGACTGCAGCCCCGCGGTGGGTTAGAGACCATTATGCTCGTGGATGACGAGGAATTCATTCTCGATCTCGGCTCCAGGATTCTCACCAAGTCCGGGTACAAGGTGCTCAAGGCATCCAACGGGAAAGAAGCCCTGGAGCAATACAGAAGGCAGGGAGAGAATATTTCACTCGTTATCCTCGATCTCATAATGCCGGAGATGAGTGGCAAACAATGCCTCGAAGGCCTCTTGAACATCGCCCCCTCGGGCAAGGTAATCATCGCGAGCGGGTACTCTGCCAATGGTCCGACCAAAGATGCGCTCTCCGCAGGGGCCAAGGGGTTCGTCAACAAGCCTTACGATATAAGGCAGTTACTGGAGGTAGTCAGGGCGGTTCTGGACGCACAATGAGCTGTTTGCTCGAAAGCGATCACACCTGTGGTCTACGATTCCGCCGTGCGAGGACAGGGCCAGGCCTGTGTTCAAGAACGGGCTGGCTAGACTATCCTTCTTTACCAGGCGCGTTCGATGAAGCACGCTGAAAGGCTCGGGGAAAAGGACTTTCGAGCGGCTTGACAAGGGCTTTGCCTCGTTCCTGTCTCTTGAGGACTATTCGGGGTTTGAATGACATGTTCCATATATGAGTTGACACCTCCAATGAAGATTTATAAAAGACCGGTGGAAATAGCGGTCGCGAACCATCCTGCCGCAGCACCAAGAAGGCACGGAATAAATTCACCGCAACTCGTGCAGGAACTCGAAACAAGGAAATGTGAGGCCCGCCCTCCCTGATTTTCGCGAGTGGTGAGGTTCCAACGTAACAATGGCATCAAAAAACTCTTCTGAAGAACCGCCGTTCAACTCATTGCTGGAATCCTACCTCGGGACTCCTACTGAAACCATTGCTCTTAACAGTCCGCTTCCCGAGCAACTCACGGAATCAGGGAGTTTTGATCTACGGGGATTTAGGCTGACTTCAGTAGGTAGGCTGCTCAAAGCTGTGCCCATCCCGGTGTTGCTCGTAGATTCACTCTTTTCAATAGTTTTTGTTAATGAGTCAACCAGGAAACTGGACGATGATCCGAGCCGAATACAGGGTATGACCTTTTCCTCACTCTTCCCACGTCTCCAAGACGCTGCAAAATTTCAAGGTATTGTAAGAAAGGTTTTTTTGGAGCGGAAGCTTCAAGTCGGTGAAGGGCTTGTCGAAGTGGGCGCCAACCGTTTGTGGGGCAGAGTAAACTTGCGACCCGTCCGGATCGGGTCATCTCGCTTCGTACTCGTTTTAATTGAGGATTTGACGCTTGAGAAGAAACATCGCCTGGTGGTCGAGACTCAGAAGGAACGAATCCGGCACGCCAAGGAGCATTTCGAAAAACAGGTGTTGGTACAAACTGCTGAGCTTAAAGCTATAAATGAACGTCTGCGAGAAAAAATCAAGGAGCGGAATAGAGTTCAGAAGGCTCTGGAAAAGAGCCGCGAGAGTTTTTGCAACATCGTGGAAAGGATGCCCGACGGTTTGGCAGTCCTAGATAGCGATGGCATCGTCCTCTACGCGAATCCGACTGCTGCCCAATTTCTCGGTAGGCTTTCGGAATCGTTGGTCGGAGAGCGCCTTTGTGTTGAACCCGGAGCCGGACGATTCATGGAGCTAAAGATATCACGCCTGAACGGGGAGCTGGGAACAGCCGAAATGTGCCTAAGTTTGACTCAATGGAATGGAAAAGAGGCTTTCCTTGCGATACTTCATGACATTACCGACCGTAAACGAACGGAAATGGAGCTGTTGAGAGCCCAAAAACTGGACTCCCTTGAGTTGATCACGGGTGGCTTGGCACACGACTTCAACAATCTTCTCACTGCCAATGTCGCCAACATTTCTCTCGCTAAAATCCGTGCGACACCCGAATCCCCCATTTACGATGTATTGACGAAAGCGGAAAAGGCCGCATTGAAGGCAAAGGATTTGATAAAGCAACTCTTGACTTTTACCAAGGGGAGGTCGCCTACAAAGAGACTTACCTCCCTAGCCACCCTGCTCCAAGAAAGCGTCGCTCTTTCTTTTAGCGGGTCCAACGTACAGTGCAGTCTGAAGATTGCTGATGACTTATGGGCCACAGAGGTAGAGCCATCTCAAATCGGCATGGTTTTTCAGAATCTGCTTATCAATGCCCAGCAGGCCATGCCCAGCGGAGGATCCGTAATGGTGAAAGCTGAAAACATTCTCGTGAGAGCTGAACCTCAAGGGGACGAATGGGCGAAAATCGCTGGGAGGTATGTGAAGGTGACCGTGACAGATACTGGATCCGGGATCTCACGAGAAAACCTCTCCAAAATTTTCGAGCCGTATTTTACTACTAAAACCAAAGGGAGTGGACTCGGACTGGCAACGTCTTATGGGGTCATCAGGGGACACGGCGGGCGCATTGATGTCGAGTCCCGGGTGGGAGAGGGCACAAGTTTCTGCGTTTTCCTGCCTGCGTCGGAGCGACCGAGTATGGTCGTCGAATCCGCTGAAGGATTGCCCATGGGCGGCAAGGGCAGGGTCCTGGTCATGGATGACGAGCAAGACATCCGAGAAGTGGCATGTGACTTGTTAACATTAATGGGGTACCAAGTGGAAACAGTTGAGAATGGTGCGCAGGCAATTGAAAAGTATGAAACCGCCATGATTGTTGGCCGTCCCTTCGATGTCGTTATTATGGATCTCACCGTACGGGGAGAAATGGGAGGTCAGGAAGCAATTCAAAATCTTCTCAAGATAGACCCGGCGGCCAAAGTACTTCTCTGTACCGGCCACGTCGATGGACCGATCATGAGAGACTACCAACGATACGGCTTCTCGGGAGCAATAGCGAAGCCATATAACGCAGTAGAACTGGGGGAAGCTTTACACCGGGCAATCTTGCTGCAAGAAATCCCTTAAGAATAATGCCTTTTGAGGCTAGTCGATGACGCATGGGGTGGCCAAAACCAAGGTAAGAGCCTAATATCCGAATGCAAAGTTGCATGTCTGGGAAATCTCAAAGAGTGCATTTGCTTGATAGCGAGGTGGGTTCATGCACGAACAAGATGTAGCGCTGATCGGCCGATTGATCGATGGTCTCGGTGAATCCGAAGAGATTCTGACCGTTCTCGTGAATCGGGGAACTCTTCCGGTAACCTGGCGTGATATAGGATCGATACTCCAATCGCTCCGCATCGAACTGACAGAGATAGAAAACGAAATTGTGGCTTCACTTCCCATGGGTGCCAGTCCTAGTTGACCGAGCTGACAGGACGAACGACCAATGAAAAAAATGAGGAAAATTCGAGCCACAGACGTCTTGCGCGTTCTTTCGGCCGGAATAACGAAACCGGAATTGATTAGGAAATTCGGGCTCTCTTCCCGGGAGTTAAACCGACTTATTGATCGTCTTTTATCCGAAGGCCGCAACAGAGCCCTCATGATATTGGCTGACCTACGATCCGGCATGCCGGTGAACGAGATAGCGTTGAAAAACGGTTTTCGCTCCTCGAACTTTGAGACCATATTGAAATACCTGGAAGATATGGGTATGATTGAGCGAGGAAATGTCGTTGCCGGGAATGGGGGCAGTGGGGCCAAGGTGGCCCTTCGTGATAGACGTTCCGCTCCTCGGGTACCTCATCCACTCTTGGTCACACAGATATTTGAGTTGAACGAGTCGGTTAGCTCTGGCCTGATTCTGGATCTGTCTGAGAACGGTCTCCGGATTAGTGGAATCGAGGCACACATGGACGAAACGAAAACTTTTTTCGTGCATCTGGGTGACTCCATCGAAGCCGAAGCACTGACATTCGAGTGCCGCTGTAGATGGATTTCTGGTCATGGCCTTTCACAAATGAACGGTTGTGCCGGTTTTGAGATCACGTCAATACCTGAAACTAGTTCACGTTTCCTCAAGATGCTGCTTGATTCAGAATTTGCTCTCACCGAGGTTGCCTGACACAGTCTAAGTGTCGCAGGAACGTTTGTGGCTGTGTCGGACAGCAGGGGGATATTGTGCAGTACAAAGAAAAACGCGATCGAGACTCAAAAAAGGGGGCCAACGATTCAAGTGGCTGTGGTTCGGGTCTCGAAAGGACGGGACATGGGGACAGCCTTTCCGGTCCTACTCGAGAAGATCCAACATTCGAGTTTGATGAATCGCCCGAACCGGCCAAGCCTCTTCTGAGAGACGATACTTCAACGGAGACCATCGATCTTGCCTCACTGTTCACAACTGATTTATCGACGACGGGCAGTTTTGACATAAGAGGCGAAATATGGACCACCACGTTCGGTAAGGTGCTTCAGGCACTACCGATCCCTGCCTTCCTGATTGACTCCGATTACAAGGTGCTGCAAGCCAACCAGGCCTGTTCGAAGATCTGTCGCACCTACAACAGGACGATACTGGGTGTTCCGTTTTCCGGGTTGTTCGCAGTGTCCTCACACGGCAAAAAGGTTCAGTCATGGTTGGAGGATGTTTTTGTCACAAGAAAACCGCGGGTCGGCGAAGCCATTCTAGACATGGGGCAACGCAAAATATGGGCAAGAATGACTTTCCGATCGCTCAGGATCATGGATAGCCGGTTTACACTGGCTCTCCTAGAAGACCTCACCAATGAAAAAAAACAGCTTCAGCTCAATGAACGTTTAACGCGCGAACTTGAACAGCGTGTCGCAGAGCGCACCACCACACTCATGGAGGCCAATGCACAGCTTCAGAGGGAAATTAATCAACGGCAGCTTGCTGAGAAAGCCTTGAGAGAGAACCAGGAACGGCTCAAAGCTGTTCTGGAACACTTGCCGGATCTCTTGTGGATGAAGGATCGAAATGGTTCGTACCTGTTGGTGAATGAGGCACTCGCAAGAGCCTGTGGGAAAAAGACCTCGGAGGCGGTGATAGGAAAGACTGATAAGGATATCTGGCCCAAAGATGTGTCCGAGCGATTTATGAGTAATGATCGGAGGGTGTTCACGGCTCGGCAGTCACAACTGATTGACGAGCTAATTGTGGACAAGGGAATGATGAAATGGTTCGAGACGTTCAGGACCCCGATGTTCAATGAGCGCGGCGAGATTGTTGGAACAGTCGGATCTGCGCGCAATATCACTGAACGCAAACGAGCCGAACAAGCGCTCCGCGACTCAGAGGAAAAGTATCGAAACATTTTGGAGACCATTGCGGATGGATACCACGAAGTCGATCTGGCGGGTCATCTGACGCTAGTCAATGATTCCCTGTGCGACATTACAGGCTACTCTCGAGAAGAATTGCTGGGGAGGAACTATCGCGAGCTCATGGACGAATCCAACGCACAGCTAGCTTTCGATGCCTACATGGAAGTCTATCAGACCGGAGGGGCCAACACGGGATTTGATTGTGAGATCATACGTAAGGACGGAACCAGGAGGCAGGTTTCGGTGTCCGTCGTCCTGACGCGGGATTCTGAAGAGAATCCGACCGGATTTCGCGGAGTATTTCGTGATGTTACCGAACACAAGCAACTTGAGGCACAGTTGCAGCAGGCGGCAAAAATGGAAGCCATCGGCCGGTTGGCGGGTGGGATAGCCCATGACTTCAATAACTTGCTGACCGCAGTGATAGGACACTCAAACATCCTCATGCAGGAAACCGCAGAGGATGAGGTGAAACGTGAGAGACTTACCAAGATTATCTTTGCTGCAGATCGCGCCGCGACACTTACGAAGCAACTCCTCGCCTTCAGCCGAAAACAAGTCCTGGACGTAAAACTGCTCAACGTCAATGAAGTGATCGCAGGGATGGAAGATATGCTCAGACGGATTATCGGCGAGAACGTGGAGCTCGCTGCAGTTTGCCGTTCACCCTTGGGTCGAGTGAGAGCAGACCCTGTTCAGATAGAGCAGATCCTGTTGAATCTCGCGGTCAATGGACGAGACGCCATGCCGCAAGGAGGAAAATTAACTATCGAGACTGCAAACGTTCTCCTGGACCAAGATTATTCCAGAACTCAGGCAGAGGTGGAACCAGGCATTTACGTGATGTTTTCTGTCAGCGACACCGGTGTCGGCATGGATCAAGAGATCATATCTCACATTTTCGATCCTTTCTTTACCACCAAGGAAAAAGGAGTGGGCACCGGCTTGGGGCTCTCTACAGTCTATGGAATCGTCAAGCAACATCAGGGGCATGTGGTGGTTGATAGTGATCCTGGGCGTGGGACGGTTTTCAAGGTCTATTTGCCATTGATTGATGAAGCCCTCGCTACACCGGAGACTACTGCTAAAGACCAAGCACAACTGAGTGGTTCAGAGACTCTTCTGGTAGTAGAGGACGAAGAGGTCGTGAGAAACCTGATGTGCGAGGCCTTGACAATTCTTGGGTACTTAACGTTGCAAGCGAGCGACCCGCCGCAGGCAATTGCGGTTGCCGGGAATTATGACGGGCCAATCCACTTGTTGATCAGCGATGTCATCCTGCCTCAAATGGATGGAAGAAGTCTTTACAAGAAGCTTTCGACCTCTCGAACTGAAATGAAAGTCCTTTATGTGTCGGGGTACACCGAGAACTTCATCGTCCATCACGGGGTATTAGACCAGGACGTCAATTTCCTGGCGAAGCCTTTTGCAGTGGAGACCCTCGCGAAGAAGATTCGCTCCGTCTTAAACGCGGACTCTTGAGACGCAAATTTGTTGGCCCTGAGCAAGTCCTGGGGGATCGGTTTCAGGTGCGAGTGAGTGCAGGTTTGGCACGCTCACCATCCTGCCGCGCTGCCGACTCGACTTTGAGGTACAGGTTGTCCCACGAAAGCCATACCGTCGCAACTATTGCCAACCTAACTTCCGGAACGCAACACTAGGCTTGAGAATGAAGTGTTGGCGACTGAAGCCGGATTGACGGCGCTCGAAAATGCGCTGATGAGGTCCAATGACACTCTCATCTGGAATGTATCGTCAAGGCCGAGCTTCGGCAAATTATGAGCGGGCCGGCGTCCTATTTCAGCCGGGAGACTGAGGTTGTCAGTCCAGCCGAATCAGCCAAAATCCCAGGGCCCCCTTCGGGCCCCTTTGGCACAAAATAACCTGATTAATCGGGTCATTACAAGACCGCATTCGGCCGTGATTTCACGTAACGCATTGATATCATTAGCCGCACCTTCCGCCTGTCACGCCGGAGGTCGCGAGTTCGAGTCTCGTCGCTCCCGCCACTCAACCGACTAAAATCACAGGGAAAAGAGTTGAGGCTCTTTTCCCTGTTTTGC